>Ga0187848_10001563_pt1 | contig 19317 bp, 16 predicted proteins | sample June2016WEW_4_40_FD_132424 | JGI IMG/M metagenome (GOLD analysis project Ga0187848, IMG submission 132424) | Peatland microbial communities from SPRUCE experiment site at the Marcell Experimental Forest, Minnesota, USA - June2016WEW_4_40 | ecosystem: Environmental > Terrestrial > Soil >... | reverse complement strand
GGAATTCAGATTGAGCCAGGGTCGGTGATCCGGGGGTGGGACAGACCATCGTTTTTCGTGGTCTGTCAGGCCCTCGCCAGGCCAACCGCTCGACAGACGACAAAAAACGATCGTCTGTCCCACCTGGCTTCCCCGCCAGTGGGTCAGCTCATTTTCTTCACTGTCTGGGAAATGGCCGGGGACATCAGGAGTTCGGAGACTCGTCTCGACGCCCGCCTCCGGAGTTTGCGAGGATTTGAACTTACCTCGAAACGAATCCGCTTAAGGCCGGATTGGTCCGCAATCCGTTCTAAATGACACTGGCCCAAAGCCGCGCCACGCCGCCCTCAGACCAATCCCGATCGCACCAGCAGCGCGCGCGGGTCCGGATCCCGGCCCATGAATTTGCGGTACAGCTCGGCTGGGTCTTCGCTGTCGCCTTTGGACAAAATGTTGGCGCGAAACTCGGCTCCCACGCGCGGGCTGAAAATCCCTTCCGCCAGGAAGCGCGAGAACGCGTCGGCGTCCAGCACCTCGGCCCACTTGTACGAGTAATAGCCGGCGCCATAACCCACCGGGCTCGCGAATAAGTGCGTGAAGCTGGCGGCCATGGCGTGGTCCAGGGGCAAGGGCGCGGGGCTGAATTCGGCCAGGATGCCGCGCGCGTACGCCACCGGGTCGCCATCCCGCGCCGCGTCGAAACGGGTGTGCAGCAGCAGGTCGATAAAACCGAATCCGAGCTGCCGCATTTGCGCGTTGGCCGCGCGGAAGGTGCGCGCCCGTTTCATATTGGCGAACAGTTCCTCCGGCAGCGGCTCGCCGGTTTCGTAGTGACGGGCGAACAGGTCGAGCGACTTCCGCTCCCAGCACCAGTTCTCCATAATCTGCGAGGGCAGTTCCACGAAATCCCACGCCACGTTGGTCCCCGCCAGAGACCTCACTCCCACCTTGCTCAACAAATGGTGCAGCAGGTGCCCGAATTCGTGGAAAATGGTTTCCACCTCGCGGTGCGTGAGCAGCGCCGGCCGGTCCTCCACGGGGGGCGTCAGATTGCCGCAAATCAAACCCAAGTGGGGCCGAAACCCCGCGCGGGCCGGGCCGCCGGTGATGAACGCGTCCATCCATGCACCGCCGCGTTTGTTCTCGCGCGGATACCAATCGGCGTAGAACGCGCCCAGAAACGTCCCATCGGCATCGTGCACGTTGTAATAGCGCACCGCCGGATCCCAGGCGGGAACATCCGGTTCAGCCGTCACGCGAATGCCGTAGAGCCGATGGACCAACTCGAACAGGCCCTCCACCACGCGGTCCATCGGAAAGTAAGGCCGCAGCGCTTCTTCGTCGAAATCGTACAGAGCCGCGCGCTGCTTTTCGGCGTAGTAGGCCACATCCCAGGGCTCGACCGGCCGTGCGTCCGCCCCTTCCAGCGACTTGCGGTACTGGCCCAACTCCTCGTTCTCCTGGCGGAAGCGAACCTCCGTCTTGCGCTTCAAATCTTCCAGAAACTCCATCGCGCGCGCCCCGGTATGCGCCATGCGCTCTTCCAGAACCAGGTCGGCGAAATTGGCGAAGCCCAGCAGCCGCGCTTTTTCCGCGCGCAGTTCCAGAACGCGAGCCACCAGCGGACGGTTGTCCCGCTCCGCTTCGGTGGCGCGCACCGCAAACGCGCGATACATTTTCTCGCGCACGACGGCGTCGTTGAGATACGTCGTCAACGCGATGTAATCCGGCGCTTGCAGGGTGAAGCGCCAACCCTCGCGCCCCTTGCGCCCGGCACTGGCTCGCGCCATCGCCCGCGCCGATGGCGGCAGACCGGCCAGCCCTTCTTCGTTTTCAATGTAAAGCTCGAAGGCGTTGGTCGAATCCAGCACGTTTTCGGCGAACTTGGTGGTCGTCTTGGCAAGCTCCACGTCGATCGCTTCCAGTTTCTTTTTGCCTTCGGCATCGAGATCGGCGCCGTGCCGCCGGAACGAATCCATGGTCTTCGTCAAGAAGCGCCGCCGCTCTCCGATAAGCGCCCCGGCTTCGGACGTGGCGGCGTAGGTTTTCAGCGCGCTCCACAGCCCCGCATCCAGCGGAATGCCGGAATAGAAAGCGCTCACCTCCGGTTCCACCGCGTTATGCGCGGCGCGCAGCTCGGGGTAGGTGGCCACCGCTTCCAGGTGCCGCACCACGCCCATCGCCAGGTCGAGCGGTTCGGTGAGCGTATCGAGCGCCTCCATCGTATTGGCGTAAGTCCGCTGGCCGTTTCCGGAACCCACCGCGGCGCGGCGCGCCCGTGCCTCCTCCAGCAGCCGCGTCACCGCCGGTTGTACGTGCTCGGCGCGGATGCGGTCAAAAGGAATGCGAAAGGGAATCGTGCGCAGCGGGTTGTCGTCGTTTATGGAAGCCATCTCTATGAGGTTAATACAGCAGGAACCTGGCGCAGACACTGTCTCGGCTCAGCAGGCGCGACAGCTTAATACCACATACTTTTCGCAAGGAGCCGGCACGGCATCATTAGTAGGGCGGACCCCCTGGTCCGCGCGGGACGCCCTCGTCCCGCTCTCTAGGCGCCAAGTCTCCGGCACCGGCGAAGAGCCGGCCGGGGGGCCGGCTGCGGACCAGGGGGTCCGCCCTACAACTTATGCGGGTGTGTCACGGACACAAAAGTATGCGGCATTAGGCTCGACAGCCCGCGCCACGGCGCCCTACCGCGCCACGGCGGTCGCTGCCTGTGCGGGAAGGTCGTAGAACGCGATCGTGCCGCGGGTATCGGCCAGATAGAGGCGGTCGTTGGTGGCGGCCATGAAGCGCGGCGACATGCCGCTGGGCACTTCCAGGTCGATGATGTGCAGCGGGCCGGGCCGGCACTGCACCATGGAAAGCTCGTCGGATTGCGCCTTTCCCATTACATAGACGCGGCCATCGGGGGTGCCGGTGGCGGAGACGAAACCCGATTTGAAGGAACCGGCCAGTCCGGTATCGACGACGTACTGACCGTGTACTTCCACCGTATGCACCAGGCCGGCCGCCGTGTCCAGCAGCCCCAGCTCGTTCTTCCCCGCGCCAAAGATTACCCAAGGAGCCGGATACTTGGCCACCGAAAACCGGCTGTCCGGAGAATCGAGAGCGCGCACGCCGCCATCTGTCCCGACCGTAAACGGAACGCCGCCCGAGACCACCAAAGCCGCCACCGGAGGCGATAGCGTGGCCGTTTTGATCTGGGCCCACTTGGGACTGAACACCGCCAGGCGCGTGCCGCCGAAGACCACGTACACCTGGCCGCTCTCGTCCACGTCCAGCGCCGTAACCGGGTCCTTGCCCAGCGAAATGCCATCGCGCACGAAAAGGTAACTGTCGATCGCAATCACCACCGAACCCGATGCGTTCGATACCACCGCGTACACTTTGGAGCCCCGCGCCACCAGTTGCGTCACCGGCGACCGGCCCAGATCGAGCGAGCCCGCCGGCTGCAACAATCCGAATTGCGCCGGCGCGACAGCCGGCAGAAGCAGCCACAGAGCGGCCAGGCTTTTCATAGCCGCACTCCCTCGCGCGCCGCCTTGGCCAGCCGGATCGCGTTCTCCATCAGCTTCAGCCCGTGCCCGCCCTCGGCGGTCAGCAGCGATTCGGGGTGGAACTGCACCGCTTCGATGGGCAGCTCACGGTGACGCACGCCCATAATCACTCCATCGGCAGTTTCCGCGGTTATCTCCAGGCACGCCGGAAAAGTTTCGCGGCGCGCGAAAAGGGAATGGTACCGCCCCACCTGGAATTCCCCGGGCAAGCCTTCGAATACGCCCACGCCGCGGTGATGCACGCCGGAAGGTTTGCCATGCATGGGGTAATCCAGTACCCCCAGCTCGCCGCCGAAGGCCTCCACCACCCCCTGCAGCCCCAGGCAGACGCCGAACACCGGCACGCCCAGCCGCACCGCGGTGTGCACCAGCTCCGGCACACCGAAATCGCCCGGCCGTCCGGGTCCGGGAGAAATCAGGATCAGATCGGGTCTCAGTTCCTCGATCAGCTCCGGCGGGAAGCCGGCCCGATAGGTCACGACCTCGGCGCCGGTCTGGCGGGCATAATTGGCTAAGGTGTGGATGAAGCAATCGTCGTTATCCACCAGCAGCAGCTTGGTTCCCGCGCCTACCGTCTGGCGCGGCGTTTCGGCTTCGGTGGCGCTTTCGGCCGCTTCGCCCGCCGCTTGGCCTAGCGTGCGGAAAAACCCGGTCGCCTTCAGCCGGGTTTCCTGCTCCTCCATCGCCGGTACCGAATCGTAGAGCAGAGTCGCCCCCACCGGGTACGAAGCCGTGCCGCCGCGCAGGTACGTGGTGCGGATCAGAATGCCGGTGTTGATGTCGCCATTGAGCGCGATCATGCCCACCGCGCCGCCATACCAGCCGCGCGCATCCTTTTCCAGCTTCTCGATGGTTTCGGCGGCGGCCTTCTTCGGCGCGCCGATCACCGTCACCGCCCACATGTGGCTCAAAAATGCGTCCAGGGAATCAAACCCTTCCTTGAGAATGCCTTCCACGTGGTCGACGGTGTGAAACACGCCGGCGTAGGCTTCAATCAACCGGCGCCCGATAATGCGCACGCTGCCCGGCTCCGATACCCGCGACTTGTCGTTGCGGTCCACATCGGTGCACATCGTCAGTTCGGATTCTTCCTTGGTCGATTTCAGCAGCTCGCGAATGTTATCGGCGTCGCGCAGCGGATCGCCGGTGCGCGCGGCGGTGCCCGAAATCGGGCAGGTTTCCACTCGCTGTCCTTCCACCCGCACGAACATTTCCGGCGAGGCGCCCACCAGTTGCTCATCGCCGAACTGCAGCAGGAACTCATAGGGGCTGGGGCTGGCGTGCTGCACTTTTTGGAACAGCTCGGAGGCTTTGCCGGAATAGGCGGTGCGGAAGGTGCGGCGGAGGACCACTTCGTAATAATCGCCGCGGCGCATGCCCTCGCGCACCTGCTCCACCTTGGCCATGTACTCTTCGGCGGTATGGTCGGAAGCGATCGCGCCGGGCGGCGCCTGGCGCGGGGCAGCCAGCCGTTCGCCATCGCGCGCCACCCCGGCGGTGCTCTCTTCGCCGCGGATGAACTCGTAGCGGAACCGCTCCACCTGCTCTTTTTTGCGGTCCATCACCCAGAGGTCGTCGCAGAAGAACAGGTGCAGGTCCTTTTGTTCGCCGCGCGGCAACCGCTTTTCGATGGGCTCGAACTGGAACAGCAGGTCGTAGCCAAATGCGCCCACCAGACCCAGCCGGCCGTGTTCTTCACCGCGGAACTCCTCGATCAAGGCGCGCAGAATGGTGAACACCGACGGCTGCTTGCTGCGCTCTTCCTCGGGGAACAGGCGCGGCAACGGTTTCAGGCGCCCCACCAGGCGGTCGCCCGCGAAACCGAACTCTTCCCAATGCGGGTGCCCCGCCAGCACGCTTTCGAGCATCCGCGCCAGCACTTTCCCCCGTTCGTTCAGCGGGCGGAATTCCACCCGGCGGTCGAAGGCCACGATCTCGAGCGGCGGGCACACCGAAGCGATATCCCAGCGCGAGTACCGCCCCGGATATTCGTATCCGGAAGAAAGGTAGATGCCGCGATGGCGATCGAGCGCACGCAGCACGTGCCGGAGGCCCTTGCGGTAGCTGCCCTTCGAAACCTGGCGCACTACTTCAATCCCGTGGGGAGTGGTGTAGTTTTGTGGCGGCATCGGATTTGGCCTGAAGCTTAAACCTAGAATACCAGACCTCAGGGACCGATCCGGCAGCATTAGCATATACTCTTCGCAACAGCGGTAGGGCGTGACTTGTGGGGCGGACCCTCTAAGGCGTTAACCCAAACACGGAATTCGTTGGTGGGGCGTCAATTTTGTCCGGCTGGATCGACGGTCCCGCCGGCAGTCCCGCATCCAACGTCTCAGAAGAGGGACTTCTGGAAGTGTGGTGGTCGGAAGGGGATTTCGCGACAGAACTGGATTCGTTAAACCCTTCGCCGTTACGCAGTAGCTATGCGCGCTAACGCGGCGTTCTAAGATACCACTCTGTCCATGCGGAACTGGTTTTGCGAAACAGCGCAATGAACAAGGGATTTGTCCAAATCAACGTGCGCCATATAGGGGTCCGGTCGAAACGGCGAGGTGAAGGGACAACCTTCAGATCGGCAAGGAACTTCAAATAGCCGCCGATGCTTGTGCATAGCCTCTGCAAGCGCCAGTAGAAGTCCACGTCCTCTCCCATGAATTGCGATTCGTCGTACCCGCTCAGGAGGGTGAAAGCGGACTTCCGACAGAACTGGGCAGCGCCTTGGGCCATTCCCAATCTAATTCCGAGCCAGCGCCACGCCTCCAAATAGGCTCGTAAAAACCTGGATGCCGGCGTGTGAACGATGTCCGCGCTGCCGCCCATGCAAGCAGCGTCCCCCATGACCTCTGCGATCCTCTCAAGAAAGTTAGGTGGCACGCTTGTATCGGCGTCGACGAAGGCCAAGACATCGCCACGCGCGACGTTTGCCCCCGCGTTTCGAACCCTTGCGATATTGTGGACCGACTCCCGCACCACCGCTGCGCCGAATGACCGCGCGACCTCCGCGGTTCGATCGACGCTCTCATTATCGACAACGATTATTTCCGCACAGCACGGGCAGAGAGAAATGGCGTCGTGGAGCCTGGAGAGCGTTTCCTGCAGGTACAACTCCTCATTGAAAGCCGGGATTACGACGCTGAGCAACATATCAGGCATTTCCTTCTACAGCCAGTGTCACAGAATGCGACCACTCTGCGAAAGAGCGAAAGGATTACCCGCGATCAGTCGCGCAGCGTTTACCGATTCCTGTCGCTAACAGCCCTTTCGTCTAGCGATGCGTTCCAATCCCACGCGGCTGCGCCCTCCTGCCATCCTCCAGGTGTTATCCTGCAATGGCGACAGGCCGGGAGGCTTGTCCTACCGGCTTGGTGAACCTTATCGGCTTCGAGCGCGCGGAATCGGAGATGTGGCTCGACGGGATCGAGCTCGACGGGGCATCCGTTCATGCCGAGGTCGCCATCCGCAACCGGTCCGGTTCGGCGTGGCGGGCGGCGGAAGGGTTCGCCGTCGGGTATCACCTGTTCGATGCGGAGACGGGCACGCTGATCGTGGATGGCGCGCGCGTGGCGCTGGAGCACGATCTCGAGCCGGGGGATTCGGCGCGGATTTCGATCGGCTTCGAGCTGCCGGCCGAAGACGGGCGCTACCAGGTTCTGATTTCTCCCATGCGCGAAGGCGAATGCTGGTATTACGAGCGCGGCTGGCCTTTCGTGCTGGTGGAGGCGACGGTGCGGGACGGCGCCTGCCGCTTGGACGCGGGCCGGGTGGCTACCCGCGGCTCGCTGGCGCGGCGGCGCATGGCGCGCTCGCTGGGGCGCGGGCTGGTGTATCCGTGGCTCACCGTTTGGCGCAATCGCGGGCTGATTCGCGTGATGGTTCGGCGCGACATTTTGGGGCGGTACCGCGGCTCGTTCGCCGGGGTCTTCTGGACCGTCATCAATCCGCTGCTGCTGATTCTGACCTATGCGTTCGTTTTCGGCGTGGTGCTGCGGTCGCGCTTTCCCGGCGACCCAAGCCCGCTCGGCTTCCCGCTCTATTTTCTGGCCGGCATGCTGCCCTGGCTGGCGTTTAGCGAGGCCGCCGGGCGCGCCCCCAGCCTGATGATCGAGCATCGCAATTTTGTCAAGAAGCTGGTCTTCGCGGTGGAGACCCTGCCCGTCAACCTGGTGGTTTCCGGGCTGGTGAGCGAGGGCTTCGCCTTGCTGCTCTATGGCGCTCTGCTGCTGGTCGCCCGCCATCGCCTGCCGCTCACGGTGGTCTGGCTGCCGCTCTTGCTGGTGCCCCAGGTGTTATTTACGGCCGGTGTGAGCTGGTGCCTGGCCGCGCTGGGTGCGCTGGTTCGCGACCTCGGGCAGATCATCGGGTTCGTGCTGACCATCTGGTTTTTCATGACGCCGATCTGCTACCCCGAGCAATCCCTGCCCGCCTGGGCCGCGCCCCTGTTTTCGAAGAATCCCATCTACGTGCTGGTGCGCGGCTATCGCGCCATTTTTCTAGAGAATCACGCCCCCGCCGCGGGCCCTCTGTGGAAATTCTGGGTGCTGGCGCTGATGGTTTTTCTGCTCGGCCACGCCGGATTTTATAAACTAAAGAAGTCCCTCCCGGACCTTTTGTGAAACATCTCGCGGACGTGTTGATCCATTTCGGGCCCGTCGGGGTGTTTCTGCTGGCCATTCTGGAATCGTCCGGACTGCCGATTCCGGCCATGCTGGATATCGCTCTCACCTTGCTGGCGTGGAAGAGCCCGGTACTCGCCTTCCCGGCGGCCGCGCTCGCGGTAGCCGGATCCATGATCGGCAATATCGCCCTTTTTCAGGCGGCGCGCTTCGGCGGCAGCCGCTTCATCAAAGCGCCCGATCCCCATACCCCCAGGCGGTTTCAGCAGTGGTTTCAACGCTACGGCCTGATTACCGTATTCGTGCCGGCCGTGCTGCCGATTCCTCTGCCCTTGAAAGTGTTCGTGATTACAGCCGGCGTGCTGCGCACTACCCTGGCCCGCTTCATCGCCGTGGTGGTGGTGGCGCGGACGATTCGCTATTTTGGCCTGGCGTGGCTAGGGGTCAGCCTGGGCGAGGACGCGGCGGGGTTTCTCAAGCGAAATCTGTGGACCTTCACCGGCGCCGCCGCCGCCCTGGTACTGGTGCTCTTCGTGCTAGTGTGGCTGGCCGATCGGCGCAGCGACGGCGCGAACGTTACAATAAGCTAATCGGCTCGCTTCTTTTTGAATGCCAAAACGAATTGCCATCGTGGAAGACGAAGCCGAGCTGGCTTCGTTACTGGAGTACAACCTGGGGCGCCAGGGTTACCAGACGCAGGTGCTCAACGGGGCAAAAGGCACCATTAAGTCGTTGGAATCCGGACGCCCGGATCTGATCGTGCTCGACGTCATGCTGCCCGACGTCGACGGTTTCGAACTGTGCCGCCAAATTCGCCATTCGCCCACGCTGGGGCGGACGCCCGTGCTCTTTCTGACCGCCCGCTCGGATGAAGTGGACCGCGTGCTGGGGCTCGAAATCGGGGGCGACGATTACATGACCAAGCCCTTCAGCCCGCGCGAGCTGATCGCCCGCGTCAAGGCCCACTTGCGGCGCGGCGAAATGGACGCCGATTCTCCGGTGATGGAGATCGGCCCCTTCCGCCTGGACCGCACCGGCCGGCGCGTGTTTTTGGGCGAGCGGACGCTCACTCTCACCTCCACCGAATTCAACCTGTTGGAATATTTCCTCACCCACCCCGGCCGCGCCTACAGCCGCGACCAGTTGCTGGACGCGGTTTGGGGCGAACAGCGCTACGTCACCCCGCGCACCGTGGACGTGCATGTGCGCCGCCTGCGGGAACACATCGAGGACCACCCCGATTCCCCCAAGTACCTCACCACCATTCGCGGCTTCGGCTATCGCTTCGAGGAGTTTTCGTGACTGCCCGCATTTTCTTAAAGTTGATTGCCGGTGTATTCTGTCTGCTGCTGCTGGCGCTCGTCACCGTGGATTACTTCACCACCAAGGTGGCCCGCGACGCCTACATTCAAAGCCTGGCGGACCAATTGACCGGCAAGGCCCGCGTGCTGGCTCTGGACATGACTGGACCCGGCGGCGTGGATCAGGCGCGCGCCCAAGCGCTGGCGCTGGCCGCGGGTGCGCGTGTCACCGTGATCCGCGCCGATGGCGTGGTGGCCGCCGATTCGGAAGCCAATCCGGCCAGCATGGAAAACCACCGCACGGCCAACCGGAAGGAGCTCATGGCGGCCTTCGCCGGGCGCGCCGGCCGCGAGATCCGCACCAGCGCCACGCTGCGTGTCCCGTTCCTTTATGTGGCTGTGCCGATACCGGGCGGCGCGGTGCGCCTGGCCGAGCCGCTGGCGCGCATCGACCGGCAGGTAGCGCAAGTGCGCACCCGCATACTGGAGAGCACGGCGGTGGCGTTTCTGCCCGCCATTCTGCTGGCCGCGCTCGTGGCGCGCTGGATTTCGCGCCGTTTCGCCACCATTATGTCCCATGCCGTACAGTTAGCTCGGGGCAATTTCCGCGCCCGCGTGGCCGATACCGGCGCCAGCGAGTTCGGCCAACTGGCGGTCACCCTCAACGAGACCGCCGAGAACCTGCAGCGCACCGTCGAGCAATTGCAGCGGGAACATTCGGAACTCGAAAAGCTGGAGCGAATCCGCAAAGATTTCGTCATCAACGTGTCACACGAGCTGCGTACCCCGCTCGCCTCCATCCAGGGCTACACCGAAACCTTGATGGATGGCGCGCTCCACGATCCCGACCACAACATGCGCTTCCTCGGCATCATCCGCCACAACGCCGAGCGGCTGGCGCGGTTGACCGAAGACTTGTTGACCCTGTCGCGCATCGAGCAGAAACGCCAGAAGCTGGAATTCGAGCCCCGCAACATTCAGGCCCTGATCAGCCAGGCCATCGAGCAGGTACGGCCCATCGCCGAAAAGGCCGAGATCCGACTGGAATCCCAGCTCGATCCCCAGGTCACCGAAGCCTGGTGCGACGACGAAGCCGTGTCGCAGGTGCTCAGCAACCTGCTCGACAACGCCATCAAGTACACCCCCAAAGGCGGAACCATCACCGTGGGGGTAAAGCCCGCCGGCCAATTTGTGGAAGCGTGGGTGAGCGATACCGGCGCCGGCATACCGGCCGAGGATCTGCCGCGCCTGTTCGAGCGTTTCTACCGCGTCGACAAAGCACGCTCGCGCGAACTCGGCGGCACCGGACTTGGCCTATCCATCGTCAAGCATCTAGTGGCCTCGCATAATGGCATCGTTCGGGTGGAAAGCCATATTAATCAAGGGTCTACATTTTTCTTCACTTTGCCGGCGGAGGAATCGGCCCTGCCCGCGCCGCAGCTTAATCCTGAATTTACGGCCTCGTAACACTCCCGTAACGAAAACGCTGTTAGCGTAATTCTGCGGGAGCCGTAACCAGGTTATGAAGAAGATTCTCTTAATCGAAGACGACTCGGATTTGTTTTCCCTGTTGAAGTACAACTTGGAAAAGGAAGGCTTTCAACTCACCGGGCTGCAAACCGGTAAAGGCGCCATCGAGCTTTGCCGGCAAGTGCGGCCCGACCTGATCCTGCTCGACATCATGCTGCCCGATTCGGACGGTCTGGATATCTGCAAGGGGATTCGCCGGGATCCGGAGCTGGCGGCCACGCCGGTAATTTTCCTGACCGCGCGCGCCTCGGAGACCGACCGCATCGTGGGTCTGGAGCTGGGCGCCAACGATTACGTGGTGAAACCGTTTTTCGTGCGCGAATTGATTGCCCGCATCAAGCTGCAGGTTCGCGGCGCGACCCGTACCCAGGCCGTTCCGGCCCGCGTCTTGGAAGCGGGCGGCCTGGAAGTGGATACGGCCAGCCGGCAAGTACGCCTGAATGGCCGGCCGCTGGCGCTGACGGCTACCGAGTTCCGCCTGCTGGAGTTCCTCATGCAACGCCCGGGAGTGGTTTTCAGCCGCGAACAACTGCTGAACTCGGTGTGGGGCCAAGACCGCGCCATTACCGACCGCGCGGTGGACGTCTATGTGCTCCGCCTGCGGCAGAAGATTGAAGAGGACCCCGCCGCCCCGGTGCTGATCCATTCCATACGCGGCTTCGGCTACACCTTCGAACCGAGGCGTGCCATGGCTGCCGCCGGCGTGTAGAGCCTGTGCCAGAGACCTGACTCTCGGAACGGGTTAGCCGCGCCACGGTCGTCGCGGACGCCTGCCCGGCGGCCCGGTAGCTTCCGCTACCGGGCCGCGACCGCCAGGGGGAGGGCTTTAAAAGGGAGCCGTTAAACCTGGAAGGAACTGCCGCAACCGCAGGTAGATTTCACCTGCGGATTGTTGAACTTGAAGCCGGCGCCTTCCAAACTCTCGACATAATCCACCTCGGCGCCATCGAGGTAGAGCAGGCTGGCCTGATCGATGAAAACCTTCAGACCATCGTAACTATAGGTCTTGTCCAGCATGTTGGGCTGGTTCTCGAAGGCCATCGAATAGCTGAAACCGGAGCAACCGCCCCCCACGACGGCGATGCGCAACCCCGCCGGTGCCGGCTGCTGCGAGGCCATAATCTCCTTTACCTTGCCAACCGCTTTTTCGCTCAGTTGAACCATTTGCATCCACTCCTTAGATTCGGAAAGCTCCGATCAGCCCTATTTTGCCAGACGGAGACCTGTTATTTCAAATACACCCCCTTAGATGCCGGGAGCGAACCCCCGGTCGCGCAAAATTCCGGGGCCCCGGAAGGGGCAAAGAAATTTAGCCACAGATGAACACAGATAAACACGGATAAAACCAAAGGACCTATCTGTGTTTATCTGTGTTCATCCGTGGCCATTTCTTTGTTCGGTTTTTGCGGCTTTTGTTCACCTGCGCGGCGACGCCAGCAGCGTTTCGAGCGACCTTAGACCCGCTTGGCCGCCCATGGCGATCAGCGTATCGCCAACCTGAATCGGCGCATCGGCCGGGGGGTTGAAATGCATCTTTCCATGGCAATCGCGAATGGCCATCACGATCACCCCCAAATCGCGGCCAAGCTGCATTTCGCGGATGGTCTTGCCCACCATTTCGCTGCCCTCCGCCACCAGTACCTGCTCGATCGCCGTATCCTCGCCCGCGTCGGTGGCGGCGAAATCCAGGAATTGCACCACGTGCGGGCGGAGCAGCGACTGCGCCAACCGGTGGCCGGTGAGCGCATACGGCGCGATGACCGAATTCGCCCCCGCCCGCCGCATCTTTTCCACCGCGCCTTCTTCGGCCGCCCGCACGGCCACGTAAAGATTGGGGTTCAAGCCCTTGGCCGAGAGCAGGACGAACAGGTTATCGGCATCGGTGGCGAGCGCGGCAACCAGTCCGTGGGCTCGTTCCACACCCACCTGCCGTAGGCTGTCATCGTGGGTGGCGTCCGCCGCTACCGCCAGCATACCCGCCATCATGGCGCGTTCGGCGCGGGCCGGGTCGCTATCCACGATCACAAACGGAGCGCCGGCGTGCTGCAGTTCGGCCGCCGCCCCCCGGCCGACCCGCCCGAAGCCGCAAATGATGTGATGGTCCTTGAGCTTCTCGATCATACGTTTATTACGCCGCTTGTTGAAGACGTCTCCGAATTCGAGCTCGATGATGGTCTGGGTCATGGCCCCGATGGCGATGAAGATGGTGGTGACGCCGAACATGATCAGAAACGAATTGAATACCCGCCCCGCGTGCGAGAGCGGATGCACTTCGCCATAACCCACCGTGGTCATGGTGATGAGCGTCATGTAAAAGGCGTCGAAGGGCGGATAATGGTCGATCGCGGTGAAGCCCACCGTGCCCGTGACGAGGGTCCCCACAATCGCCGCCGCCAGAAATAGAAATCGCCGCGCCAGCCGGTTCATGCCGCGTGCCAAGAAGCAAGTATAGCGACCGGCAAGCAGCGCCGGAGCTTGTGGGGCAGGTTGGTAACCTGCAGCGGGTTGGTAACCCGCGGCCAAACGCCTATGGGCGCCCCCTCCGGCGCCGTTTGAGAATCAGCGGCGCGGACGGCGCAGCGCTCGACGTAAGCCAGAGCGCGCCAGCAGCGGGAGAAGAAGACCAAGTGGGCCACCGAAGCTGCACCTGGGTGCGGGCCCTGTTGGCCCTTCAGCGGTACGCCTCCGAGCGGTGTTTGACTGCGAGAATCTCGATGGTGTCGCCGCGATCGTGGAAGCGAATGCGGTAAGCGCCGACGCGCAAGCGAAACTCGGGTGGTTCGATGTCCTGAAGGCGCTTCACATCGCCTTCCTCGGTCCGGATGAAGCGCGCCAAGCCGTGGAGAATGTGCATCGCCCTTTGCCGATCGATGGCCCGAACGTCGGCCTTGGCCTGGTCGGTCCAAGCAACCTTCTTGGCCATCGCTATCGGTCGGCGTCCGGTTCCGGCGGAAGCGGTGTGAGCCCCATTCGCTCGAAGTCGTCCACGGTGAGGCCGAACTCGGCCAGCACTTCATCGTGCGGAATAGGTTCATTGTGCTTCAACCACTCACGAGCCCTGGCCACCGCGCGCTCTTCCTCTTCGCCGATCGCTTCATCCTCGACCGGCGCATTCGCAAGGGCGCGGGCCATGGGGTCAAGCATGGTCTCCAGCAGACCGCGCACGGCGCTGAGTTGCTCCAGTGGCAGGTGATCCAGATAGGCGTGGGCCTTCTGCCGTTCGTGGGCAAGGTCAAGAGCCATGTCCGTTACTTCCTCTCCCCCTTGTTGGCGCCGCCGTTCCCGGCGACCGCCGACCATCTGCTGTCGAAAATATAGCAGATACGTTTCTTGACAGCAATCAAGCCGTTTCGGGTGTCGGGCCTTCGGAGAAGGTGCGCATCCTGGACGAAGAGGGCCATCGGGTAAAAAAGAGGAAGCCCCTCGAACGAGCGGGTTCGTGGAAAGGTGGAAGCGTGGTTGGAGAGGTGGCGACAGACGGAACGTTTCCCCAGAATCGCCGCCGCCAGGAATAGCGGGGAATGGGAGCCGGGGAATGGGGGGAATGGGGGAATGGGGACAGTAACCGTTGCGCCGGATTTTAACCCGATCGGCGCAGCGGTTGCCGTCCGCGAATCCCCTCCCGAATATCGGCTCCCGAACACCAGCGGAGAGCCGGCCAGCGGGTCGGCTGCGTACTAAGGTGTCCGCCCCGCAACCACTGGGACAGGGTGTCTCAAGGGCGTGTCCCCAGTATACAACCGGTCCTCCCGGACTAGTACTAACACATTTGTAATCAACCGGATTCCCTGGCGCAACACGTGCATAATAAAGGGTCGACGTGCGGAATCGACCTGCAGTTCGCGGCGGTTTGTTGGCCTTGTGCCTGGTGGCGGGCGCCTTGGCGGCGACGCTCGAGCAGTTGTCGCTGGCGGACCTCATCGGCAAATCCACGGGGATTGTGCGCGGCACCGTTCAGAGCTCTTCGGTATCGGTCAGCGGACCGGTAATCTACACCCACTACACCATCCAGGTATCGGAACAACTGAAGCCGTCGGCCGGCGCGGCGGCGACGGTGGAGCTCGTACTGCCGGGCGGCAAGGCCAACGGCGTGGTGCAGCGGTTCTCGGGCGTTCCGCAATTTCAGGCAGGCGATGAATACGTGTTTTTCCTGTGGACGGGACCGAGCGGGCGCACGCAGTTGACCGGCCTGACCCAGGGCTTGTTCGCGGTGGGAACGCCGGGAGCGGCCAACCCGGTGCTGACGCGCGCCGCCAGCCAGGAAGCCGTCCTGGACGCGAAAACGCATCGGCCGGTGTCGTCGCCGGCAGTGAGCATGACGCTCACCCAGTTGCGCGCTCAGATTGCGTCGGTTCTGGGCGCCTCCGGAGCGAACCAATGAGGGGGCGAATTTGGGCGGCGATGGCGGCGGTGGCGTTGCTGGTGGCCGCGGGGCCGGCGCAGGCATATTATCACTACATTTATTACGCCAGCCGCACCGGCAATTTCACTCCCATTCCGGCCCAATTCAACCTGGCGGCGCTTCCCAACAACAGCAACACAATCAACATTTTCGTGGACGATAACGGGCCCTCCACGTTTTACCCGAACGACACTTTCGGCTCGGTGCTGGGAGAGGTGAAAGCGGCCGCGGCGGCCTGGAACGCGGTGCCGAATTCGGCATTGCGGGTGGTTTTCGGCGGGTTGGAGACTGCCGGGCAGGCGGCCAATACGCCGGGCGTCGAAGTCGAATTCAGCGAGTTGCCTCCGGGGCTGCTGGGGTTGGGCACTCCCAACCTTCCCGCCACGCCCACCTTGACTACGGTCGGCGCCCAGACCTTCGTCGCGATCGAGCGCGGCGTGGTGATGCTTTCGAACAATACCAATCTGGGCTCGGGACCGAGCTCGACCGAGCAGTATTTCACCACGGCTGTGCATGAGATCGGCCACGCGCTCGGCTTGCAGCATACCTGGACGGCGTCGGCCATGTCCCAAGCAACCATTCGGAACACTGACCGGTCCCGGCCCATCGATGCCGACGACATTGCTTCGCTGCTGGTGCTATATGGAAATGCGAACTGGCAGCAGAACTACTGGTCGGCGAGCGGGCGCGTGCAGTTGTCCAATGGCGCCGGGGTCAGCCTGGCGTCGGTGGTGGCGATTCCGGAAGAAGGACCGGCGGTCAGTACGCTGACCGACCCGAACGGCTATTTCACTATCCAGGGGCTTCCGCCCGGCAACTCGTATCAGTTCTACGTGCACCCGCTGCCGCCCGACGCGCTGGCTTCGACCGAAGGCCTGTTGCTGCCGAGCGATTTGAGCGGCCTGCCGTTCAGCCCCTCCGCGCCTTTCACCGCCAATTTCTTCGGCGGCCTGATCAGCCCGCAAGGTTCGCCCTCCTGGAGCGGATCGGTTAGCGGCCTGACTTTCGTGGTGCAGCCGCGATCGGCGGTCACGGCATACGATTTGGAAACCCTCAGCTACCTGGACCCGGTAGGACACACATACGCTTACCAGCCGCCGGCGAATGCCATCTCGCTCTCGCCCGCATTCGAAACCATTTCGCAAGCGGAGTTGCTGGTGTATTCGCAAGGAGATCCATCGGGCGGCGGCAGTTCGGCGGTTCCGCAATCGCTCACACTTCTGGGAGGGTTCAGTCCAGCCGTATCGTGCGCCTCCGACGGCGCCATTGCGCCATGCTTCATCCCCTACCAAAACACGGTAGGGTCGTTCAACTATTTCGTTCCGCCCGCATCGCCTGGCGCCGGGCCGCGCCATCTGGTGTACACCTACGCCAACGACATGTTCGTGCTGCCGGATGCAGTGGTGCTGGTGAATAACGGCCCTCCGTACATCAATTCAGTCGCCGGCAATGCGGATGGATCGGTGACGGTGACGGGCGGGAATTTCGGTCCCGATAGCCGGGTATTTTTCGACGGGCTCCTGGCGGTGGCAACTTTGAGCAGCCCGTCAAGCGCCGCGGCGGGAGCGATCGCCGTGACTCCGCCGCCAAGCTCCAACGGGCAGGTCTCCACGGTCGCGGTTTATAACAGCGACGGGCAAAATTCTTCGTTTTATGTTCCATCCGGGGGGAATGCTCCCACTTACAACCTTCCGGCCTCGGGTACGCCGACAGTAATAGTGAATCCGGCTCCGCAGCTTGCCGCGGGCAGTTCGGCATTGTTCAACATCATCGGGTTCTCCACGCACTTCGTCAGCGGACAGGTAACTGTAGGATTCGGATCGAGCGACGTCACGGTGAACGATGTCTGGGTGCTGAGCCCCACGCTGCTGGCGGTGAATGTCTCGGTGGCGCCGGGCGCGGCGCTTGGATCGACCGAAATCAGCGTAATTTCCGGATATCAAGTAATCACGATGCCGGGAAATTTTCAAATCTTGCCAGCCAACCCCTCCTTGCCCGTAATTGGGGCAGTGGTGAACGGCGCTGGGCTGGAGCAGCCGCTGGCGCCCGGATCGTTCGCTACCATTTACGGCGCCAACCTGACGCCGTTCGTGGGCGCCCCACTGGTGGCGCTGAACGGCGCGACGACCCAACTTCTCTATTGGAGCAACGGGCAAATCAACTTCGTAGTTCCCGGCAGCCTGGCGACCGGTCAGGCAACCCTGACGCTGATTAACGGCGCCGCGAGCGTGAACTATGGCGTAGCCATCGCGAACCAGCCGCCTACGATTCTGAACGTCGCGGATGTGACCAACCCCGCTTCGACTCCCGGCCCCGGGGATATTATGACAGTGCAGGTGGCGGGTCTCAATCCCGCGGTTCTGAGCAATCCCAGCCGCGTGCAAGCGACGGTTTCCGGAGTTGCCATGCCCCTGTACTCGCTCGCGGCCGGACAGATTCAGTTCGTACTGGATCAATCCTTCGCCGGCTCTCCGGTGCCTATCGCCATCGTGGTAGATGGCGCCGCAAGCCTGCCGTATACGACGGTCATAAGGTGAGTGCAGCAGTCAGCGTTCAGCGGTCAGCTTTCAGCTCTCCCCCGTGTGCGGAGGCCACGGTTTAGCTGAGAGCTGACCGCTGATCGCTGACAGTTTCTCACTGTCACTTTTCTTCCGTGTAAATCCTACGAGTATACGGCGGGTGTGACTCGGGCGCTTAACCGATCCGGGGATCTCGCAGCTTAGGTGCGTCAACCGCTCCCTTACGGTCGCGGCTCGGTAAGTGACTGCAAACACACTGCACCCGTAACCGAGCCGCGACCGTAAGGGAGCGGTTGACGGGAACGGATTTTCCCAGATAGGTTAATAAGCACTCCTATTACCGCCGACCCTCTCAAAACCGCCCTTCGGCGCCAGACGGAGCACCGAAGGCGCGATGGTCATCGGCGTGCGATGCCGAACGTAGAGCGAGGGGCTCATGCGGGTGAGAGACATCATGACGGCCCACCCGGTGCACTGCTTGCCGGCGGACAGCGCATCCGCGGTCGCCAGGGTCATGAAGGATGAGGACATCGGTTTCGTACCCATCTGCCACAGCCTGAACGGCCGCTTACTGGTGGGCGTGGTCACCGACCGGGATATCGTTCTCACCGTGGTAGCCAGGGGTCGCGATGCGGCCACCGCGCGGATGATGGAAATCATGACCCTGGAGCCGGTGACTTGCCGGCCCGGCGACGCCGTGGAAGACGTGCTCGAAATCATGGGACAGCGCCAAATCGGAAGACTGCCGGTTGTCGACGAGGACGGATTGTTAGTGGGCATCGTTACGCTGGCGGACATTGCTGCGCGCGGCGAGTGCCCGTTCCAGACGGCCCGGGCGATGAAAGCCGTCTCGAATCTCGGTTCCACCAACCGGGCCCGCGCCAACGGTCTGCCGTCCCACCCCGATCACGCCGACCGCGATCCGATTGCTCGGGGCAGCCTTGCCAGGCAGACAGGCAATCGCTCCACCGCCTAAAATAAAGGTCCTGCGAGTGAAATTCACGGCCGGCCTCCTTACGCCGCGCTGAATCCATCCGCGCTCAAGCGCGCTTGCCGTCCCGCATGAAACGCCACGTTCGCCAGGTGCGGCGCCGATACCGCGCTCGCGCCCACTTCCACCGGCGCGTTCGGCTCCTGTCGCGACTTCACGCAGTCCAGAAAATTCTGGATGTGCGTCTCGATCGGAATCGGAGCGTCCATAGCCTCGACCGGGTCGGGATTCTTCGGCGCCGGCTCTTTCCAAATGCGGTAACCGGCGGTATTCAGGATCATCGTGCCCTCGTCACCCTGAAACTCGATCGACCAGTCGTTCTCGTACGAGTTGCAGTAATTCAAAGTCCAGGTCGCCATCAGATTCGCATATTCGAAAACCGCGCAGAACACGTCCGGCACTTCCGAACCCGTGTTCTT
>Ga0187848_10001561_pt1 | contig 19330 bp, 14 predicted proteins | sample June2016WEW_4_40_FD_132424 | JGI IMG/M metagenome (GOLD analysis project Ga0187848, IMG submission 132424) | Peatland microbial communities from SPRUCE experiment site at the Marcell Experimental Forest, Minnesota, USA - June2016WEW_4_40 | ecosystem: Environmental > Terrestrial > Soil >... | reverse complement strand
TGCCCATCCCATAAGACCTTTCCGTAGTGTAGGCATTGACAGGCCAGGGGCAGCGAGCACAAGACACCCGGCAATCTCCGAGACGAGGCCGAACTGATAAAGCAGTTTAGGCAACATAGTAAAAATAGGTGACTTGCAATAGACTTGCCGCGGCCTTATAATGAAATGGTGGCCCGATAAGGGGCTGCCGGCCGATCATACTCGATGTGATGCACCTAGGATAGCGGAAAGGCCGGGAACTCATGCAAAGTGACACAACACGCGAGAAGGTTGTGGCTGACAAGGCTCCCCGTTCTTTGGAGGAAGCCGAGAAGATTCTCCAGAACGCCGAGTCGAGCCTTCGGCTGACTCAAGTGCTCGAATTGTCTTTCGGCTCCGTCTCTCGGCTTGCCTGCCCTCGGGTCAGCATACCTGTCGCGCATGCGCCCGCTGAATGAGAGGCTGTTGCCAAGGGTTCCGCGTCTTGCGCAACGTGGCCGTTCATTCCCTGTGATGAAGGGACTAGGCCGCCTCGCCTCGGCGTGCCGTTCAGCGACAAGAGGACCGTCATAAGGCGCGAGGTCTCCCGTCTGTTCAAGACTTCGATTGCCTGCGCAAGTCGTGAGTCGGTCGCAGGACTGGCCTCTGGAACGGTTCTAGCTTCGTCCATTAAGGGCTCCTCTGGCGTTCTCGTAATTCTAGCTGTCGGGCAAAAAGGCAAGATCGTAGAAGACCGAGAAGCCCGGAAATCGAAATCGCGCGTACTTCTCTGGTCCCCACGGGACTTCGAGCTTGCCGTAAAGGCGGTCGCGGAGTTGTGTGTCAAAACGTCCGAGGTTTATTTCTTCATCGCCGCGGACCTTTCGCATGAAGAGTTCGTCGTCTCCCAGGAGCGGAGTATTCTCAGCCTTAACTACTAAGAAGTGGTTCAGCTTCCCTTCCGCCGGCTTCAAGAATCCCAAAGAGCACAACACTTCGACCACATGACTCACGTTCTCATGCGAACGACAGGAAAGCGCCGAAGAGATCATCTCCTTCGTCTTCGCGTCTGCGTCGTTTATGGCAGTGTGCTTCAAGTACCCATAGACCTCGCGCGCCAGAGTCAATGGGTCTGTATGTGGATGGTGTTTAGCACCGGCTATGCAACTTCGCGGAAGAAGGCTGCCGGCCAGGCACTTTGGCAATTCAAGCATCATGGGGCTGCACTCGCCCAGAACCGTTGGATTCAAGAGCAGAATATGCGGCGGAATAACGATGCTGACCCGGTGATCCTCGATCCGCGTACTAGTCCCATCCTTCTCAAAAATCTCGTTGAAGAGTTGCTCTATTGCACAGCGCGCGTGCTCTCCCCAGTCTACGGCGAGTTGTTCTAGTTTGAGCCGTAATTCGCCAAGAACCTGAGATGGAGCGAACACCGCACAGGGCCGGAACTTAAGAAACGGTTTCCCGTGAACAGGCCCAAAGGGAATGGGAGAAGGTGTAAGATGACGAACTGTTGGCCGGAATGCCAGTCGTAGGTGGTACGTCGTCTTGCCTGGGGCTTGCGGGTTGTACTTCGTGACAGGGATCGTTCCAAACGCTACTTCAGCCAAGGTCGCGTGCGTGGCCCGGAAAGCCGTGAGGGCGTCTGGGTCGGCACTCATGGAGTCAGTCCATGTGACTTTCTGAATCACCGGATCAAGACTAGTCACCTGAAACTCTACGGTTGGCTGGTCAGCCGGGCCGACGAAAGGCAGTTGACGTGTGGGCGGGTCCGTAGGGAACCCTTTGTCTTGGTCCCGGAAAATCCAATCGCATTCCTTGGTGGCAATGGGTTTCAGAAAGTTGAACAGCCCGATAGGGTTGTCTTTGGAAGGCTGGTGGGGGCTCAAAATGTACAACTTTTGGAGCGGCTTATCCCCATGCCACCGGAAAACGATGTCATAGCATTCGAGTATGTCAAGATCGTTGCCCACCAACCTCGGCCAGATTTGCTCGTACAGCATCTTGATGGTCATGTGACCATCACTGTGAATGACGAGACACATCTTTCACCTCGTTCACCATTGCCGAATTGAATGAGTCTACTGTCCCCAGGCTGCGTGGTCAACCGGGGCGCTCCAGGTTGTCCCGCCAGTTGCCAAGCGCTCTGTCAATCCACCGCCGGGGACTCTAATGGCCCCAGTATAGGGCAGCTTCCGATTTGAGGTCAATCCCCTCGTCCCGCGAAAGAATACCCGGTCCCTTCTTGACCCCCAACCCCCCTTGTGGTGGAGGCCGCCAGCCGCACAGCCATTTCACCAGAACGATCCCGGCCAGCACGGCGAGCATGATGCCGAGGCAGCCGCCTGGCTTTCGGGGCGGCCCCGGGTCGTCGCCGGTTGCCGCAGCGTAGGACGTAAGGAGATCGGTCCCGAGGGCAGCATTCGCCAGGAACACGTCTTCTCGGTCTTGGTCGTCCATTTTGGCCCTGAAGTCTCCCTCAAATCTCCCCAAAACGACCCGAAAACTTAGGGAGAAACCGGGAATGACCGGGAATGACCAGGAGCCTCGAAACGCCGTAAAGTGCTTGTAGCATCAGCAGTTGCGTTGCTGGTAACGACTTAGGGCAAAAGTGGCCGTTGAAATCCAGGCTCTTGATCGAGGCGCCGTTGGAGAGCACGCTCCGCTTGGCCTCGTCGACCGCCACGTACGGCACCCCGCGCCGCCGCAGGTATTCCTCGAAGGCCGCTTCGTAATGGTTGTCGCGATTGGCCACGGGGCGGCAAGGCTAAATTCCGGGCGGATGGGGGATACCGAGGATACGGCAGATGCCCCGAACCGTGCCTCGTTTGATTCGTGAATGCCTGGGGACTGGGGCTTGGGCGAGATTGTGCGGATTCAGCCAAACGTCGTGACTGGCGCCGTGATGGTGCAGCACGCAACCGCATCGGCGCAGGTGGCGTTCCAGGTCGCGGCGACCCATAGCAACACCCTCATCACGAGGACTTTGCGGCCGAAAGCCGGCGCAACAATTTCACGCGCGCTTGCTTGAGGGCCTGGCTGGCGTCCCGTGCGTTGGCGAATGCTTCTTCAATCGTCTCGGCCTCGGTAATCAATTCGGGATCGAGGGGCGAAGTGACGACGTACCCGCCCTCCTCCGCCGCTTCGAGGTTTAGCACGAGTTTTCCGTCGCTTGCCGTGTATCGAGTGACCAATGGTTTGCTCCTTATGAACGGGAGTGGCTAGGTAGCCATTATAGAGCGCGGCAGATTCTTGGGCAAACGACCGATTAAGCCGCCCTTCGTACCGATTATCCTTCATCCTTAATCCCCAGCAGCTCCTTCACGGCGGCCACGATCTCCGTGGCGTCGTTCGAGAGCGGCACGTCCCGCTGCTGGGCCCGGGCAAGGTCCTTCACCTGGCACACGCCGCCGCGGAACTCGTTCTCCCCGGCGATCAGGGCCACGCGGAAGCCGCGGCGATCGGCGTACTTGAGCTGCTGGCCCAGCTTCTTGGGCTCGGGAAAGACCTCGGCGCCGATGCCCGCGGCCCGCAGCGCGGCGGCCAGCCGCAGGTACTCGTGCAGGCGGTCCTTGTCGAAATAGGGGATGAACACCGGGGCCGGCGTGGCGACCTTCGAGACCATCCGCAGCTCTTCCATCGCCGCCAGCAGGCGATCCAGGCCCAACGAGGCGCCCACGCCCGGAAGCTCCTGGGCGGTGTACAGCCCGGCGAGGTTGTCGTACCGCCCGCCGGAGCAGACGCTGCCGATGGCCGGCAGGGCCGCCAGGAACGTCTCGAAGACCGTGCCGGTGTAGTAATCCAGGCCGCGGGCGATCGACGCGTCCAGCCGCACGCGGTCGGATTTCACGCCGGCGGCCGCCAGGGCGGCGGTGATCTCCCGCAGCGTGCCGAGGCCCGCCTGGCCCGTGGCGCTGCCTTCCAGCAGCGGGTCGAGCTGCCGCAGCACTTCGTCGTTGCTCCCGGCGATCTCCGCAAGCCGCAGGACCTGCCGGGCCTGCTCCGGGCTGGCCCCGGCCAGCTCGACCATCTCCTGGGCTACGCGGTCCGCCCCGATCTTCGCCAGCTTGTCCAGGGCGCGGAGGACGTCCGCTGCACGCTCGGCCAGGCCGAGCCGCTCCAGCAGGCCCGTCAGCACCAGGCGGTTGTTCAGGCGGATCGTGAAATCCTCGAAGCCGATCGCGCGGAACAGGTCGTGAATGACCAGGGCCGTCTCGATGTCCGCGGCGACGGAGCGGGTGCCGATGGTGTCGAAATCGCACTGCATGAACTCGCGGAAGCGGCCGTGCTGCGGCCGCTCGCCACGCCAGACCGTTGCGATGTGGTACCGCTTGAAAGGCGTGCCCAGCTCGGCAATGTGCTGGGCGGCGAAGCGGGCCAGCGGCACCGTCAGGTCGAAACGCAAGCCGACCCAGCGGCCCCCGTGGTCCTGGAACTTGTAGATCTGCTTGTCCGTCTCCGTCCCCCCCTTGCCGGCAAGTATCTCCAAGTATTCCAGGGCCGGCGTGTCGATGGGGCTGAAACCGTAGGAACGATAGACCCTCCGGGCCGTCTCGATCAGCCGCTCGCGCGGGATCATCGCCGCAGGCAAGTAGTCGCGGAATCCTTGCAGCGTGCGTGGGGAAATGCGCGGCGCGTCGCTCATGAGATGAAGGATAAAGGATGAAGGATGAAGGACTGGGGATTAGGGAATGGATTCGCGTGCTTCACACCCTTCGCAATGTCACACGCTTCTCACTCTTCTCACCTTTCCGCCGACTGCCGACTGCCCACTGCTCACTGCCCACTGCCCACTACTCGGGCCGCGGACTGCGGAAGCCCCGGCCGCGCCGCGGCCCGAGCACCGCCTCCGCGTACTGCTCGACCTGCTCGGCCGTCTCCCAGTAATGGTCGTAGACCCAGTTCTCCTCGTACTCGCAGTTGCGGGTGGTGTATTCGCGGCAGATGTGCGGGCGGCGGTCGTAGATCGCGCAGCGATGGTCTTTGCGGAGGTGCTTGCACGGCGTATAGACCAGCAGGTACCAGCAGCCCTCCTCGACGAAGGCTGCCGCGCGGTCGTGGAGCAGGAACCAGCGGAGGGAATCGAAATCCCGCCAGGTCGTGGGGGTATCCAAGGCCAGGGCAAAGTACCGGCAGCACTTGGCCGTGCAGCGGTTGCACAGGGGCACGCCTGGCGCAAGATGTCCTCGCCCGGTCTTTGGCGCCCGGCGAGGAGCTTGCGGTCGATGGGACAATCTATCTTCCATAGAGCCCTTAGTTTACGGAGGATTGGCAGGCAAGACAAGGACGCCCCCGGGGACCGGCCGCCAACGGCCACGGCTTGCCAGGAGCCCCGCGGGTCCGTAGAACCGAGGCTTGGCCAGCATGTGTGACCCGCGCCGGCCGGAGTGGCGGAACGGCAAACGCAATGGACTGCAAATGAATTTCGCGCAGACTTCTCAGCTTCTCTAGCTTAACGCAATTTCGGTCAACCACAACGACTTGCGACTTGCGGATGCGCGACGAACCACGGTTGCGAAGTCGGGTCGCTCTTGAAGAACTGAAGCAGCAGGTTGCCGACCTTGCGCTGCCCGGCGGGCGACTCGTGCATGCGATCGTGCTCCACGAAGTCATCCAACTGGCCGTCGGCCGCAACAGTCAGCAGCCGGCCGGCATCGACCCGCTTCACGACGGCCTCGACAGCCGGCGCCGGCAGTTGGCCCGCCAGCACGATCAGCCCCACGAGGGCGAAAGCCGGGGATCGCATGTATCTTTTCCTTCTACCCGAAAACATTCCCGGCAACCGGCACTTTCGATCTTAGCGCGACGGGTCACCGGGTTTCCCGATAGCCCTTTGCCTGCTTGCTGCGGATCAACCGCTGGCAATCCCGCCGGGCTGCCGCGGCGTCCTCGAAGGTCTTGGTGACGGTTTGGCCCTTGGTGCCGATGCGGCCGAATCGCACGGTGTGTTGCGTGCCGGCAAGGGTAATCTCCCAGAACTTGTTCGATCTGCCGCGGGTGAACTCAAACCGTCGCGCACCTTGCGCCGCGGCCGGCGCGCCGGGCAAGGCGGCCGGTTCGGCAACAGGGTCCTGGCCGGCGCTTGACGCTTCGGGCCGCGGCGCCTTGCTCGCTGCCGTCGTGGCTTCCGCTTCCACGGCCGGCTGGGCAGACGGGTCCGCCTCCAGTTCGGCCAGCGCATCCTGGAGGTCTTCGTCGCCCACGTCGCCCGCCACGTCTTCCTCGTCATCCACTTCTTCATCCTCCTCTTCATCTTCCGCCGGTTCTTCGTCGCCGGCCAGGAGACGATCGAGACGGTCCAGCACCGCGGCGCGATCCTCATACCAGTCCTTGGCCAGGACAAACGTCACCTTCCAGCCGAAATCCCGCAGGAGCTTCGGCCGCATCAGATCGCGTTCCAGCAGGTCCGACTGCTCGTAATAGCCGTCGTTGTCCAGGAGGATCGCCAGGCAGTAGGCCGTTTCCCCGTCTCGACGTACCGCCAGATCGCAGCGGAAGTGCGACTGGCCTACGCTGCGATCGACGATATACCCCCTGGCCTTCAGGGCCGCGGCGATCTGCTCGGCGACGGGGTCGTCCGTCTCGCCGCCCGGGTCGTCGGACGCGGCTTGCCAGCGGGACATGCCGTGCAGCACGCGGTGGGACGTTTCGCTGTTGCCGGTCGAGACGGCCTCCGCATAGCGGAGATAGTTCTTGAGGCAGTTGGCGCCGTCGTTGTAGTCGTTGGTGATGTCGGCGAACTGGATCGAGCTGACGACGGCCATGTGGTGCTTGGCGCGGGAGAAGGCCACGTTGAGCCGCCGCTCGCCGCCGCTCTTGTTGATCGGGCCGAAGTTCATCAGCATCTTGCCGGTGGGCCCGTAGCCGTAGCAGACGCTCAGGATGATGACGTCGCGCTCGTCGCCCTGGATGTTTTCGAGGTTCTTGACCAGCAGGCCGACGAACTGCCCGTCGATCTCCCGCTCCCATTCGGCATCGAGCCGGTCGCGGAAGTCCGCATCGTCCTGGGCCAGGCGTTGCAAGGCGGCTTCGATCTCGTCCTGCTGGGCCTCGGAGAAGGCGACGATGCCGATGCTCCGGCCGCACTCCCGGCGGAGCAGCTCCCGTACCAGCCGGGCGATGTAGTCGGCCTCGGCCCGGTTTCGCCGCTTGTCGTAGATGCCGTTCTGCACGCGGTGGAAGCTGATGGACCGCCCGAGCAGTTCCTCGGCTCCCCACTCCGCCTCGGCCGGCCGGTCAATCAGGATCGGCCGGCGGCCCGGGGCGGGAAGGCGGTCTTCGGGCACCGTCAGCAAGCGGCCGTCATAGAACGCCCAGTTGGAGAAGCTCACCAGCGACTCGCTGCGACTGCGATAGTGCCAGCCGAGCATGGTCGAGGACAGGTTCTTGGCGGCGTGGTTGAGGAAGCTGTTGCTGGCCAGGTCGTACGGGACCACCTCGCCGGCTTCCTCAATCAGAAGTTCCTCTTCGTCGTCGGATGCCTGGCGGGCCGAGAAGAAATCGGTCGGCGGGAGCTGCATCTCGTCGCCCACCACGATCGCCTGCGGGGCGCGGAAGACCGAGGGCACCGCCTCTTCCAGCGTGATCTGGCTGGCTTCGTCGAAAATGACCACGTCGAAATAGGCGGTGTCCATGGGGAGCGTGTCGGAGACGCTCAAGGGGCTCATCAGCCAAACCGGCTTCAGGTCCTTGATCACGTCGCCGGAATCGCCGGAGACGAGGTCCCGGATCGACTTGTAACGCATCGACTTGCCGAACTCGTGCTCCAAGTCGCGCCGGCCGCGGCTGTACCGCTTCTTGAGTTCCTTTTCGTCCTCGCGAAGTTGCGCGGCGGGCAGGCCCGCAAGCCGGACGTTCTCCAGGAATCGCCGCTTGACGCGGGTGCGGAGTTCGCCCGCGTTGCCGGCGAGCCATTGACCGTAGAGCCGCTCCAGGCGGATTGCATGGCGGTCGCGGACGCCGCCGGTGAAGTTGGCAAGCCGGCGCTCCCGGCGATAGGCGTCGGCCAGGCTGCGATCGGCCGTGGCCGCCTCGATCTGAGACGGTTTCAGCGGCAACGTGCACAGGGCAGTCCCGAGTGCCGGCGGCAAGGCGGCAATCTCTCTGAGGCACTGGAGAAAGGCAGGCAGATCGCCCAACGCCGCTTGCGCCTGCTTCAACTCGGCCCGGAGTTGATCGAACGGGCTGTCCGCGTGCTGGTGCACGATCTTGTCCAACTCGGCGGCCAGCGAGCCGAGCGGCTCGTCGGCTTCGACGATCTTGGCGACGATCTGGCGGGCCTTGGCGGCCTTCAGCAACGCGGCGTGAATCCGGCCGAGCCACGGGGCCAGGCCGGGGACCGCCTGTCGCAACCCCTGGACGTGGGCGATCAAACCGTCAACGTCGCCGTCGAGCCGGAACTGCCCGGCGATCGCCTTCCGCCGTCCATCCAACTTGTCCAGTTCCTCGTATTCCCTCTGGAGTGCGCCGAGCACCTGTGACCAGCGTGGACGAACCACCTGCGAGCGGAAGTCATACGAGTCGCTGAGAATCCGCCGCAATCGCCACCACGCGGGCCGCAGCCATGCAAAGAAGCTCTGCTCGAACGCCTTGGCCTGCTCGATGGCGACCGGCACTTCCGCCGCCGGGAGCTTTTGCCGCCAGGCGACGGTCGCCTGCCGGGCCTCGGCCAGGGCTTCCTGCCGGCGCCGGAACCGCTGTTGGGCATCGGCAAACTGCCGGGCCGCCCGGCTGGCGGGATCCAGCAGGTCCATCCTTCCAATCCGCGCGATTGGCAGGACCTGCTTGGCGTAGTCCACCAGCGACCGGGCCGCAGCCAGCGTTTGCCACTGCTCGCGCGGCACCCCGCACCGCCCCAAGGCGGCCTCGACGGCCTCGAAGTGTTCTTCCGCGGCCTGGAGCACGCCCGTAATGAGTTCCAGCGGCCGATCGATCCGGGCCAACCGCGGCGATAGTCGCCGGAGCGGGTGCTTGGCCAGGATGCCGTCGCGGCGAATTTCCTTGACGATCGCCGCCAGCGAGGCGATCCGCTCGCGATGCTGCCACCACGCGGCATAGTCGGGCAGGCGCTCGCGCTCCAGGGGCGATAGCTCCGGCAGCTCGGCGCAAAGCGCGATGCCGCGACGCAGCAGTTGCCGCAGCGGGATGCCCACGTGCCGCGGCGAGCCCTGCATCGCCGCGTCGAAATGCTCCAGCGGCTGAAGCTCGCTCTTGAGCCGGTCGAGCAGGTCCTTTCGCGGGTTCTTCTTCGCGGTCGCGGTGCCGCCGGGCGCCGACCGCGGGTCGGCCGCCGCCAGAAGCCCCTCGTAGGTCTGCTTCAGATCCATGACGAATCCCTTCTTGTCGGTCTGGGAATCATGGATCAGGCAGCACAGGTCGCCCAGGCCGCACTGGCGGAGCCGGGCGTAGACCACGTCGATCGCCGCCCGCTTCTCGCAGACGAAGAGCACCCGCTTGCCGCGAGCGACGTAATCGGCGATCAGGTTGGTGATCGTCTGCGATTTCCCGGTGCCGGGCGGTCCCTGGATGATGTAGCTGGTGCCGGCCCGGGCCTCTTCGATCGCCGATGCCTGCGTGGGGTCGGACGACACGACGTGATAGCGATCTTCCAGCGGCACGGCGGGGGGCAGCCGGCGTTCGGCCGCCCGGGGCGCCAGGGAGAACGTGGCGTCGAATGCCGGATTCTTCGGCGGGTCGGCCAGCAGCGTCTCGTAGTCCCGCACGAGCGACATCTTGCGGTACCTGAAGTTGCCGAGCGTGACGCTGCACAGGTCGAAGTTCCAGACGTAGGGGTTCTCCTCGCCCCCTTCCTGCAAGTGATACAGGAGGCGTTCCTTTTCGGCTGTGGGGGGCCCCGGCTCGGCGGCGGCGAAGCTGCGCGGACGGGGCCGTTCCTCGATGACCGTGCGGAGATGCGTGGCCGGCGCGCGGATCTTCGCCGAAAACAGCGCGATGCCCAGCGGGTGATAGTTCGCCTGATCGTAGCCGTAGTCCAGATCCTCGAAGCTGCGGATGCCGCGGCCTGCCAGGCGGGCGCGGCGGCGATACTGGTCCAGCTTGCGCCGCGCCTTGTCGTGGATCAACTCGATCCGCGGCCGGTCGATCTTGTTGAGCGTAACCGCCGGCTCGCTGGCCGCGATCTTCCGGGCAAGGTACTCGAAGAACTGGTCCAGATCGGTCGCCGCGAGGTCGAGCACCTCGGGCAAGTCGATGTCGTAGAGCTGCTCGAACTGGTGCCGGATGACCGGGTTGAGCTCGGCCTCCGCGGAAACCGCTTCGAGGTAATAAGTGTCGCGGATGCCCTTTTTCTTCTTCAGCTCCACGGGCAAGAGCACGAGCGGGGAGTCGAATCGCTCGGCCGGCTTCTCCTTGAGATTCGCCCAGTGGAGGAAGCAGATCACCAGCCGCAACTGCCCGAAGCCGAACTCGGCCTGGTCCCGCCGGGACTCGGCCATGATGCGGTCGAGCATGCCGGGCAGATACAGGGCCTCGGCGAAGTTCAGGTACCGATTGAGCGAGATCGGTTCGCCGCCCGCCAGGGCCGCGTGCAACGAATCGTTCCAGACGAGGATCTGGTCCGGCCGGATGTGCGTGATGTCGAACGACAAGGGAACCGAGGCGTGCGTCAGGTTGACGGTCTGCATCGTGGCGCGGAAGTGGACCAGCCGGTTCCGTTTGGAAATCTCGAACAGCCGCTCGCGGAGCTTGCCGAGCACCACGTGTTGCTTGGAGCGGTCGTCCGTCTCGACGAATCCCGGGGTGCGGGCCAGATCGACCTCGAAGTCGATCTCCTGGTCCCGGTAGTTCTCCAGATTGTGCAGCAGGGCCCGAAGATCCTGAACGCGACGATGCCGGTCGATCTCCGTCATGCGGACAATCGCTTGCGCCAGCACCGGGTGCAGCCCCGAGTTCAGCGAGAACAGATTCCGCCGATTGGCGACGAAGCTCTTCAAGTGCTCGGGGTCGGCAAAGTCCAGGCCGCACGCCAGGCTGGCGAGAATCATCCCCAGGCTGAAGACGTCGGTCAGCGGGTCGTGATGGCCGACCTGGTGCTCCCACGTCACGTAGCCGGGAAGGTAGACGGGCCGGGAGACTTCGGCCGAGCGATCGCCGATCGAAAGATCGGTTACCTGGCCGTCGCCGTCATCCACCTCGGTCGTCCGGCGGGCCTCTGCGACGACGGTCACAGCCAGCGGGCCAGTCGCTTCGATGCGGCCGATCGCGGCGATATTGGCGCGCGGTTCCTGCCTGCGGGCCTCCTCGAACCAGATCCGGACTCCCTCGACGCGCAGGGAATCGAGCCCTTCCAGCGGCGCCACGCGACCGGCCGCGTGGGCCTCCAGGACCTCACGCACCAGCGGCACGAAACTGCCCAGCGCGTCTTCCGTCGAGAAGCCGCCGGTTTCCAGCCGCGCGCGGAGGTATTCGTGAAAGGTGCTCATGGAGAGGCCGGGTCCTCGTTCGCCTTGGCCAGCAGTTTCTCCTTGTCCTGGTCGATCGTCTCCAGTTGCTTCTTGCGAAGGCGAAGCTCGCGCCGGGCAATCTCGGTGAACCGGTCCTTCAGGGCGAGCTTCTCGGCCAGCACGAGCGCCGCGGCCAGGGGCAACTCCTCCAGATCGCGATCCGCCGTGACGAAGTCCAGCAGGACGTAGCCGTAGTAGTCCTGCATCGGCCGGTCGTCCGTGCGCAGATCCTCGACAAGGGCGGGGTCCTCCAGGAGATCCTCGGGCGGAACATAGTCCTCGAAAAACAGCCGGGCATGGGCCAAGACCGATTCGGTCTGCATCCAGCGACGGGAGAGCAGAACGTCCAGCAGCCGGCGGGTCAAGCCGGCGACCTTCCGCTGCGCGAGCAGGTCGAGATTCCCCAGCGCCGGCCGGCCTTCGAGCATCTCCTGAATCCTCAGGTCGGCCTGCGGCGCACGGTCCGCCCAGAGCTTGACGGCCCGGGTGCGGATGAAGGCTTCCGGGTGGGACAACCCTGCGGTCTTGGCCCCCGCGTGGCCGAAGACCTCCTCGGCCTGCCGCAAGTAGCTTTCCGGGCTGACCTCGTCCAACTGCGTCTCGACCTTCAGCAACATGGAAATGACGACCAGCGGATCGCCGGCGACCAGCAGCGATCCACGATCGCAGAACACCTCGTTGTGAAGGGCAAAGAGCCGGGCACTGGCAAAGTGGGGCGTGTCGGCCAACGGGTCGTGCGTCAGGGCGGCGAGGATCTGTTCCGTCACCAGGTACTGCCCGTCCCAGGATCGCCACAAGAGAAAATGGCTCAGCTCGTGGGCCAGCAGCGCCCGGAACTCGGCCTCGGTCAGCTTTGCGGACACGGGACCGTGCAGGACGACGTGGGCCTCGCCCGGCACGTAGGCCAGCGAGGCGTTCAGCCCCTGGGGATTCTGGGCCTGGTAGATGGTGAGCGGAACGTCGAGCCCGAGCTTCCGGGCCACGTCATCCGCTCTTGCATAAATTTCCGTTTGCGCCTCGCGTTCCACCCGGTAGGCGGATTTGAGCAACTCGAACCGAACCGCCTCAGCCTGTTCGTCGCGGACTTTGTGGGACGCATACCAGTGCCAAACGTCCGGCTCCTCTTCCTTGAGGTAGGCGCACATCGCCTCGTGGTAAGGCAAAGGCTTCAGTTCCGGTGTGCCGGCGTTCTCTGCCGAGTGGGACATGGTGCGGGATGGCGCAGTGAGGCTGACGAGGCTCGAACCCATGACCCACGGATCAAGAGTCTGGCGAGCCCCCTACGCTCTACTACGCAAGGCTTCGTTTCCTCGGGAAAACACGGTTTCTCGCATTTCCCGGATCGGCCACAATCGCCGGCGCATTGAGCGTCTATTGAGTGTTGTAGCACCTCCGTCCGGCGCCAGCAAGACGACCGGCAGGTGCCGGCGAAAGGGTCGCTCCCGGAACGCGTGATTTGCTGCAACCATAGCCCCGTCCCGGGCCTTCTTTCTCATTTCCCAAGTGTCCAGTTTGGGCAGCCGCGGAAGCCGGGCGAATAGGCCAGGCCCCTCATCCCCCCACACTTGGTGTCTCCGACTGTTCTCGCTTTGTGTGCTCCCTGACGCACGCGGCACTCGCATAGCAGGGCGGCAAGGCACTTGCAGCGAAACGGTTATCAGGATCGCTTGTCGGACCCGGGATCGGAGGAAGCCGGGGTATGCAGGCTTAGGACGTCGTGAACCGTCACAAGAAAGCGATTTCTCGGCTGCCTGCCAATGGTTACAATCACTTCGACGGGAGCATTCCCAGCTTGCCAAGCCCAAGGGAGTTCGCAAACATGTTCTGCGCGTATCGCACGTTACTCGTCATCATCGCGTTGAACTTCCCCTTGATAGGCAGGGCCGGGGAGCGCGCCGCCGGCAAATCGAGCGGCAAAGCCGATGCCTGGCCAACTCTTGAGTGGAAGAAGGCTGCGCCGTCCCCCTTTGCGCGAGTCGAGTCACCGGCTGCCGTCGTTCATGGCAAGCTGTACCTGTTTGGCGGATTCACCGAGGATCTGGACGCATCGAATCGGGTCGACGTCTATGATCCGGTGAGCGACTCTTGGACGCGGAAGAAGGACATGCCGACGCGGCTCACACATCTCAATCCAGCCATCGACGGAAACACCATTTGGTTCGCAGGCGGTTTCAAGGGGAAACATCCAGGGCCGGTCACCGCTGAAGTGTGGAAATACGACATTGCCTCGGACGCCTGGACCGCTGGACCGCCGCTGCCGGAACGGCGTGCGGGAGGCGGCCTGGCGGTGGTGGAACGCAAGTTACATTACTTCGGCGGTTACAAGGCCGATCGCGACACGAATGCTGGTGATCACTGGAGTTTGTCGCTCGAAGGGGGAAAGGGCTGGCAGCGCGAAGCTGATTTGCCCGACCCGCGTGGCCACGTGAGTTCGGCGGTGCTGGATGGCAAGATTTATGCGCTGGGCGGCGACCATGGCCACGACATCACGCAGATTGACGTGAAATCCTGCCACCGATTTGATCCCGCCACGAAAACATGGAGCGAGATCGCCAGCCTTCCGGAGGGACGCAGCCATTTTGAATCGAGCACAATCGTCTACAAGGGCCGGATACTGATCTTTGGCGGGCGATGCAACAGCTCCCACCCACCGCGAAACGTCGTGGGCGACTTGCTGCGGTACGATCCCAAAGCGAATACGTGGCACGTCGTCGGCGCTATGCCCGAGAAGCTGCTCGCTCCGGCTGCGGCGATCGTTTCTGGACGCATCGTGGTCACCGGTGGCGGGTTTAATAACCCGCGGCCACTCACGGCCACCACGCGGATAGCACCACTTCCGGACGGCGAGTAATCAGCTCGGTCTATTGTCGGTGATCCCGAAAGAACGGCGGCAGGCGCAAGAAAACGACCGGCGGGAGAAGCGGCCGGGGCGGCCACCAACCTCGGAGCACATCAGCCAACTGATCTTGCAGATGGCCCGGGAGAACCCCAGCTGGGGCTACGATCGCATTCCAGGGGCGCTGGCCAACCTGGGCCACCAGGTCTCCGATCAAACGGTGGACAACATCCTGAAGGCCAACGGCATCGAGCCGGCGCCGGAGCGGAAACGCCAGACGACCTGGAAGACGTTCCTGAAGTCTCATTGGGACATGTCGGCAGCCGTCGATTCCACGACCATCGAAGTCTGGACCATCGGTGGCCTGGTCACGCCCTACCTGTTGTTCGTCATGGAGCTTGTCACCCGACGGGTTCACTTTGCCGGCTGCACGCCCAATCCCGACGAGCTGAGGACTCCGGAAGCAGTGCCGGAAACCCGCCTCTTGCTCTGGCTGCCGCGGCGGTGCGCTCAGGTCACTCCCAACGCTTTCAGTTCCTTGTCCCACGGAGCACGATAGGGACGTACCAGCATGGCGTTGGCCTGCTTGTCGTCCACGACTTCCTCTTTCTCGGCATCCCACACGAGCTTCCGGCCGGTCCTGAGCGAGATATTGGACAAGTGGCAGGCGACCGCCACCTCGTGGCCGCTTTCCAAGTCCGACAGCGGCTGCTGCCGCGACTTGACGCAGTCCAGGAAATTCCGCATGTGGCGGGCATAGTCCCGGATTGCGTTGCCGCTGTTGTCCTTTTCCGCTGTGGTCCAGAAACGACCTTCTTCCTCGGGCTCGAGTTGCGGCCCGCCCACCGGGTGACCTTTGACGCCCAGGATGCCGGCCACTACGTTGTTCGGATTCACCCTGGGGTCCGGCAACAGTTCGAAGCCGCCGCGCGAGATGGGCAGGCAGCCGTGCGTGCCGTAGAATGTCAGCCCGCCCATGCCCAGCCCCCCGCGGCCGGCGGTCGCCTCGCGGTACTGGCAGGTGACCGTGAAGCCGGGGTATTCCATGATCACGTCCTGCGTGTCGGGCACTTCGCAGTTGTCCTTGAGAAACCAGCGGCCGCCCGAGCTGTAGACCGACTTCGGGGCCTTCACCCCCAGGAACCAATGCACCAGGTCCAGCGCATGCTGGCCCAGGTTGGTCGCCTGCCCGCCGGAGTAATCCCAGAACCAGCGAAAATGATAGATGGAACGATTGGGATTGTAGGGCCGCTTGGGCGCCGGCCCGAGAAACATGTCGTAATCCAGCTCGGGCGGGGGCGCCTGGTCGGGCGGACTGCCGAACCCGGGCATCACGTTGCGGGAATTGTTGTTCGAGGCAGAGACGATTTGGCCGAGTTTGCCGCGCCGAATCAGTTCGCGCGTTTTCTGGAAAGGCGGGCCGGAACGGTTCTGCGTGCCCACTTGCACTACCCGCTTGTAACGCCGGGCCACGTCCAGCATCCACCGGCCCTCGCGCACAAAGAGCGTGAGCGGTTTCTCGACATACACGTCCTTGCCGGCGGCACACGCCAGCATGGTCATCAGCGCGTGCCAATGGTCGGGCGTGGCGACAACCACGGCGTCCACGCCTTTGTCGTCGAGCATCTTGCGGAAGTCGCCGTACCCGGCGACTTCGCCGCCGGCCATCGCGGCGCCTGCCGCCACGCGGCCCCGGTGCGCGTCGCACACGGCTGCGATCCGCACGTCCGGCTGCTCTTTCAGGGCGGCGAGGTGGAAGCGACCGATCAGGCCGAAGCCGATCAGGCCGACGTTGATCCGCTCGTTGGCGCCGAGCGCGCGGCCGGCCGACAACGCGCTCAGCCCGACGGCGGTGGTCTTGACGAAGGCACGGCGGGTGATGCGCCGCGCGGCTTGTGTCGGTGTGCCGTTCATGGGGGTTGCCGATGATGGGGAGACGGAACGATTCATGCGCAATACGCCTTGGTGCAGCGTGTCATATTCCAAGGACCTCGCCGGCGTACCTGAACGATTTCTCGATTCCCGCCAACTCGCAGGCGACCTGCCCGTCCAGCGAGAGCCGCTCGACCTGCGGCAATGCCGGGGCCTGCCGAGCCCGGACGGTTCGCAGCGTTCGGGCCAGGTCGGAGCCCGGTACGGCGGCCATGGTCGCCCAGTATTTCTCGGCAAGGCAGGGAACTGGCAGAGGGTCGCGGGTAATCGTCTCCAGCCCGAAACGGATCTCCGGCCGCGCGCGGCGCAGGATGGCGACCATCGCCTTCAGGTCCAGGAAACCTTCGCCGAGCGGGACGTCGGCCAACAGGAAGCCCTGCGGATATTCGCGTACGGCCTGGTCCTTCAAATGCACCGTGAAGGCCCAGGGAGCGTAGGCCTCAGCCACGGCAAGAGGCTCCTCCAGCAGCGAGAGACTATTGCCGAGGTCGACGCAGGCCCCGACGTACTCGCTGTTGATCTTGCGGAACAGCGCCAGCCGCTCCTCGACTCGCTCGTCCTTGTGGTTCTCGACAGCCAACCGCACCCGATGCCGCTCGACGAGCGGAACCACCCGCAGCAGCGCTTTCCGGCCGTGCTCGGTCGCATCGCGAAACTCGGCCTGCGAGCGATACTGCTCGTACCGGCGTCCGGCGATGATCGTCGTGCGCAGCACCCGCGCTCCCGCCTGGACGGCCGTGCGAATCTCGGCCTCGAACCGCTGCACGTCGGCGTCGCGTTGCGGCAGACTGACGATTCCTTCAATGAACATCCCCCACTGCTCCGCCTGCCGGCAAAGCTTCCGCGTGTACTCTGTGTCGCGTATGCCCAGTGGAACTTGGACGCCGCCTGCGCCCAATCCGTGGCAAAACTCCAGGAACGCAAGCGGCTCGAACAATTCACTCTGCGCGTCGCGCAACTTCATCGCTTTGCGGCGAAGGTTGAGCGCATAGATCACCAGTCCCAGGCCGGTCCGCCGGCGAGCGGGCGTCGCGCCGTCGGCCGCCTCTGCAATCGCGGCCAGTGAAGCGGTTGCGGCGAAAACCGCGGTGGCGGCTCCGGCTTTCAGGCAATCCCTTCGTGCAATGCCGCCGGCCGGGCGGGATCGATCGTCGCACATGACAAGGTCCTTGAGATGCTTGAGTATCGGGGAAGAACGCGCGCGGGTCAATATCTTGGCCCAGCGACTTCTCTCGACCCCAACGGGTGGCAGTAGAAACACCTACTCGCCACGACGCAACGTCAGGAATCGCGGTTCTATCTCCCTATCGGGAGATTATCCCGGATGGCGGGTTCGAATTCCAGTGTCGTTCTCCTGGCCGACAACACTTGTGCTGGTGTGGTGGTCTAGCGAGATTCGGTTGCTCCTTTGGGTGGTTTTGTGCCCGGCTGATCCCACCTACATGGGTTATCGAGGCTCGTTGGACCACCATGGGGGGTTAGCTTCGCGTCAATTGACGTGTATAACCACGCAGTAGTCTAGCACAGGCGGCGTTAGTCCGCCTTTACGGGCGGGCAATAGGTTCGGATGCTCGCGATCGCCGGGGGAGACGCGGGGATATCGGCGACGATCTCCAGGGTGTGCGTCCCGTTGGCAATGCCTTGGACGACCGTCGTCGCGTTCTCCTTGGTCGGGTCGTCGATCTCAGGCGCCTGGTACGCGTCGGCGAACATCGGCAGAACCTTCCACCGAATCGTGTAGCCCTCGGGCAGCGGCGGGCAAAAACCGCGGAACCACGCGGCCGGGTCGATTTTCACCCGACCCGACTTGCTGACAAACGGCCGGTCGCTCTGGCCCGATCCATCCTGCTCCGTGACCGAGCCGCTCACGTCGAACTTCCAGGTCTTGCCGTCGGCCGAGACGTGGCTCACCCGGAGCGTCCAGTCCTCCAGCGCCAGCGGCGCGTCATGGTCCACCCGGCTGAGGAACAGCGGCGACCACGGCCCCGGTTGTGGGCGCGTGATGCGGTAGGCGCCGGGGAACTCGCTGGGCTTCTTGCCGTCGATCAGGACGCGGCCGCTGCCGCCGGCGCGGGCAGCGTCCTTTTCGTTCGCTGCGGCGGGGATGACATCCACGCGGTTGCCCTTGAACTCGATCGCCAGAACGCCGTCCTTCCACGCGCCGGTGCCGACGGGGTGCGTCGCGCTGAGGCCCTTCCACGTGGCGTCGGGAAAATCGGGGCGGTAGACCAGGTAGCGGTTGGTCAGTTGGGCCATCAGATAGTTGCCCTGGGTGTTGAGGTGGGCGCCATCCTTGAGCAGGAGTTGGCCCGGCTGGTAGTGGTTGGCCCGCGGGTACGCGAGCCAGCCGGCGCGGATGTCGCACAGGCCGCAGCGGTACTTGCCGGCGATGTCGGGCAGGAACGCGAGGCCGAAGTGCCCGGTCAAATCGTTCTCGTTCCAGATCATGATGCCGGCCACGGCCGGATCGTCCTTCAGGGTCAGGCCGGTGTGCGGGTTGACGCGGGTGACCAACTGTTGGCTCGTCTTGCGCCACAGCTCTTCGATCCGCGGGTTGAGATAGCTGTAACCTTCGACCAACGGGCGCTGCTTATTCTGCCCGTGGGCCGAAATCTCCTCGAAGCCCGGAATGTTGTCGCCGCGGAGGAATGGCCGGTAGGTGATCATATCGACCCAGACGTAGATGCCCTGGTCCTTCAATGCCTTGATCCAGTAGAACAAGGTGTTGACGGCCTGGCCGTCGAGACTCTCGGTAGTGGGCCCCTGGGCGATCAATTGGGGGTGGACCCAATCGCTATCGACGTGCGTCAGGCGGATGAGGTTGGCGCCCAGTTGCGCCAGGCGCCGAGCGTGGCGGTCGATGATTTCCCGATCGGGCTGGCCGTTCTTGGTGTGCAGGTACAATGTGCCGGCCTGGAGGCCGAAGCCCCAGAGGCGTGCCGGCGTGCCGTCGGCGAACGCCAACTCGCTGCCCTTGGCCTGGAGGAAGCCGTGCCGTCCGGCCGGTTTGTCATTCAGATAGCTCAGGTCGACGAAGGCGGCGTGCGGCTCCAGGGCGCCGGTGAACCAGGCAGCCTGCGTCTAGCCCATGTTTGACAGGTAGGAGGGCGGGTTTTGACGCAAGTCCTTGATTTGCAAG
>Ga0187848_10001558_pt1 | contig 19337 bp, 23 predicted proteins | sample June2016WEW_4_40_FD_132424 | JGI IMG/M metagenome (GOLD analysis project Ga0187848, IMG submission 132424) | Peatland microbial communities from SPRUCE experiment site at the Marcell Experimental Forest, Minnesota, USA - June2016WEW_4_40 | ecosystem: Environmental > Terrestrial > Soil >... | reverse complement strand
TCTCACCTGCTAGCTGCTCCGCTTTCGATCGTAACGAGGCATCCATGCGTCAGTCTCCTATTCAGAAAAGGGTTACACAAATTACCCATTTCTGCTAGCTGACACAAGATTTCTTACAGGGCCCTGTCGAAGCGGGCGGCATTCTTCCAGGCGATGAAGAAGGCGTGCGTACCCGAGCCGCCGCAACAGTTCTGGAAAGCCCTGGCCTTGCCCCTCAGTTCCGGGCCGCCCCAGTGCAACTCTTCTTTGGCACCCAGAATATGCGTCGGGGAACTCCAGCCCGCATAGCCGCCGACCATCCTCGATCCAACGTCCCGCCATGTAAACTGCTCGGTGTCCGGCTTGCTTCTGGGTTTGAGCCAGGAAACATCGCTGACTTGGCTTTCCGCAAGTTGGTTCCGCAGCATGCGTTCCACGTCGCCCCAATATTCGGGGTGGCCGTTGTTGGCCAGTGTGACTGCCAACCCGAGGAAGTCCATCAGGGCGCAGGTTTCGCAGGAGACGACATCGCCTTTGCGGCCGATGACCTCCGGCAGAAAACCAAAGCGAGTGCCCGTGGATCGCACGTAGCGGTACAAGGCATCGACCCGGCTGAACAGCACGGGATCTTTCACGTACAGGGCATAATCGGCGGCTCCCACCAAGATCCGCAGGTTGCCGTGCATGTGGCCGCCGTGGCGGAAGGTGTTGTCGGGAGTGAACAGCGGGTTCTCCTCGAAAGCGAGCGTCACCAGCATCCCGGCCTGCTCCAGGGCCGGCTTGTAGCCGATTTGCCGCACGCAGGTCATCAGGCCCTTGACGTGGAAGCCTCTGATCCAATTGTCCCGTTTGTAGGTGGCGGGCAGATGGTCCACCATTCTGCAAACAGCTTCCCGAAGGGCCGGGGCTTTCGTATCGGCGTAGGCCGTCGCCAGGGCATAGAGCACAAGGGCCTGGTCGTCGGGATCAGCCGTTGGCTGCGAGAAGGAAGTCTTGGGACGCACCAACAGCCCAGTCCTCACATCGAGGTAGGATAGGATCTTCTTTGCCCACAGTTTTTCGGTACGGGCCTCGTGGCCTGTCAGATGCCGGGCCATGATCGCCGCCTGCCACTGGCGGCTCATCACGTCGCCGAAGTCGGGCCAGTCGTGGGCCGCCTCGGCCGGATCGGTCCAGAAAATGTCGAAGTACGGCAGGCCACCCTTGTCCACCATGTTCTCAAGATAATTGTAGGTCCGGGCCACATACGTCTCGACGGCAAAGGTCCGGTGGGACGGCTGGGCAGCCGCCGCCTGCTGGCCCAAGGCCATGTCGATCCCGGCCATGTTCGTGGCGAGGGCCACCAGTAGTACCCAGTACCGTTTCATTACTTCTCTCCTGACTCATTGTTGGCAATGATCGCCTTCTCGCCGATCTGGTTCGTGATCTTCACGCCCTTGTCACCGTTGTTGCCGCTCACGATGGCATGCTTGAGCCCCTTACCGAGCAGGATCGACGGCTCGGGCGTGGCGAAGCTGCAACCCTGGACCTGGAGCTTCCCGCCATCTGCCTCGATCAATGCCTTGCCGGGGTTGCTGTGCCGACCGCTGCTGAAGTAGCAGTTCGACAGCGACACGAAGCTCTGGCTGTGCGAGACGACGTTCTGCACGGCCGGACCCCAGAAAGCGCAGTTCTGAAGTCGCACGGAACCGGTGCAGGTGGGATTAACGACAATTTCAATGGGGTTCTCGCCCTCAAAGGCCACGAACTGGCCGTTGGTGATGAGCAATCCCATCGGCTGAATCTGATCCACGACGATGCAGCGATTGGAAGCGTCGGCCCCGATCCCGCATAGCTGGCCATTCATCGCCCCGTTGCTCGTGGCGATGAAGTGGTAGCCGACGTTGACGGGGAAGATGAAGGTGTTGGTGACGTATTCCCAGTCGGTACGGGCGAAGACAAAGCCCTCGCAGTGCTGCCACATGTACTTGTACACCTTGTCCCAATCGCCGCCGACCTTCTTCGAGGACCACCAATGACAATGCCACTGCACGTTCTCGATTCGGCCGATGTCGGTGCAGTTATCCAGCCAGATGCCCCGCCGCAGGACGCAGCCGGAGACGCTTCGGATGCGATGGCGGACGTTCGGTTCAGGGCCGATGCGAATGCCGTTGTAGCTGTTGATGAGCGTGACGTTTTCCACGGTGTTGTCGCCGCCCTGAAGATGAAAAGTCCACGCATAGGGGTGGATGGCCTCGGGCTTCTGCTCGGGATAGAAGACGGTCAGCCCCTGGACCGTCGAGGAGTTGCCCATCTCGAACAGGGCAGGTGCGTCCTCCTTATCCCGGCCGCCCGTGGCGAGGATTATGCTGCCGATCAGCGGCTCGATGTAGACCGGGGCCTGATTAGAACCAACCAGGGCCACGCCCTCCGGGATCTTGAGACTGCCAGCCACCAGATACGTGCCGGCCGGGAGCCGCACCACGCCGCCTTGCTTGCCCGCCGCATCCAGCGCCTTCTGAATGGCGGCGGTGTCGTCCGTCTTGCCATCCGCCTTGGCTCCGAGCGAAGCAGGGTCAAAATGGTCCTTGGGGGCCTGCCCAAAACCGGGGACGCCGCTGCCGGCCAACCACAGGATCGCCAAGAGCCAGGATGCGCAATTGCGGGTTCTCATGGGTCCCTCTCGTTTCTCTCAACCGTCAGATTCACCTCAAACAGGCTCATCCGTGACCAATCTCCCTGGTGAATGTGGCCTCGCCATTGTAAACTGGAGGCGGACGGTTTGGCAATCAGACATACCACTGCGAAGGAGGTCACGATGAATCTGCGGAAGGTGACTGTCGGCGTGGGGACGGTGATGTTTCTTTCCGGCGTGGCCCTGGCCCAGAAGCCCAGCGACGCACTTCCCTCGGCCCCCGAAGGCAAGGCGTGGAAGATGGTCTGGCACGACGAATTCGAGGGCACGAAGCTCGATGAGAGCAAGTGGGAAGTCCCGCCCGATGCGCCCCGGCAAGGCGGCTACTGGATGCGGAGGGCGATCTCGCTGGACGGCAAGGGCCACCTGGTCATCAGCACCATCAAAGAGGGTGACAAGTTCATCGACGGTTGCGTGCGGACGAAGGGCAAGTTCGAGCACGCTTTCGGCTACTACGTCGCCCGCATCCAACTCCAGAAGCAACCGGGTCACTGGACGGCCTTCTGGCTTTGGAATACCAGCGTGAGAGAGGGCAGCAGCGATGGGCGAGGTGGCACGGAGATCGACATCTATGAGAAGCCGTGGCTGGATGATCGGGTGCAGCAGACGCTCCATTGGGGTGGCTACGGCAAGCACCATAAATCGTCCGGGAACGTCGTCAAGGTGCCGGGGGTCATGGAGGACCGGCACACCTTCGGCCTGTGGTGGAAGCCGGACGAATACGTTTTCTACGTGGACGGCAAGGAGACCTGGCGGACCAAGGCGGGCGGTGTCTGCCAGGTGCCGCTCTATGTCAAGCTCAGCGACGAAATCGGCCCCTGGGGCGGAGACATCAAGAAGGCCAAACTGCCCGACCAGTTCCTTGTGGATTATGTGCGAGTGTATGACCTGGTGGAGATGAAAGAGCGAAGGGGAGCCATCAACGCCGCCAAATACCACATTGCTGTATTGAAGACGCCGCTACTGGCGTATCAGCTCGACATCGGTAGCCTGCCGACGACGGCCCAGGGACTCAATGCCCTTCGGCGACCGCCGGCCGACCTGCCGAACCCAACGAAGTGGGCCGGTCCCTACCTGGATGCCAACGTGCCGCTCGATCCGTGGGGTCACCCGTACAAGTACGCCTGCCCAGGCGTCCACAATCCCGACAGTTACGACTTGTGGTCGTTGGGGCCGCCGAACGGCACTCAGGGTGAAATCGGGAATTGGTAGTGGGTTAGACCGCACACGATCTCTGTGGCCCTCAGCGGTCAAGTCGTGGTGTTGATGATACCGAGAGGGCCGTCAATCACTCAGGGCAAGGTGTGCTGGGATCGAGAACCGTGACGGCCTCTGCGGTTGGCCCTGAAAAAGGCGGGACAACGGGCTCTGGGCAAATTGCGACAACGGCACGCCGGCTTGCCCTGACTGGTCTTTCTCACTCAGCATCGCCCCGTCATAACCGCAGGGCGTGATCTTTGTCATCGTTATCAACGGTCCTCTTCATCGGCCTGGTCGTCCCCATCCTCATCCTCTTCATCGTCCAAGTCGCTCTCATCGCTGACGGCGATGCCGTGAACGACGCCGGTGGCTTGGCGCAAAGCCCGAGAACATGACTACGACGAGAGTGACAAGAAACCCTCCACGGACCAGAGCCCGTGGAGGGTGAACGCAGAAGGCATGACCCGTCTGCTGAGTGAATCCTTACGCCGCCGTCCCATTCTCAATCGTTTCCAGAGCCACCGTTCTTTGACGGTTTGGCCGACCAGGAACAGTACCATGCCGACTTGCTGGAAGTATGCCGGGCCACTGCACTCCGTAGTGGCTGGAAGGCCAACCTTTTCAACCCCTGGCAGGACTATCTGCCCCGGCTGGAGCAACAGATGGATGCCGCCGAGGCTTCCGTTTATCAGATAGGCTCCGTGGAAGATGCCCTGCGACTGGTGATCCAGATCGAATCCTCGGAGGTCAACAAGGTCTTCCGTGCCGCTCTGGCTGCAACCGATGCGGCCTTCGTGAAGAGGCTCAAACCTTTTCAAGAAGCGATGGAAGCCCACATGTCCTACATCGTGGAACGGCTTCCCCAATTGTCTCCGCAGTTGGTGCTGGATACAAGGGAACTAAGGGCAGAGTTTCCGGGAGTGCGGCATCAGCCTTGAACTCCCTGCCAGTTCTGGTATTCTTGGCGTTCGGGCGGAAGGAATCTGCCCCACCTTACCGAAGCCGTGTAGCCGGAAGTGATCCACGCTTCGTGAAATAAGCCCCGCTGGCTTCACGGCGAGCGGGGCTGTTTCATTTCGATGACCGATGAACGGGTCGTGGGCTGTGATGATGCAACGGCATTCAGCGGCCCACATTTTCCCGGTGGCTGCACGGATGGCTGCCGAGAACTTCCCGAATCGGGAAGTTCAGCCATCGGACATTTCCGAGTGAGGGGCTCGCTAAGCTCGCCCTACTTGATCGACAGGGCCGTATTGATCTCGGCGATGGCAGCCTTCACCTTAGCGGTGGCCGTGGGGTGCTTGCCGGTGAGCTGCGTCAAAGCCCCTTGTAGAAGTCCCTTGGCCTCCAGCAATTGGGCATCCGAGTTTGCCTGCGGTTCATGCACTCTTGGTTGGCCGGTACGGCCTGCCTTCGGTGCAACGACGGCCCCGTTGGCGGGGGTCGAAGCCGGCTGGACCTTCTTGTGTTGGTACCCCAGTTCTTTCAGGGCGTTGTGGACCTCCTTGGCGGCTTTGGCCCGATGGCCATCGTAGTCGTGGTCGGCAGCGACCAAGAGCCTGTGGGCCGATCTCAGAGTCTTGATGAGTTCCTTCTGGGCCATTCCCTGTACCACTGGGGTGGTGGCCTGGGCCATCGCCGTGGATACCAAGGCAAGACTTGCCAGGAGAGCAAGACCGATTCCAAAAACCAACGTTCGACGCATGAGACGCCTTCTCTTTCTGGTGTGAAAAAGGCCCTTCCTTTTATCAAACACCTCTGCAATCCAAAGGTTTCGGTGCAATCGTGCGCAATTGCGGTTCATTCGGGAATATCGGGGATCGCTTCGGCTGGAAGCCCTCCCGATGTTAGAACTCCCCGAAACTCTGCACCGCTGACGGGGTTGAAATGATTAGATGGGCCGTCCATCAGTGTTCCATCCCGGCACACCGTATCTCTGGCATGTCGGTCTTGTCGTTTCGTCGAAAGGAGATCACCCATGTCAAAACTAGGGCTCTATCTGACGGTTGTGATCGTGGCTTCCCTGCCCTGTGCGGCAACGTCTGACGACTACCCCAAGCTTCCTCCCCCGATCCCACCGAAGGCGATGCCGCAGCATCTTTCACCCAGGCAGGTATTTCACAGGCTCGACACCAATCACGACGGATTCCTGACCCTGAACGAGTTCCTTGCAGCCCCTTGGGTCAAGAACAAGCAGCGTGCGACGAGATTCTTCAGGTGGATGGATACCAACAAGGATGGGCTGGTGAGCCTGCAAGAGTTCCTGGCGGCGTACACCCGCTATTGCAGCGACGATGGTTACTATGTTCGAGTCGCCTATCCCTGGGGCTGGACCTATTGGCGGCCCTGGAGATACGGCTGGTATTGGCACAGTGGTTGGCATCGCAGGCCAGCCGGTTGGTGGGGATATGCTGGCCACCCCCATCCTTACGCCCACCACCCCCATCATCTCGCTAGGCATTCTGGCAAGCACCATCATCCGGCCAAGCATGTCAGGTCACCGAAGCCGAGACATCACGGCAAGCACAACGGTCACGGGCACCATGCCCATCACCGATAATGTTTTCCGGGATCGATCAGGTAGCGCTGGCTCATGGCTCCCGGCCAGGGATCATCGCATGTTCGAGCCGACCGAATACCGTGAGGATGATGAATGCCAGAATCGCACCCACAATGGCCAGCCCCAGATGCCCTCCGCCCGTGACGATGCCGAGAGTTGCAGTAAGCCAGATACTCGCAGCAGTCGTTATTCCCACGATCTGATGCTGCTCGCTCATCTTGAGGATGACGCCGCCACCGAGGAAGCCGATCCCAGTAAGAACCCCCTGGATTACCCGGCTCACACCTTCGCTGGACATTCCGGTTAGTTGCGGTGCGAGGACCACGATGGCCGCCCCAAGCGTCACGAGCATGTGCGTTCGCATTCCCGCTGCCTTGCCAACATGGGCTCTCTGAAGGCCCAGGATGCCGCCAAGGACGATGGCGACGAGAAGACGCACGGCAATACGGGCGATCTCGACGTTGCCAGGGAAGGCGGTTGCCAACTCCTGCCACAAAGCCGTACCCAAACCCATGACTCACCTGCCTTTCTGATTGGCTGTTATCGTTTGCCCCCAATCCCCAACTTGTCCACATGAGGCTTCAGCCGCTTCATTATAGACGACCACTTTGCAGCCCGGTAGAATGGCAACGACGCTCCGAGCAGCAAGGACCAGCGACATGAACAGACGAAGTTTCATCCACACGTTGGCCGCAGCCGGTGCATCTTGCGTTGTGGCCCGACGCCTTCTTGGCGGCGAACCGGAGAAAGCCGGCCCGTACAAGCGGGCCAACACCGACTGGCTGGCAAGCTGCCGGTACGGCGTCGGCGTTCATTGGACGGCCCAGACCGCTCCCCGGCAGGGCTCGCCATTACCATTCCAGAAGGCGGTCGATGCCTTCGACGTAAAGAAATTCGTGGAGCGATTGACCTACGCCGGTGCCGATTACCTGCTGTTCACCGCCGCCCACGCCAAGCAGATGTTGCCCGCACCGCACCCGCTCATTGACAGAATCCTACCGGGGCGAACGTGCCAGCGGGATCTGATTGCGGAACTGGCCGATGTCTTGGCGGCCAAGGGGATGCCGCTCCTGGTTTATTACAATCATTCGTGCAATGGCCGAGACGACCCCGAATGGCGAAAAGCGGTCGGCTACGACGGCCAGGACAAGAACGTGCTGGCCAGGAACCTCTTGGGAATTGTGGGCTGGATGGGCGAACGCTACAAGGACAAGATCAAGGCGTGGTGGTTCGACAGCCCGTATTCCCTGGATCGCCGTGGGCCGCACAACAGCGTGACCACCGACATGACCGGCTTCCAGTTTCCGTGGGAACAGTTCACGGTGGCGGCCAAACTGGGCTCTCCTGGTCGGCTGGTCGCTTACAACCCTGGTGTTGCCCACACTTTTCTCTACACCACCCACCAGGATTATTGGTCGGGGGAACTCGTCAACCTCCAGAGCCCAGCCAAGAGCCGGTATCTCCCCAACGGGCTGCAATGGTTCGGCTGGACATGCCTTGAGGATCGTGCTTGGGTGCATCACCGGGCAAATACCGAGATTCCCAAGCCGCTGTACCCGGACGAGGAAATGATCTCCTACGTCCGAGCCTGCAATTCCCACCAAGCCCCGATGACGTTCAACGTGGGAATCTATCAAGATGGCATGATGGCTCCGGCGTCCGTCGAGCAACTCCACCGGCTGGGACGGGCGTTGGGGAGGAAGGACAAGACATGAGACTTCGTGTCAGCCGCTCCTTCGCCCTGGTTGTCATTGTTGGTCTGCACTGCTTCGGTGGCAAAACGATGGCCGCAGATGCCAAGGCCCGCCCCCAAGCGAAACCGCAGACCGCCACCTTCATCCTCGGCGCAGACATTTCCTGGGTGCAACAGCAGGAGGACGAAGGGGTGCATTTCACCGACCACGGCGAACAGAAGGACATCCTCGCCATCCTCAAGGCGCACGATTTCAACTGGATTCGGCTGCGGGTCTTCCACGATCCGAACGCCGAGAAGGGCTACTCGAAGAAGGGCTACTGCGACCTGGACCACACCCTGGCGATGGCCCAACGGATCAAGGCAGCCGGGATGCGATTCCTGCTCGACTTCCACTACAGCGACACTTGGGCCGATCCGGGGCATCAAGTCAAGCCTGCGGTCTGGGCCACTCTACATGGAGCCGACCTGGAAAAAGCCGTTCACGACCACACCCGAGACGTGGTGGCGGCGTTGAAGCGGCAAGGAACACCGCCTGACATGGTGTAGATCGGCAACGAAATCAGCAACGGCTTCCTGTGGCCGGATGGAAAGGTGTGGAAATCCGGGAAGTGGGACGTGTTCTGCGGCCTCATCAGGGCCGGGATCGCTGGGGCCAAGGAGGCCGACCCTTCGGTGAAGATCGTGCTGCACCTTGCCTGGGGCGGGCAGAATGCCCAGTCCAGATCATTCCTGGACAAGGTTCTGGCCCAAGGCATCGAGTTCGACATCATCGGCCAGTCGTACTACCCGAAATGGCATGGAACCCTGGCCGACCTGAAGGCCAACCTGACCGATCTGGCTGGCCGGTACAAGCAGGACATCGTCGTGGTGGAGTACGCTGCTCCACACCTGAAGGAAATCAACGACATCGTGTACGGCCTTCCCAACGGCAAGGGCCTCGGCACGTTTTTCTGGGAACCCACGAAGGGAGGTCCGGGCGGTGCGGGGGTGTTTGAGCGGAATGGGAAGACCAAGTCCGACATCGGCATCTACCCGGAGTTGGCCAGAGAATATGCCGGGCAGAAGCGGTGACGTGGAGGGCGGCCGTCACACCGACTACGTTAAGTGAAGGTGTGCCCATGCCCTTCTTCAACCCCAAGTTCAGCGAAAGAAGTTGGCCGTTGACCGGCAGTAGAACCCCAGCATGACGATCAGCTATTCCGTCATCATCCCCGCCTACAACGAGGAACAGTGGCTTGGCACCAGTCTCCCGGCCCTAGAGAAGGCAATGGCTGCGGTCGATTTGCCGGGTGAAGTCATCGTTGTGGACAACAACTCTACGGATCGCACTGCCGAAGTCGCTCAGCAGTACGGGGCTCAGGTCGTCTTCGAGGCCATCAACCAGATTTCGAGGGCACGCAACACCGGAGCCAGAAGTGCCCAGGGCAAGTATTTGGTCTTCCTGGATGCCGACACGACCCTATCGCCAGAGCTGCTACACAAGGCCCTCTCCAATCTGACAAGTGGAGGCTGTTGTGGCGGCGGGGCGGTGGTCGATCACGATGATCCCCTCCCCTGGTACGCCCGTTGGATTCCTTTCCTGTGGAACAGGCTTGCCGTGCGGTGCAAGTTGGCAGCGGGCTGTTTCGTCTATTGTCTACGAGAGGGGTTTGCAGCGGTCGGCGGATTCAGTGAGAAGCTCTTTGCTTCGGAGGAGATCAGGTTCTCCCAACGGTTGAAGCGTTGGGGCCAATCCCGAGGGCTGACGTTCAAGGTCATCACCGAGCCGACGATTGTGACCTCCGGAAACATCAAGCAATCGGCGATGGCCTATCGGCATTAGTTCCGTTCATGTCGGCCTGCAGGTCCACATCGATGCCGTAGCTCACTGGAAGGCAGCGTCCTGGTGCCGATGGCCCCACAGATAACTGCGAAATCGCTGCCAACGAGTCCGCATCGGTTCCATCGACGGCCCTCGGGCTGCGTTCCCCACTGAGGGATTGGTCCGGCAGTGCGGTGGCCCCCGAATGGGTCTTGACTCGCCTACGCTCCGTGATGTCCCGAAAGACGTTCACGATCTCCGTCACTTTTCCACTTTGCCGGATGAATCGAGTCCCCACCTCCACAAACACACTCCTGCCATCCTTGTGCTTCAGTTCCAATTCTACGATCTCGGTGGCCATGCCCCTTACCACCGTCTCGCAAAACAGCAAGAAGAGCTTCGGAATATCCCGTGCCCGCACGAGTCCCAACTGCGTGAAGCCTTTTCCGATCAATTCTTCCGGCTTGTAGCCAAACACATCTTCCACCCGCTTGTTGACGTCGATAATCCTGCCCAAATTATCGACGTAAGTAATCACGTCCCTTGCGTTGTCGAAGATTGTACGAAAACGGTTCTCGGACAACCGTTGTTTTTCTTCGGCCTCCACTCGTTTTGCCGTCTCATACTCAAGCGTGGTGCCGAAGTCGGGAGTGGGTCTGCGGTGTCCGGTGTGCCATACCATCCCCAGAAGGATGAGCAAGTCTCCCCACAACAGAAGCGTGGTGGCAACCCTGAGTAGTCCGTAGAGGTGATAAGCGGAGAATGCGTCAAGCGTGATTTTTAAGGAAATGACACCACACAAGAGAGCAAGAATACAGATCAGCCAAAATATGGGCAGTCGCTCAGGGTGATGATGTCGCAGCGTGTGAACAATGAAACATGTGACGAGCAGACCTGCACCAAGAGTGGCGATGTCACAAATTAGATGGACCCAGAGGCAGGACGTATAAATCTGAGTCACGGTGTCGGTGATTGGCGGCATAGTAGTGCTGAAATGGAGGTTGGCATCTCGGGCGGGTTGGTGCCTTCGCCAGGGGCCACGCAATAGTAGGCCAACGGATGGGTGCTGTCCATGAAGCCGAAATGGCGAGTGGGATTATGCCGTCTGTAGCGGAAAGGGGATGGGATTGGCTGGGTCCAGCTTCACCCCCTTCCGACTCCAGCGAAGCCCCTTTCCGATTCCAGCGAAGGCCCTGTCTGGCCCCAGCGACGGCCCAGCGAAGTCCGCCCGAAACGTGAGCCACGGCCCAACTGAAGCCCCAGCGAAGCCCGTTTCCGCCTCTAGCGAACCCCTTTCCGAGGCCAGCGAAGCGCTTCTCCGCACGCCAGCGAAGCCCCTTTCCGACTACAGCGAAGCCCCTTTCCGCCAGCGAAGCCCCTTTCCGCCCCCGCACGGCGGGGCGGAAAGGGGCGAGCCGATTGATGTCCTGACACAAGAGGAACCAAGGTATGGCAGACAAGACGGCCCAAGAGATGGCAGAGGCCATTACGAGCCACCTGAACAACTTCAGCCGACAGCCGACCGAAGAGTTGGTCGAGGCACTGTTGTGGCAGCATCGGATGCTCCAGCAGTCGTTCTCACGGTTCTGCCTGCGGTGGTTTGAGCGACTGGCCGAAGCGCCCTACGGCCACGACTTGCGAAACGAGGCAAGCGTAAGGCTGGCCCAAGAGATCGAGCAGATCGACCCTCGGGTTCGGGCGTTGCCGCTGGTGTAGCTGATTGGGCACCGACTGATGTCCTGACGTTGGGAGGAACGAGATCATGGTGGCCTTTTGCCATGTTACCAAACGGATGGAGCTTGCCAAGAAGCTGCATCCCTCATGCTTTACTGCCATGTCGGGAAAGATGGCAGCAATCGTGGCCTACATTGTCGGCGAGCACTGGACAAGCCCTGCCATCGTGGAACTTGTGGCGACTTCGGACGGCCACTTACTCGCCTGCCATGAGGGTGATTGCGGCTGCAACGACTACCTCGGCACAGTGGACGACCTGAAATCCAACTGGGCTCGACTGCTTGAAGTGGCAGACTTGACCCCAGAGGAGCGACAGGAGGCCGACAGGCTTTTCCAACAGGTGGTGGCCGACTGATGTCTTCAGGGCAGCCCCCCTTGCTGAAGCGGCTGGTAGGAGCTAGTACACGACTGATGTCCCACCGGGAGAAGGCATCTTTCCGACTGTCGGAAGAAAGGATCAGCCCATGAAAATCCACGGCCTCCCCGAAACCTTCTGGGTCGTCGTCAGCCCGTCGCCAGTGTCCGACCTGGGCGACGTCTGCTTCGAGTGTGACTTCCACCGGTTCGCCTTGCAGGTCTGGGGCGGCCTGGACGAGGACAAGATCGTCGGTATCTTCGCCGACGAAGCGGAGGCCAAGGAACTGGCCGAGAAACTGCTTCGTGCCATCCACCGGCCGACCGAAGAACCTGACATCCGAATCCACAAGTCCCCCTGGCCGGACTGGTTCGCTACGCAGGAATCCCTGGCGGGCGTTTGCATCGTCAGCAAGGCCACCGGCGAGAAAGTCATGGTCGAGCCGCCGAGGGAATGGGGGCACAACTGGGCTTGGAACATCGCCGAGGATGGCTCTGGCATCGTGATCCGGCGGACGAAATGATCTCGACATGAAAACCTCGCTATGCAGACCTTCCCAATCTATCTGCTTGAATTCGCTGATGTCGTCGTCTGCTGCCCCGAAGACCGGAGGGATATTGACCACAGCACCTTCTGGGAGACAACCGCCTCTCGCCTTGTTGCCGAGCACTACAAGATTCCGCAACGTTTGCTCTTCAACCTCCCTTATTGTCAACGCAGGGCAAGAGTTGTCGGGAACAGGGTGTTTTACGGAGAGAAGCCGGATGCGAAGTTGCTTCGCCTGATTCGGAAGGCCCTTGGGAACGGCAAGCTGGTCTTCGTCCATGACGATCACGAAAGACGCTTGCGGTACGATGTGGCCGAGTTCAGGAAACTGGTCGACCGCTTCGTGATTCGGCGGACGCCGTGATCGATAGCTGATGTCTTTGTTCATGGAAACGTAACTGAAAACCCAGCGCAAAGCTGCGCTACCATATTGGTCCAGAGAATCATGAGCCACTCGACCGACGTAAGCGATTTCAAGCCCACCTCGTTGTCCCATCTGATTGGGCAGCGGAAGGTGATCGATCAGGTCACGGTGGCTCTCGACGCCGCCCAACAAGACAGCAAGCGGTTTGACCATGCGATGCTCACCGGGCCGCCAGGCTTGGGAAAAAGCGCCCTGGCCTACGTGATCGCTCAAGAGATGGCGACCGGGTTCTGTGAAGTCCTCGGACAGTCGCTCAACAGCCTGGCCGACCTCAACGCCGTATTGCTGTCGGCCAAGCACCGGGACGTGGTGTTCATCGACGAATGCCACGAATTACGGCGTGAATACCAGACGACACTCTACCGAGTCCTTGACACACAATGTGTCCTCGTCAAGACGACCGGCTCGCCGCAGCCCATTCCGGTCGCCAACTTCACCCTGCTCCTGGCGACGACGGACGAGTTCTGTCTGCTCCAACCATTGCGAGACCGCATGCGACTGGTGCTGCGGTTGGATTTCCTGTCGGTCCCCGAACTGGTGACGGTCGTCCAGCAGCGTTGCCGTGCCCTCGGATGGGATGTTGACGAGAGCGCACTGCCGGAGATCGCCGGTCGGTCACGGGGGACACCCCGCCTGGCTCTGCGGCTCCTGCAATCGTGCCACCGAGTCTGCCGGTCGTTGGGCGAAACGAAGATCACGGCCGACCACTTGCAGAAGGCGTGCCGGTTGGAGCAGATCGACGACCTGGGTCTCGGGCCGAACGAGCAGCAGTATCTCAAGATCCTGGCCGAGGGTCCGAGCCGTCTGAACGTGGTGGCATCCCGGCTGGCGCTGCCGACCCGCACCGTGAGCGTGGTCATCGAGCAATTCTTGATCCGGGCGGGCTTGGTTACGAAGGACCATCAAGGCATCCGCCAACTGACCGCCCAGGGGAGGGAGCATCTGTTGAAGTCCCGTCCATGAGTTGTCCTGATTATGGCTTCGGGTTGTCCGACTGATGTCCCACTTGCGCCCGGTTGGCGTCCTGGAAGACCACCAGGGCATCCGCCAACTCGCAGCCAAAGGGAGGGAGTGCCCGTTGAAGGTCCGTCCGTAAACCGTCTTGTTTGTGGCGAGTAGCTGTCCGACTGATGTCCTACTTGCGTCCGGTTGGTGTCCTGGAAGACCACCAGGGCATCCGCCAAGTCACCGCCAAAGGCAGGGAGCACCCGTTGAAGGCCCGTCCGTAAACCGTCCTGTTCACGCTTCCTGTATGTCCGACTGATGTCTTCCCAGTGCCCGATTGATGTTCTGAAAGCATATCATCTGTGACCTGGAACCGTCCCATGAACGTTGAGAAAGCGCCCGCAAAGCTGGTGGTGTCGGTCTCGGAGATGGCTCGGATGTGCGACCTGTCCCGGTCTCGGTTCTACGTCCTGCTTCTGTCCGGCATCTTTCCACGTCCTGTGCAGAATGCGTCCTGCAAGCGCCCGCATTACGACCTGGAACTGCAAGCAAAGTGTCTTGAAATTCGCCGCACGGGGATCGGGCTCAACGGCCTGCCGGTGCTGTTCAACCGGAAGGCATCGGGCCAGTCGCCGAAACCAAGAGGACCGAGGGCACCCAGCGGCCAGCACGCAGAACTGGTCGAGGCCCTGAAGTCCCTGGGCTTGGCCGCCACAGCCGAGGAGGTCGGCCTGGCGATCCGGGAAGTGTTTCCAGACGGCACTGGCGGTACCGACCAGGGCGAGGTCATCAAGGCCCTCTTCCTGCACCTGCAACGACGGAAGTGAAACCGAAATCCAATTTCGCATAAGGGTCAGTCCCCGAAATTCAACAGACATCTTTGCCACCCGGAGCATACGAACGTGACCGAAAACCAGCCCAATTGCGGATCGCAAAACGGAAAAGCGAAATCGCAAATCGTCTCGGAGATCGCCCGGATCGTCCGCAAGCACGGGCTCGACTATGAGGGTTGGCGGTATATCGCCAAGAAGGTCCGACAAAAATGCGAGCTTCACCCGGCCAAGAAGGGCCGGAAGCTGCCCCGTATCTTGACCGCCGACGACTTCCGCAGATTCTACCAAGTCGTGGATCAGGCTGATGACGTGCAGCACGCCCTCATGCTGCGGTTGGTGTTCTACACGGCGGTCAGGGTGGGCGAATTGTGCAGGATCGAGGTGGCCGACATCGACTTGGAGACCTGCAAGATCAGGATCGAGCAGGGCAAGGGCGGCAAGGATCGGTTCGTGTTATTCGGCAAGTCATTTGCCACCGCCCTGCGGACCCATATCGCTGCCCACCCCGACAACCGTTGGCTCTTCCAGACCCGGCGGAACAGCAAGTTCACCACCAGGCGGGTCCAGCAGATCGTCAAGCGGTACGCCGAGCAGGCGGGCGTGAAGGCCACACCCCACACGTTCCGGCATCAGGCCATTACCTGGCTTACCCGCCACTCGGGCATGGCCGATGCCGAGTTGCAGTTGATTACCGGCCACGCCCGGCGGGAAACGCTGGCGGTGTACCAGCACATTGCCCTGGACGGGGAGCTTGAGGAAAAGTATCAAGGGGCGATGAAAGAAGTGGAGTTGTAAGACCAGCAACAAGACATGAACCCACGGCTCATTGCAATCGGAGATATTCACGGGCATGCGGAAGCCCTGGCTGCCCTTGTTCGGCTCATCCATCTCCGCCCTGAAGATACTCTGGTCACTTTGGGCGACTACGTGGATCGTGGGCCAGACTCGAAAGGCGTGCTGAATCAGCGTATCGAACTAGCGGGCCGCTGCCACCTGGTTCCGCTGAAAGGCAACCATGAGGAGATGATGCTCGGGGCCAGGGAAGGCCGCTCAGACTTCAAGTTCTGGATGACCTTTGGCGGGGACTTCGCCCTACAGTCCTACGGCCCGGACCAATCCTTGCGACTCGTTCCCCGGCAGCACTGGGCCTTCTTGGAACGTCTGCCGCTGGTCTATGAAACGGACCATCATTTCTTCGTCCACGCCAACTACAATCCCAACCGGCCCATCAGCGAACAGGATTCTCAGACCGAACTTTGGCGGCCATTGGAGGAAAACGATCTCCCCGGAAGGCACTATTCGGGCAAGACCGCCATCGTGGGACATACTCCGCAGAAAGATGGCATGATTCTCACGCTGGACCACTTGAAGTGCATCGACACGGGTTGCGGTCATGGGGGACTGCTCACGGCCCTGGATGTCGACAGCGGAAGAATCTGGCAGGTCGATGAATCAGGCGCTGCCCGCAGCGGTTGAACCACGAAAGGACACTTGCTCCGGCACACCATGGCGCATCAGTATCTTGCCGACACCGGCAACGATCTCGTCGGGCTGGCCCAAATCCTCGGCCACGACAACCTCAACACGACGGCCAGGTACACCCGCCGGACGAGCGAAGAATTGAGCGAGGCGTCGGAAAAGCTGGACTATTGAGAAATCACCAAGGCATTTCCGTTCCCGGAGGCTCTAATATCAGAATGTTCCACACTCCCGATACTGTGTCTAAAAGGGCAGGTGTATTCCGAATCGTGCGAAACGAAGCTTTACATAGAGGAGGAGAAGCCCCGTTGTAACGGAAACTGCGAAGGCCAGTATCCACAGCCCTTTTTCCGCTTTTTTGTACTTGTGCTCGGCCATCGCCATTTCATTCCTTTGCGTTTGCACGCCCTGAAAACATCTTACGAGCCTAGCGTTGTCAAGTCCGACCACAACATCAGCAGATTGAGTTCGCCCTATCAGCCATTTCCAAGAACGTCCGCTCGATACAGGCTCGTGAGACTTGAAAAGACTTGATTGCCAAGCTCAACATCTCCTACAACGTCGTCCCAATCGCACGTCGGAGCAAAGATGCGAAGCAGCTCGTCCTTCCCGTCACGGTCAAGGTTTCCCGCACGAATGCGTTCCATGCAATTACGGACGAATTTGGCAATCTCTTCCGCCGACGAGTATTCCGACAAAATCGGCTCTGTCCTCGCCGCAAACTTGTCGGCAGCGACAGCCAGTAGGCGGAGCAATTGTTTTTCCTGTCGTGCCCGCCACCATGCTCGAAGAAACATAGGATGCCCGCCAACTCATTCCTTCAAAGGGTGTAATGCATATCTCCCACCGAAAGGTCAATGCCGACTACAACATTAGCAAATTGCAGCCGCCGCTAATTTAGACCATTCTTGGCTCCCGTATCTTCGCTTAGACGTTTGCGGATGTAATCGGACAAACCCGTGTTTTCTTCCTTGTTTAGACATTTGCGGACGAAATCGGCCAAACCTTCTCTTTCGTGCTGTTTTAGGTACTTGCGGGCGAAATCGGGCAATTTTTCCAGATAGAATTGCCGCCCTGGGGGGGGTATGGAGAGGAATTCTCTCAAAAGTGCTGGAAGCAATTCGTCTTTCTGTTGTTCGGTCAGTCGTGGCTTGGGTTTTGGTTCCATGTCTTGGTTCCTGTTCCCGCTTATTCTCGTCTTCGCTGGCTTTTCTGGCAAGTGTCTAGCATTGCCAGGGTGTAATAGGACACAACATTAGCAGATTGCAGCCGCCGCTCCTGGCGAGCTACTCCTGTTTCTTCCCCGCTCCAATTGCTCACCCAGCAATCGATCCTACCGCCGTGCAGGAGGAATTGCAAGCCAACGCCTGCTACAACGAAACAGCACAAGCGTAGGATCACAGAGTCCGCTAGAACTGCCGCCCTCCCCGACTGATGTCTTTCCTCCAACGACCCGTTGGAGGAAAGACCCATGCCCGCCTACCTCAAGATCGAAAACATCGGCGTCTGCCCGCCGGAAGGCTTTACGGTCCTTGGAGTTAGCCTGGCCGATACCTCGGACAACCAGGGCGTCATCGGGCAATTCGGCTCTGGGAACAAGCACGGGGTCGCCATCTGCCTGCGGCACAACGTCGCCCTGGTCGTCTTCTGCGGCACGCTCCGGCTCGACTTCTTCACCAAGCCCCAGACGGTCGCCGACTCCAAGGCCAGCAAGGACTTTGCCCGTGTGTGCGTCAAGTACGGCGGCACCGATCCTGGCACGGGGGCCAGCAGGTCCGCCACCGAAGACCTGGGGTTTGTGCTGGACTACGGGAAGCAGGATTGGAGCGAAGTCGCCCTGGCCCTGCGGGAGTTCGTGTCCAACGCCATCGACCGGAGCATCCGGGAGCATGGCGACTGGCGGAGCGTCAAGATCGAGATCGTCGACGAGACCCGTGTGCGGGCGAAACGGGACCACACGAGGGTCTTCCTGCCGCTGACGCCGGAGGTGCTGGACTTCTACAACAACTTGGGCCGTTGGTTCCTTCACTTCTCGGAGCCGGAGTCCCTCGACAAGGCCATCCTGCCCAAGGCCAACCGCAACCTGGGGGACCGCAAGGCTGCGGTCATCTACCGGCGTGGTGTTCGGGTCCGGGAGTTCGAGTCGAGCGACACCGAAAGCCTGTTCGACTACAACCTTAATAATCTCACCATCGACGAAGCCCGCAAGGCAAGCGACTGGGACGTGCGGCACCACTGCGGGCAGGCCCTTGCGGGGGCCGACAAGGACGTGTTGGCGATCCTGTTCAGCCATCTTCTCAACTCGGACAGTCCCGCCTGGGAATTCACGTTCGACACCTACGCCCTGCAACCCTCCTACCGGGACAATTCCGAGGAGGAGCAGCGGAAGCGGCGGAACTGGCAAGAGGCTTTTGTGCAGGTTGCCGGAGAAAGGGCCGTCTTGAGCGGCGAGGGAACGGCCAAGCAACTCGAAGGCAAGGGCTACAAGCCTGTCAAAGCCCCCGAAGGAATTGTTAACGCCGCCGCCCGCTACGGTGTGCAGACGCCTGCGCAACTGCTGTCGAACGACGAATTGTCGGGCCGATTGATAACCGAACCGAGCGGGTCTGCACAAGCTGCCGTCGATTTCATCTGGCTAATAATCGAATCGCACGGCCTTAATAACGGCAAGGACAAGCCGCCGGTCAAGTGCTTCACGTCGATCCTCGACGGCGGCACGGTGCTCAACGGTTATTACCGAGACGGCGTGGTGTTTATTAACGGCGACCTGGCCCCAACCGGCATCGCTGATGTCAGTCTGTTGCCTGACCGGCTCTTGCACGTCGCTCTGGAAGAGGTCGCCCACTACATCACCGGGGCCACGGACAACAGCCGGGATTTTCAGAATTACCTGCTCGACTTGGCGGTGAAGTTGTGCAGAGCAAGACAGAAAGGGGGTGATTGAAGAATGGGCGTTTTGATTCCCTGCCAGTGTTGCGGGCACATGTTGCCCAAGGACTGGAACTGGTACATCTGTAACCAGTGCGGCTTCCGAGTCTGCCCGCATTGCCAGGGCAAGCACACCGGGCCGCACAGCACCGGCGGGTTCAAATGCAGCCAGTGCCCAACCGG
>Ga0187848_10001555_pt1 | contig 19359 bp, 14 predicted proteins | sample June2016WEW_4_40_FD_132424 | JGI IMG/M metagenome (GOLD analysis project Ga0187848, IMG submission 132424) | Peatland microbial communities from SPRUCE experiment site at the Marcell Experimental Forest, Minnesota, USA - June2016WEW_4_40 | ecosystem: Environmental > Terrestrial > Soil >... | reverse complement strand
TCTGCAATCTGCGCCCCTTGAACCCTCCAAAGTGGCCGGCGACAAACGTTGACGCGCTGCCCATGACCAGCGGAATGTCGAATCCACCTTGGACAGAGAGGTAGCATCGCGCGCCGGTCGTCACGCTCCCGCACTTTAGGGCTGCTCCCGCAGGGAGATCGAACGCTGCGTTGACGGGCACTTGAGCGAAACCGGCTTTGCATTCGCAACTGGCGCCTGCGAGCGCGACGATGGCGCTCTCCTCGAATTCCAGGGTTGCGCCGAGTAGGGTCATCTCCAGCGCGGGGGCGTTCTCATCGTTGCCCACCAGAAGATTGGCAATGCGGAACGACAACGGATCGGCGGCCCCGGCGGGAGAGATGCCGAGGTGAGCATAGCCGTAACGTCCAAGGTCCTGGACGGTCGTGAAGAACCCCGGCTTCACAACCCGAATCGTCATGTAAGCCGGGCCTCAGCATGTCGCGATATGTCTTCGAAGGTGGCGCGGTCAATCGGAGAGAATTTCATCCTGTCGCCCGGTTGCAGGCGAGTTGGCGGTGTTGCTTCGGGATCGAACATACGCAGAGGCGTTCGTCCGATTAGCCTCCAGCCTCCGGGAGAGTCAACTGGATAGGTGCCTGTCTGACTGCCGGCAATTCCGACACTTCCGCCGACAATGGATGGCCTAGGGGTCGCGAGCCTGGGCATGTGCAAAGCCTCCGGCAACCCACCGAGGTAAACGAAACCCGGAGAGAATCCGAGGAAATATACGAGATACGTCGGGGAGGAGTGTAGTCGGACAACCTCTTCAGGTGAAAGCCCAGCATGCTGCGAAACATCCAGCAGATCGGGACCGAACTCGATGTCGTAACAGACCGGAATAGTGACCACGTTAGCGCGCCTCTCGACCGCGGAGTCACTAGCAAGTGCAAGTTGTTGAACAACCGGGATCAGTTCGTCGTGCGTCAACCGCAGCGGATCGAAATCAATGAGCAGGGACGCGTATCCCGGGTGCAGGTTGCGGATCCGCGGATCATGCCGGGCTTGGACTGAATGAAACAACCCAATCACCCGCTCGTGGAGTGCGGGCGAGATCGCATTCCCGAAGACAACCAACAACGACGAGTCGCTCGCCGGAATGATCTTCATAGGTTCCGGCACCTTCCTCGCAAGAATAGAACGATCTCCGCCGGCGCCACATCTGTTTTGGAGATGCGCCGCGCTGTCGATTATGCGCTTATCATACGCGCGAAGACCTTCGCCTCAATTCTTCTAGCCATTGTCACGGCCACAGCCCACTCCCAACCGGTACCAACGTCGCTCGCCGCCGGCTTCAAGCCCTTCCCGCGATGCACCTTAGCCCTAACCCGCCCCGCGCCAAAGAAACTTCTTGGACCCTAAGGTGCATCTGAGATCAGGACTCTTTTCGCGGACTTGGCAGCACCCCTGTGACCTGTGCTGCCTCATGAAGGCGCGCTATAAAACGGACTATGCGGTTCCGCGCCAAAGCCGTCCTGTTATGCCTCCTGCTCCCCATGACCTCTGCCCGTGTCGCGTTAGCGCAAGAGAACCAGGCAACCGCAAATGGGGCTTACCGAGCCACTCGCAAGACCCCCGACCTGCAGCAGAAGGCAACCGAGTCCCGGCCGCTGACTCTGGGTGAGGGCTTGGCGATTCTGGGTGCCGCACTGGATTTCCGCCATCAAGCGGATTCCCCTTCCGATTGCTCCCACTTTGTCCACGGACTCTATGAGCGCGCCGGCTTCCCTTATGTGTACGCAAACTCTTCGGACCTTTACGCAGGGATCGACGAATTTCGACGAGTCGCAAGTCCGCAACCGGGTGACTTGGCTGTCTGGCGCGGACATGCGGGGATCGTGGTCAATCCTGTTCAGCATTCCTTCTTCAGTGTGCTAGGTTCGGGCCCCGGCCTCGATTCGTACGATTCGCTGTATTGGAAGCAGTGGGGACGACCCCGTTTCTTTCGTTACGTCAAGCGGGTCCCAAATGGTGTCCTCTCCACCTCGATCCGGACTGCGAGCTGGACGCCCACGGCGTTGGGAAACGCGGAACCGCACGAGCCGCCTTCTGAGGACCCAGCGCCTGATGTATCGGCGGAGTCCCCAGGCGAGACCGTATCTTCTGCCAGGCTTGCGAAAGACAAGCCAGTGGACACCGAAACACCTCGTGTTGTCGTGAATTCCGTTCGGCCCAAACCAGATCAGGTGGCAGCAGCCTTCCTGCAAGCGTGCAGAGACTCCGAGGGGCGGCTCCGTGAGCGTGACCTCTTCAAGTCGGCCAAATCTCTGGTTGTGTTCGACCATTTCGAAGTGAAGAAGGTGCACACCGGAGGGAACCAGGACTGGGTAGAGGTTAAGATAGATGAACTGGTTTCTCTCACGGGCAGTAAGGCGGAGGTGCACAGGCGTTCGGAACGACAACGATGGCCTCTGGCTCGCCGCAACAACACAAGTTGGGAGCTGATGCCTTCGCGGGAAACTGTCTACCTTCCTCAGCACATAGCCGTGCGCATCCTGGCACACGAACTCGCGCAACTCACCGAGGATAGTCCCGCCACCACCAGTAGGACGCAGGAGAAGGCTGAGTTGGCGCGACTTCTTGATGTGCTTCTGCAAAAATAGCACGGCTGAAGCCGTGCCTCAGCTTACGCTCGAACCCGCTGCCTTCCCCATTTTCCTGAACTGAGTGTATGATCCTCCAGCCGTTAACTTACCCAGTTTAGGAGATGACCATGAAGAAGCTCTACGGGCTCGCCGTTTTGCTGTTGTTGCTCGCGCCTGCGTTGTTCGCGCAGGAGCACTACACCGAAGGCCCCATCTGGCGCATTCAGTTGATCCGCGTGAAACCCACTCACATGGATGAATATCTCACCAGCCTGCGCAAGTCCACCAAGCCGATGATCGAGGAAGAGAAGCGGCAGGGGCTGATCCTGGACTACAAAGTTTTCCTGAAGGAGACTAAGAACAACCCGGAAGATTGGGACATCTGTGTGGCCATCCAATTTAAGAACTACGCTGCCTTAGACGGACTGGCGGCAAAAGGCGAGGCGGTTCGCGACAAGATCCTGGGCGGGAAGCAACCCGCTCAGCAGTTGTCCGAGAAACGCGCTGAAATCCGGGAGATCATCAGCTCGGAACTCTTGGAAGAGATTTTCCTGAAATAGCGGCGATCTCGCGATCTGCAGGGCCGCGTCAGAGACACGGCCCTGGTTTCCCGCCATGACCAACTGGCCCGTGATCCACATCACAACTGAAATGTTCGGCGAGCAATGACGATCATTCGTCGGCCGCGACCGCGCTCCGTCAGCACGACTCAGCTCAGCCTGATGCAGAACACCTCTCCGCCATCTAACTCACTGTAACTAGAGGTCAATGACTTCTAATGTGCCCGCCAACTCTTCGGTCCTTCGCGTGCAGTGTCCGTAAATCTCTCTCTGGCCGAAACTCCACAGAAGAGAAGACTGGACCCAGCCCATGCTCCATAAATGCGCAAACCCCGCCTGCACGGTTCCGTTCCGTTCCCTTCGCGAAGGCAAGCTGTTCCTGGCAGAAACTTTTCCTTCTGACCTCAGCGCCTCTTTCGACGGCAACCGGCGGAAGCTCCGGCGGCGTGAACATTTCTGGCTCTGCGACGCCTGCTCGTCTCACTTCACGCTTCGTTTCGACCCCAACCTCGGGATGATGACCGTCCCACTCAGCGAGCGCGCGAGCCCACGCTTCCTCACCCGCGCCGTGGTCAATGCTTGCTGATGGTCAAAAGGAATGCCGATGGATTACCCAATTATAAAACGCTCACCTTGCTCGGTTTGCGGCCTCGACACCTTTCGCCACAGCGGATGGTTCCTGGTGGTCGAGAACCGCTGGCTCGACCGCCTCAAGATCCTCTCCTGGCATTCTTCGCTCGCCATGCAGAAAGACATGAAGAGCGTGTGCTGCAGGCAACATCTCAAAACGCTGATCGCCCACTGGCTGACCCAAGCCAGCCTCCGCCTTCCTCCAGCCCACGACCCTCCGCTGCCCATTGGCAGCGATCCGACTCTGACCGATATCGATCTCGGTCCTCACTCGCTGGGGCGCCTGGTCGGCGAATTGGCGGTTCATCGCGAATCCTTCTCCCGCGTCTGGTCGGGGTCCCCCGCGGCCCTCGAATGCATCCTCGACGCCCTCATCACCATCGGAGCTGAAAACAAACCCCACGCACTGGAGTGTCAGCTCTTCGACCTGCCAACTGAGTCCTCACACGGACTTTCGCTCCAATAAAGCGCTGGCAGAGTCTAGCTCTGCCAGCGCTCCTTCCACACTCGCCAATCTTTCTCGATCGCGTCCGCCATCGCCTGCGCCGCTCCCAGCAGCCAGTTCCCTTTTCGTCCACCCAAGTCCTTCAGGATCGCCCGCCGCTTTTCTTCAGTTCCCAGATGAATATTCGCCGTTTCTCTCCCCATCGCCTCCAGTAGCCGCAGTTCGCCTCGGCTCGTTCCGAGCGCCTCCAGTTCGATGCGCGAACAATCCGGCGACAGGCGCCGCGCGATCCAGTGCCCCCGCATCTGCACATAAGGATCGGGACAGCGCACCGCCCGCCTCAGGATCGCCGCATACAAAATCTCCGCCGGCGCTCGCTTCGGATTCAGCCAGTGCAACGCCGACGGCGCCAGCGCCTTCGCCTCCCGCGCTACTCGCCCACCCTTCCACTCCGCGTTCGCCACCAGCCTCAGATGCCCCAGGCTTCCCAACCCCGCCACTCGCCGCGCCATCCGGTACCGCATGCCCGGCTCCGGCAACAGATGCTCAATCGCCTCGCGTGCGCTCTCTGGTATTTGTCGCTTCACCGTCGGGAGACGACCCATTTTTTGCCAGAACACGACCGGATCCCGCAGCTTACTCTGCGCGATCGCCCGCAACCAACCATGACTTTCCCCCAACACAAACGGACGCCCGCCCTCCTCCATGCCCAGCTCGTATCCCGCCAATATCGCCGTCGCCGACTCTTTCGGCTCCATTGCCAGGCGATTATCCCGTGTCGCCAGCAAGGCGCTCGTCGCCAGGCGCACCAGATCCATCGTGTAGGGAAACACACAAGCTTCATCAAAATCATTAACTCCCCACACCAACCGCCCATCGGTGTCTCGCCAGGTGCCGAAGTTCTCCACGTGCAGATCGCCCACCGACAAAAGATGCGGCACTCGGTCCAGGTCCGCACACACATCCGGCCACACTTGCACCCAGCGATAGAAAGTCGCCCGAAAGAAGGGAAAAAGAGCCGCCGCCATCTGCTCATGCTTGAACCGCAAATCGGGCCCGACAATTCGGATGTGCAGTCCCAGCCAATCCTCAAACTTCTTTGTAGCCTTAACAATGTTCATAGATGGTTAGCAACAATAACGGTTGGAGAGAGTGTTTCATAAATGCCCTTCCGCTGGGAGGGCACGGGGCTAAAGCCCGCATTCTGCTGGGCTCTGAACGGCACCCTTCGGCTTCGCTCAGGGCAGGCTTCTGAAGCCCTGCCCTACCCAAAACCGATTTACGGAACACGCTCTAGCAAACATAACGGATAGCGAAAATAAGAAGATAGAGACACCCTGTCAAGACAATCAGAACCGGCAACCTTCTCTTCACGCTCCCAATCTCGTCCCTTCGCACCCTCGCACTCTCTCCTGTTATGATTTGCGGCACCCATGTTCTCACGTCAGATATTCCTACGTTCTAATCTAGCCCTGGCCATCCTACTCGCCCCGCTCGCGATTTCCACCGGCCTCCGCGCGGTCCCTGTCCCGAAAACGCAGCCGGTTGTGCGCACCGTCCGCATGGTGCAGCAATCCATCCCCATGCCCGATGGCGTACACCTCTCCGCCACTCTCTACATGCCGGACAACGCGAAGCCCGGCGAGAAATTTCCTGCCCTCCTCGAATATCTCCCCTATCGCAAAGACGACGCCACCGCTGCCCGCGACTATCCCATCCACGCCTGGTTCGCCGCCCGCGGGTACGTCAGCGTCCGCGTCGATATCCGCGGCTTCGGCACGAGTGAAGGCACGCCCACCGACCGCGAATATTCCGAGCAGGAACAACTCGACGGCGAGCAAGTCATAGCCTGGTTAGCCGCTCAACCCTGGTCCACCGGCAAAGTCGGAATGTTCGGTATCTCCTGGGGAGGTTTTAACTCCATTCAACTCGCCATGCGCCGTCCGCCCGCGCTTAAAGCCATTCTCGCCGTCGATGCCACCGAACAACTCTTCCATGACGACATCCATTTCATCGACGGCATGATGCACTTCGACGAGTTCGAACTCAACATGGACCTCGCCCCCTCCATGACCGGCGCCCCCGACTATTCGCTCGACGAAAAAATTCTCGGTCCGCGCTTCGAATCCGCTCCCTGGTCGCTGCTCTATCTCAAGCATCAACGCGACGGCCAGTTCTGGGGCGCTCCCGTCCGACCGCTCAACGAAATCAAAATTCCCTGCTTCCTCATCGGAGGCCTGCTCGACGGCTACCGCGACTCCATCCCACGCATGTTTGAGCAAGTCAAAGCACCGCTGAAAGCGATCGTCGGTCCATGGAATCACACCTTCCCCAACGACGCCGAGCCCGGCCCCCAGATCGAATGGCGAGATCAAGCGCTTCGTTGGTGGGATTACTGGCTAAAGAATCGCAATACCGGAATCATGGAAGAACCGCCGCTTTCCATCTACATGCAGGACTGGCACGCCCCCGACCCCCACCTGAAAAACGTGCCGGGAAAATGGCGCGGCGAAATTGGCTGGCCTCCGAGGAACGTAGCGAACACAACGCTATATCTCTATGACGCCCACGTCCTCTCCACCGACCCCGCAAAGCCTGCCGTGCATCAACTCCGCTACGTTCCATCCGTTGGCGTGGAAGCCGGATTCTGGTGGGGAGAACTGCTCACCGACCAGCGCCCCGTCGACGCCTTCAGCCTCACCTACGATTCCGCTCCGCTGAAAGTAGACCTCACTATCCTGGGACGCCCCCACGCCCTGCTCCAGGCAAGCGCATCCGCGCCGCAAGCTGACTGGTTCGCCCGCCTCTCCGACGTGGCTCCCGACGGCACCGTCACCCAGGTTACCGGAGCGGGACTCAACGGCGCGCAGCGAGACTCCGCTTCCGACCCCAAAGACTTGGTGCCCAACCAGACTTACTCGCTAGATATCGAAATGCACCTGGCCACCTGGACTTTCCCCAGAGGCCATCGCATCCGCCTCGCAGTCTCCAATGCGCTCTGGCCCATGGTCTGGCCAACTCCCTATGCCATGACGACGACGCTTCAGCTGGGCGGCAATACCGGATCCCGCCTGACCCTGCCGCTCGTCCCGCCGTCCATGTACGCCGCACCCCAATTCGCGCCCCCCGGGCCCTCCGAACAACACAGCGACATTCAGTCCGCAGGCTTCCCATGGCCCGGCGATTGGAAAACTGAGCGCGACGAACTCAATGGAAAAGCAAAAGTGACCTGGACCGGAAAGTCCGAAGAAACTTACCCGTGGGCAAAAGAAACCGACTTCGAAGGAATCACTTACCTGGCCGATGACAACCATCCCGAGATCAGTTCCGTCCAAGCAGAAGCTGAAATCGTCATGGCCCTCAAGCAACAAACACTGATCTGGCAAGGCCACCTGACCCTAACCAGCGACGCCAAAGACTTCTACTACAAATACACGCGCCAGTTGTTCAAAGACGGCCAGCCCCTGAAACAAAAAACCTGGGAAGAAACCATCCCCCGGGACCACCAGTAAGATCCCGGCGCACTCCGCCGGCCCCCGTGATCCTCTGTGTCCCTGCGGTAAAGTTTTCCTCCGCGTACTCCGCCCCCTCTGCGGTCAAATCTCACCGCTCCCACGCGCGCTGGCCCAGCCCACTCTTCAAATCCGCCGCCAGCAACTGATGAAACAACTGTTCCCCCGCTTCCCGCCGCACCGAGAGCCGCCCTGCCTCATAGACTCGCGACTTCAGCCCCCTTTGCACCGCCTCGCAAATCCCCAAATCCTCATCCTGCACCCGGTCCCCCACCGCGACACTCTTCTCGTTGTAAGCGCGCGCAGCCTCGCTCACGTCGCTGAAGTAAAAATCAAAAATCACCCGGCAATGGTCCACATCAATCGGAATCACCAGATTCGTATCCAGATAACCTTCATAGCAGTTGAACATGAAATTCGGATGCAGCCAGAAATAGCAGGCCCGATCGCCCTTCCGCGTCGTCCCCGTCGCCGCATCCTCATCCGAACTCACCATCGGACTCGACTGCAAGCAATACCGGTGCTCATTCTCGATTGTGTACTGCTTGTAATCCAAGATCGAACTAAGTCCCTTATGAAGATGCGGAATGTGATATCCGCCATCTAGATAGTTATCGACAAACACCTTCCAGTTACAGTGGATGTCATAACTCTTAGTCGTGAAGTAGTGCAGGTTACTCAAACCAAGCGGAGCCACCCGCTTCATCAACCCACCAAGAAACTCTGCCAGCGGAGCCGCCTCCGCATCCAGATTGACAAACACAAATTGCTCCCACGTCTCCACCTTCACAGGAACCAGCCCATTGTCCTTGCGCTCGAAGTTCTTCACCCCATCGAACTCCGGCGTGCCCTTGAGCGTCCCATCCAGCCCGTAATTCCAGCCGTGATAAGGACAGTGCAAAATCGATGCGTGCCCACACGGTTCCGTCACCACGGCCGCCGCATGATGCCGGCACACGTTATAAAACGCCCGCAGCACGCCATCATTCCCGCGCACCGCCACCAGCGGTTCTCCCGCCACCGTTGCGGTCACAAACTGTCCCGGCTTTTCCACCTGGTCCACTCGCCCCATCACCTGCCAAGTCCGCGAGAAAACCGTCTGCCGTTCCAGGTCCGCAATCCGCGCATCCACATACCATGGCGCCGGAATTGTCGACGCTTCCGTCAATGGCGCCGTCGCGTTGTAACTCCCAACAATCTGCTCCACCGTCATCCAGCCTTCACGCTTTCTTCCCTGTCACCTGTACTTTCTCCGACCCAATCGCCCGCCGCAACAATTCCACAAACTGCTCCATCCGCGCATCTTTCTCCTCGGGTACTGGCCCCGATTTTCGGAACAGTCCTGGGTCTAACTCCTCCGTCAGCAGCGCATCCTGAAACCGGTCCATCGTCCATTCCAAAATTGATCCGATCATGTCCACATCCAGATCCGCCCGTAACTCTCCCCGCTTGACCCCGAAGCTCACAAAGTCACGCCATCCGTAAGGATCCTCCGCCACCAGAAAGCGGTTGATCTCTCGCCGCAGCGCCAGGTCTGTACCATAATTACCAATCAGATAAATTCGGTATGACGACCAGTTATCCCGCACCATATTCTCCGTGCGTTCAAGCCAGTACCGCAGCAGTTCAAAAAATCCCCGCTCCCGCGCTGCCGCCGGGGCCTGCATATATTTCGGAAACGACTGGACGGCCTTCTTGTACGCCTCGAAGAACAATCCATCCTTGCTCTTGAAGTGCTGGAACACCGATCCCTTGGCAATGCCTAACTGCGACGCAATATCTTCCACCCGCGCCGCGCTATACCCTCGCTCCGCAAAATGCCGGATTGCAACTTCCACAATCCGCGCCCGCTTCGCTTCCGAGCGCGGACGCGGCTTCCCGTCGCGCCTTAGCTGCGTCGGTTTCGCCAGACTGCTCGTAATTCCTTCCATGGCCCAACTCCCATAACCTTATTTTTGACTATCAGTCAACATAAGATACAGTACGCCCAAACCATTATTCAATCGTTTTTTATAAGGGATTTCGTTAGTTCATTCAACCAGGGTCTTTCTTCGTTTTGACCATCGGTCAGCCAGATGTCCAGGGGGTCTAAACTTCGAGGTACATTGCCGTCATCATCGGCGCTGGCCACAACGGCCTGATCGCTGCCGCTTATCTGGGCCGCGCCGGATACTCAACTCGTCCTCGAATGCCGCGATATCGGCGCACTCGCACTTGAGGTATCAAAATGGAGGCGTGACAAGATTTCCTCAAAACCACAAAAAAAGCCACCAGCCGTGAGTAAAAGACCCTACCTGACGGCAGATGCCGATTTTTGATAACCAATAGCTAATAGCTGACGGCTAACGGCTCTTACCGCTCCGCCCGAATCGTCTCGATCGCCTCGTGCAGTTCGTGCTCCGCCGCATGCAGATGCTCTTCCGCCTTGGCGCCATGCCCTTGCATATCGTAGTGGTTGGCGGCGCGGGCGTGGTCCATCTCTTTGATCGCTTCCTCCACGTGGTGATGAACGGCGTCCAGATCGTGCCAGTCACGAACTCTATCGGCCACCGCGATCCCGGCAACAAATGACAGACACCCAGTAACAACGGCAACTGCAATCGCTTTCTTCATAATTGTTCCTCTCAAAGTTTTCCTCTCAAAGTTGTGGATTAAGTTTTCCCGGACACGCACGGATACTCGCTATTTTCCCCGACCCCAAACCTTCTGTCAAAACGAAACAAGTGCATCCTAGTGTATCAACAGGTTCGTGTCGTTCGAGGCGCGCGGACACTCCGACTTCCCCGCTGGGCTTCGCGCGGGGCTTCGGCAAGACAGGGCAGGCTCTGCCCTCGGCCTTTGACTCTGACTTCGTGTGGCGACAGCCGCCCCCGGCGGTCCAACCGAGCGGAGCGAGGCACCGCAATCACGCGGCGCTCTCGGCGGCATTCTCGGCGGCGTTCTCGGCACTATCGCGGACCGAGCCTAGCTCTCGCCTCGCGTGATCTGGATCACAGCCTTATGCTCGCACTTCCGGTACAGTATGCTCACGGATGGGCGGATTTTCCATTCTCACGAACCGCAAACGCGCCGTCGTCGCATTGGCGTATTCCGTGGTGTTCCTCCTGGTTGCGGTCCGGCAGATGGTCGCCGCCAATTCCGCCGCCGGCATCTGGATACCGTCCACGGTGTCGCGTGGCACGTGGATTCTCTGCGGAATCTTTGTCATCGTCTCCGCCATTCTTTTGTGGCTCCTCGTCATTTCCCGGGGATGGATGGAAAAATTCTATTTTGGATTCTGCACCATCAGCGCTACCTCGGGCCTCGTCCGGACCGCTGCCGGCGATCAGGCCTTTCATGCTGGCCTCTACATAAGGGTGGTCATGCTGGTCAGCGCGGTTCTGGTGGGACTCCTGATCGTTCGAATGCACTCCCGCAGGCACTCCCGCGTGCAGTCGGAGTACGCCGAGGAAGGCAGTTAAATCGCAGCATCTCCCCGGCTTTGCGTAGGGACAGGCGCCCCCGTCCGTCCGGTCGCCGCAGGCGGCTCCTACACCGCCACGTCATTCCTCGGGCCTACATAGGCGAATCGGAATTGAATGTATCGGCGACGGCCTTCCAGGTTCCGTCGGCCTGCTTGGTGTAGACCGTCAGATACTTTCCCTTGTCTGTCATGACCTTCTTGGTCTTCGGGTTGGTCATGGTCATGGTGTAGGTGCCTTGCGAATAGACCATGTCGCCACCCTTGGAGGCCATCGCCCGCGTGGACTGAAAAGTCAGGGAGAAATTGGGATCGGCAAAATACGGCATCATCGCCGCTTTGATGGCCGCCTTCCCATTCAGTATTCCGGCGCCGGGGTATAGCCCGCTGCCATCTTCCGCAAAGTAGCTGGCCCACTTGTCGGCGTCCTTGGCAGTAGTGTCTTTAACCCATGCTGTCTCGACGTCCTTGACCGCTTGCAGATCGGCGGCGCGCGTGTCAGGAGGTGGTGGAGCGGAGTTGTTCGAGCAGCCGACAGTCAGTACGGCGAGCGCCAGGAATACGATCAGCGAAGCGTTACGCGGCATGTTCTCTCTCCTTTGGGAATTAAATCGAACTAGTATAGTCGAACTCTTCCCGCGATGCAGCCCGCAAAATCGGGAGAGCTTACGCCATAATCTGACTCCTGGTCCTTATGCGGGCGGTTTACATACCCACACATTCGCAAGGAACGCGGATGTGTGGGGCCCCCGGCCGGTCAATCCGGCAGCCATGCTTTCAGGTTACGGCAGTAACTTGCGATCGTCCAAGCAGGTACCTAACATCAGCATGACTAAACTGCGGGCTCCTTATCTCTCGCGGTTGCGAGTCAGTCTGTCGTACTGGGCAGTAACCAGCGCCGGTCAGAAGTAGGTTGTCATGGAAATCGATTCGGTCGTACCCGGGCAGGCAACTGCCCATCTCACCGTGGCGCGCTCCATGCCCTGGCTGCAGCGTCTGCGGTCCGAGGGGCTACGCCGCGTCAGCGAAGCGAACCGCGAACTCTGGCTCCTGCTCTCGATCTTCGTTCTGACGGGTCTGCTGAATTCTTTGCTGGACTCCCACCACATGCTGCTTGGCTTGTACACGCTGCCGACGCTGTTTTCGGCTTACGTGTATGGGCGGCGCCACGCCACCTTGACTGCCCTGAGCAGTGTGCTGCTGGTGGTGCTGGTTACCTACTTCAACCCCGTGTTGTTCGGCCATCAGGTGGCTCCGCTGCCGATCGCAGAGAAATGGTTTGAGATTATCGTGTGGGGTGGGATTCTCCTGGTCAACGCCTACGCGATGGGCACTTTATACGAGCACAAACAGAAACACTTCCGCGAGTTGCGCAGTACCTACCATGGCGTGCTGATCATCCTCAGCCAGTTCATTTCGAAAGACAAATACACCCAGAACCACTCTTACCGGGTTTCGGTCTATGCCGCCAAGATCGCCACACAAATGGGGTTGCCCGCCGATACCATTGAGGACATTCGCGCCGCCGCCCTGATTCACGATCTGGGGAAGCTGGAGGTCAGCCGGGAAATCCTGCACAAAGCCGCGCGCCTGACCGGCGACGAATATCATGAGATGCAGAAGCATGTGGACCTGGGAGTACAGATGATGCAGCCAGTCGCCGGCCCGTTGTCGCGCGTGATCCCGATCGTCCTGGCGCATCACGACAAGTTTGATGGCACCGGGTACCACCAAACCCATGGCGAAGAGATCCCCATCGAGGCGCGCATTCTCTCCGTGGCCGACGTTTACGACTCCCTGACCAGCGACCGACCCTACCGCAAAGCCATGTCCCCGTTCGACGCCAAAGAAACCATCGTCAAAGCCGGCGGTTCGGACTTCGACCCCAGGGTGGTGGAGGCTTTCTCAAACTGCTTCCGGCTGGGCCTAATGGAAATTCCTGAAATGATGGCCTGATCGGCGGAGCTGGCAATTGTGAACGCTACTGCCAAAATGCAGGGGCTTCCGCCTTTTCCAGGCGGTTCCAAATCCCGCATCGGACGCAAAGAAGGAAACGGCAGTGAAGAACTCTTCCCTCACACCACAAAATACTTAGCCCCCGGATGATGGACCACGATCGCCGACGTACTCTGCTCGGGCTCCAGCAAGAACCCTGAAGTCAGCCGCACGCCGACGTTCTCTTCCGGCTTTAGCAGTGCGAACAGTTTCGTCTGATCTTCCAGATTCGGACACGCCGGATAGCCAAATGAATAGCGCGAGCCTCGATACTTCTGATGGAAGAGATCGCGAATGTGGGGTGAGTCCTCGGCCACTATGCCTAACTCCTCGCGCATCTTCTTATGGTGGAATTCGGCCAGGGCTTCGGCCGTCTCTACGCTTAGGCCGTGCAGATAGAGATAGCGCGTATATTCTCCGCCTTCAAACAGGCGCTGCGTTTCGACCGATGCCTTCGGACCGATCGTGACCAACGACAGGCCAATCACATCCATCTTCCCCGACGAAGGGGCGGCGAAGAAATCGGAGATACAAAGGCGGCGGCCTTCTTTCTGGCGCGGGAAGGTGAAGCGCAAAATCTCTTTGGGTGTCGGCTGCTGCCGAGCTTCGCTCGGCTTGGACGGCCGAGGGCGGCCGTCCCTACACGAGCTTGGGTCGTACACTACTACGTCATTGCCATCGCCTTGCGCGGGAAAATAGCCGTAGACTACTTTCGGCTCAAACCACCCCGCAGCTATTACATCCTCTTCTAGCTTCTTTTTGATCGGACGGTATTTCTCCTCCACCAGGCGCACGTAATCTTCCTGCGAAGCTGTCTTGAGCTGCCATTGGTTTTTGAATAGAGCGGTGTCGTTGATGTAATGGAAAATCTCGCGCAGATCGTAATCCTTCACCACCCGCACGCCCCAGAACGGAGGCTCGGGAATATTCGGCGCATCGGTGACCACTGCGCTGCGCTCTGAAAAGACCGGGCCGATCTCTTCATCTACTGCCGCGGCTCTTGAATATTCCTTTACGGTTCTGCCATCTTTTAGACGCGCCTCGCGCTTGCCGTCCTCCGATGCCAGGTCTTCCATCACGTGCAACCCCGCGAACGCGTCTTCTCCGTAGAAGACGGCATTGGAATACTCGCGCCGCAGGTCGTCTTCTACATACTTGCGGGTTAGGGCCGCGCCTCCGCAGATCACCGGGTACGCTAGTTTCTGCCGCTCCAGTTCCTGAATCACGTACTTCATCTCCAGCGTCGATTTCACCAGCAAGCCGCTTAGGCCAATGGCATCGGCGCTGTGCTCCTGCGCGGAGCGAATGATGGTGTCGCCCGGTTGCTTGATTCCCAGATTCACGACCTTGTAACCGTTGTTGGACAAGATGATGTCCACCAGATTCTTTCCTATGTCGTGGACATCGCCTTTGACCGTGGCCAGCACGATCGTGCCCTTCTGCTGCGACCCGGTCTTCTTTTCCATCTTCGGCTCAAGATAGGCTACCGCGGCCTTCATTACTCCCGCTGAATCCAGCACCGACGGCAACTGCATCTTGCGCGCGCCGAATAAGTCACCTACCGTCTTCATGCCGTCGAGGAGCACCGTGTTGATCAGGTCGAGCGGCTTGTACTCGACGAGCGCTTCTTCCAGCAACTCTTCCAGGCTGAGCTTCGTTTTGCCCTCGCCCACCGATTTTTCGCCGTTGATGATCGCGTACTTCAGTTTGTCTTCGATCGAGAGCGTTGCCACGTGCGCCGTGGTTTGCGCCTGCGCGTTGCCTTTCATGCCGGTGAAATGCTGCATGTACACCTGCAGCGGATCGCCGTTCGAGCGGTCCTGGTAAATCAGCTTGCGCGCCAGTTCCACTTCTTCTGACGGAACTTTGTACAGCGGATAAATCTTCGAGTAATTGACGATGGCAACGTCGAGTCCATTTTCTACCGCCTCGTGCAGAAACACCGAGTTCAGGACCCGTCTTGGATAGGCATCGAGGCCGAAGCTGATGTTGCTCACGCCAAGCACTGTCTTCACTTCCGGCAGTTCGTCGTGGATTCGCTTCACCGCCTTCAAGGTCTCGATGCCGGCCGACCGGTATTCTTCCTGCCCCGTCGAGATCGGAAGGGTCAGCGCGTCGAAGAGCAAGTCCACAGGACGGATGCCGTACTTTTGTGTCGCCAGATCGAAGATGCGATGCGCGATCGCAACTTTCTTGTCCGCGGTCAGCGCCATGCCCTCTTCGTCGATGGTCAGCGCAATGACGGCCGCGCCATAGCGCTTCGCCATCGGCAACACTTTCGATGTCCTCTTCTCGCCGTCTTCCAGGTTGATCGAATTGATGATGGCTTTGCCGGGGATGCGCTTCAGCGCCTCTTCCACCACGTCGGCTTCGGTGCTGTCGATCAGTATCGGCGCTGGCACGCGGGTTGCGATTTTTTCCAGGATGGCGGAGATGTAGCCCTTCTCGTCTTCGCCCACGATGGCGCAGCACAGATCGAGCATGTGCGAGCCTTCGTTCGCCAGCTTTTTCGCCAGCGTCAGAATGTCGTCGTACTTTCTGGCCTGCACCAGCTTGCGGAAATGATCGACCCGCGTTGTGGTATTCATCTCCTCCGCTACGATCAGAGGCTTTGGCTCCAGATCGAGCGGCACCGATGTGTAGGCGCTTGATGCCGCGCCTGCTGGCTTCACATCCCGCTTCGCCGGCTCTACGCCGGTCACTGCATTGACCACGGCTTTCAGATGTTCGGGCGTCGTGCCGCAACAGCCGCCGACAATGCGCACGCCGTAATCCTGCACAAAATGTTTGTGATACTCAGCCAGATCGTTCGGCGTGAGCTTGTACACGGCATGGCCGCCCACGTTCTGCGGGAGCCCCGCATTGGGCAAAACCGAAATGTATTTGGTGGAGTTCAGCCCCAGATAGCGGACCGCCTCGTTCATCTCCGCCGGACCGGTCGCGCAGTTCAGACCGATCACGTCGATGTCGTACGGCTCAAGCGTCGTCAGCGCCGCGCCGATTTCGGTACCGAGCAGCATGGTTCCGGATTCCTGCAGCGTGACCTGCACCGTCACCGGCAGACGCTTGCCCGCCTTGCGCATTGCGTCGAGCACGGCGACCGTGGCAATTTTCGCCTGCAACAGGTCCTGGCAGGTCTCAATCAGCAGCACATCGACTCCGCCCTCGATCAGCGCCAGCGCCTGCTCTTCGTACGATGCCAACATCGCATCCCAACCGATGTGTCCTAGCGAAGGCAATTTTGTGGTCGGACCCATCGAGCCGGCCACGAACCGCGGTTTGTCCCTGGTCGAGAATTGCTGCGCCACTTCCCTGGCGAGTTGCGCCGCCTTAACGTTGATCTCGCGCACTTTGTCGCGCAGATCGAACTCGCCGAGAACCAGACTCGTCCCGCCGAAGCTGTTCGTCTCCACGATGTCGCAACCCACGCTGAAAAAGTCGGCATGTATTTCGCGAATGATGTCGGGGCGGCTCAGCACCAGAATTTCGCTGCAGTTCTCCTTGCCCCAGTAATCGTCCAGGGTCGGATTCCGCTTCTGGATGTTCGTTCCCATGGCGCCGTCATAAACGACGACGCGCTCCTTCACGGTTTGGAGAAAGTTGGACATCAGTTGTCGATCGTGACCTCAGCGGCTAAAGCCGCAATCAAAACAATGCAGGGGCCGCAGTTGAAGTGCTGCGCCACCAAACTCATCACTGCGCCACCCAAACTCAAAGTGCAACAATCCACAATCAAACGCGAGAGAACCGGGAACTGAGAACTGGTTTCATACAAGAACGCCGGTCCTTTTAGGGGACCGGCGTTTGGTGAAGCATCTCGAAGGTCGCTAACTCCCCGTCACGCCGGCATCCGTTTCCGATTGCGCAAACACCTGATTGGCTCCCATGTGCGCCGGAGCCGGCGCCAGCATCTGTTCTTTCCGGTAGATCAAATTGCTGGCGTTGAAACTTGCCAGCTCAAATCCATGCCCGTGCGTAATCGCATCGGTAGGACAAGCCTCCACGCAATAGCCGCAAAATATACATCGATTATAGTCGATGTTGTAAACACGGGCGTAGCGTTCGGCGCCTGAAACTCGAGTTTCGGCGGTGTTTTCTGCGGCTTCTATGTAGATGCAATTCGAGGGACAGGCGGCGGCGCAGAGGAAACAGGCTACGCATTTCTCCAGTCCGTTTTCGTCGCGCTGGAGCACGTGCATGCCACGAAAGCGTTCCTGAAACTTTGCGCCTTTCAGGGGGCCAGGACCGTCGGGATAGTTCTCGACGATGGATGGCTGAAACATCTCCTTGAGGGTGATGGTCATTCCCTGGGCGATTGCTCCGATGTTTTTGATCACGGACATGCTTCGTTAGTATAGCGGATGTTGGGCGGAGAAGCAGCTATCAGCTATCAGCTTTCAGTTGTCAGTTCTTAGCCTTGGCTTTTGGCTTCAAGACATTGGCTACCAAGGACGGGGGGACTTTCGAGGACGTGGAAATCTTTGCTTCATCGTTGAAACTCTAGAGGTGCGCTGCGTCGCGCCGGCGCAAGATAGCGTTTCAATGTATGGCCAGCCGTGGTGTGCGTTCTTCTCCTTTCATTTTCTTTTTTATTTTTTTCGCGGCCTTCGTTTTTCTTTTCAGCGGAGTTTTCGGTGGCGAGTTCTTAGGCAGCGCCTTTGGTCAGGAGTTTGGCAAGAAAACAAATTCCACCTCTGCTGAAGAACGCGGCGGGGATCGTCCTTATCTGCGCGATCAATTGGAGTGGAACTGGAACCAGCGGGGGCGGACTGTGCCTGGGGGAGAATCGGCGGCGGGACTGCGGTTCCGGGCTTACCGGCAGAAGATGGCAATGCGGGCCCAGCGCGCGGCGAGCGCGAATGCGGCTGCGACGATGCGAGCGGCGAGGACGTTGAACGGATCGGCATCGACATCAATATCTGGACCGGCATTTTCGTCCTCCAATTCAGGCTCCACGGTGTGGGCGCCGCTTGGACCGGCTCCGCTTGCTTCCGATGCTACTGGAGATGGAGAGCAGAATTACAACTGGGTTTCGGGACGCGCTACTTCGGTGCTGATCGATCCTGCGGACAGCACTGGAAACACGGTGCTGCTGGGCGGCGCATATGGCGGTCTTTGGAAATCGACGAACGCGGGAAGTCAGAATTCCAATCCTGCTTTGGTCACCTGGCAGGCTTTGATTGACGATCAGCCTACGCTTGCGGTGGGCGCGATCGCTTTGCAGCCGGGAAGCAGCAACGTGATTCTGGTCGGGACCGGGGAGACGAACAGTTCGGGCGATTCTTATTACGGGCTAGGAATTCTGCGTTCCGTGGATGGAGGTGCGACGTGGACGCAGATCCAGAGTGCGGCGAGTGGGCAATCGTTTCTGGGAGTTGGATTCAGCAAGATCGCATTCAGCACGGCGAATCCCAGCCTGGTAGTAGCGGCGACGGCTGGAGACAACGGCTTGTACCTCGGCCTTGAAGAAGATGGGAATTCGACCGCCCGCGGACTTTACGACTCGCAGGACGCGGGAGTGACGTGGAACCGCGTCATCCTCTCTGACGGTGCGGTTCCTGCCTCGGCCACGGCTGTGATTTACAACGCGAGCCAGGGAGCGAGCGGAACTTTCTACGCTTTTATCCGGCGTCACGGTTTGTATTCCTCGACCGATGGCCAGCATTTCACGCGGTTGACTGCGCAGCCGAGCGCGGGCCTTACATCCGCGAATTGCCCGGCGGCTTCGAACGCGAGTACTTGCCTGATCTATCGCGGCGAGTTCGCGATGGTGCCGGGGCGGAACGAGATGTATGTGTGGGTCGTTGATGTGCAACCAGACGCCAAGGGAAACCCGGTGCCCGCCGATGAGGGCATCTGGCAATCGACGAATGGCGGAACGAATTGGACACAGATTCTGGACAACGGCATCACGAACTGCGGGGACAGCGCGTTTGGGCCGAACAGCGGCTGCGGGGTGGAGCAGGGTTATTACAACCTGGAGTTGACCGCGATCCCCGATGCAGCGGGAACGGACGTTTACGCCGGTGCGATCAATCTCTACAAGTGCACGATTGCTGGGGGCACGACTTGCACGCAAGGCGACTGGATCAATTTAACTCACGTCTACGGGTGCAGCCCGATGGGGGCGCCGGCGCATGTGCATCCGGACCAG
>Ga0187848_10001554_pt1 | contig 19363 bp, 20 predicted proteins | sample June2016WEW_4_40_FD_132424 | JGI IMG/M metagenome (GOLD analysis project Ga0187848, IMG submission 132424) | Peatland microbial communities from SPRUCE experiment site at the Marcell Experimental Forest, Minnesota, USA - June2016WEW_4_40 | ecosystem: Environmental > Terrestrial > Soil >... | reverse complement strand
TGACCAACCTCGTTGTAAATACCTTCTACTCGGTGCTCGAAGGCTCGGGCATTGTGACACAATCCAAGATCGCCCCGGACGAGAAGGCGAAACCCTAAAGATAGCTAGAGCATTTCTCCTTCAGGTATACGCCGAAGCGATCTCCGCCGACAGTAGAAATCCTAGAGGAATCTTCACCTTCCTCCGGAACCGGCAGGAGACTCGGCGGCATTGAGGGCATACTGCCGACAATGGCGAAAACTATACCGAGACTGGCTCTGGACAGTCAAAACGACGACAGTTAAGTTCGTATAGGAAGAGCCAATCGCCGTTGAAATAGGCCTTCATGGAACCCGAAGATCGAGTCGCCGAAAAATCGTCTGACTGAATCGACTGTTTTTCAGTTCGCCGTTCCGAACCGGCGAGAACAAAAACTGTCGCATGCGGTTCTGCGGGCTTTCAGCGGTTGGGCAGTTGCAGCTGCACTTGATCCGATGTGCGATGCCCATCCATTCTCCCGCGAACCCACAATTTGTGATCCAGAATGGAGCTGGCTGCAATGCCCCAAATCATGCAAGATCAAGCCTCCATGCGCGAGCCGGATATTTCCGCCCTTCGATATCGATATCGGCTTCCACTTCACATGTTCTCGATTTCACTTTCGGCAACAGCACTATACGGCAGACGAACTCCGCCGAGATGTGGAAGTCGATTTGGCCGGGATAACTGAACAGACCAATTTCCAAGTGCGCCGCACATAACATGCCTGTCCACTGAAAGAAGAAAAGTTCTAATCATGAGGCTTCAAATTTGCCAGTCACGCTCTTGCTACTTCAACTTGATTCCGTTCTTGCTCTTGTCCTGTTCGCTGTTATATACGGCAGGATGTTCAGGCGGATCGGCGACTTCAATTTCGATTTCGGGGCTGGCCTGCTCTAGTGCTGCTGTCCAAGGCTCAGGTCAAGTGGGGTGTACTGTGACGCTGAGCGCCCCCGCATCGGCCGCCGGTCAAAGCGTGATTCTTACCAGCAGCGCCTCTGCCGTCGTTGTTCCGGCTGAAGTTGGTGTACCGTCAGGATCCAGCACCGCGAGCTTCACTGCAGCCTATTCGCCGGTGCCTACGGCACAAACCGTAACGTTAACAGCCAGCTTGGCGGGTTCGTCGAAGAGCTTCGCGCTGCAGTTGACTGCCGCGGTTTCGACGCTCACCGTCAGTGCGCAAGACTTGTCGTTTGGAGATGTGCTGGATACTAGCAGTTCGTCGTTGCCTCTTACGCTTACCTCCAGCGGAAGCCTGCCGGTAACAGTCACCGCAACGACAGTTACCGGAACAGGCTTCTCCGTTTCTGGGGCAACGTTGCCTGTCACACTCGATCCAGGGCAGTCGACCGTGCTGAATGTAAGCTTCTCTACAGGTGCGCCAGGGCCTGTCACCGGGTCTCTTGTCATTACGAGCAATTCTTCAACAGGAAACACAACGACTGTCGGGTTGAGCGGCATAGGGCTGGCTGCGGTTACCGTGTCTGTGGCGCCGAGCAGCGCTAACGTGGATACAAACGCGACTCTTCAGCTCGCAGCCACCGTAGCCGGCACTGCAAATACGCAGGTAAATTGGTCTCTTACTGGAGCTGGATGCGGTGGAGCCGCTTGTGGGACGATCTCCGCAAGCGGTCTGTATGCCGCTCCAGGCGCCGCACCTAATCCTTCCACAGTCACCGTAACTGCAACAAGCCAGGACGCGCCTACGTCTTCCGGCTCTGCGATTCTCACGATCGTGCAAACCGGAAACACATATTACATTTCACCGAGTGGCTGGGATGGCAATGACGGTTCCTCCAGCTCCCCTTGGGCAACGCCGAACCACGCCGTCAACTGTGGTGATGTTATCCTGGCACAGCCCGGAAACTACAACCCTTGGAACTTCAATACTGGAGATTGGGGAACAGTCACTTGTCCTTCCGGCAGCAATGTTGCGTGGCTCAAATGCGCGACTTTCGATACGTGTAAGATTTCGGCGTCCTCAAGTCAGGCCGAGGGAATGTGGGTTGACCAAAGTTATTGGGGAATCCAAGGCTGGGAAATCACGACCGATCCTGCGGATAGAGACGGAACCTGTTTTATGGCTCAACCCAATTGGAGCAATCCCGTAAACATTCACCACATTATCTTCGCGAACAACGTAGCCAACGGCTGCTCCCAGGCTGGTTTTGCGAGTACGCCCAATACCCCGAACCTAAAGGGTGTCGACTACCTGGAGATTCTGGGAAATATTGCTTACAATGCAGCTTCCGGGAGCAATACCTGCTCAAGCGGTATCTCGATCTGGGAGCCGGTGCAGTCCGACGCGAATCCTGGAACCCACATTTATGTGGCGGGGAACTTCTCCTACGGGAACCTGAACCCGAGCCAGTGCGCCGGCCCCCCCCCAACCGACGGCGAAGGAATCATCTTTGACACCTTCGACGGCCGACAAACAACGGGTCTCACGGCTTACACCGCGCAAGCCGTGGCCTATAACAACATCGTCGCCGATAATGGCGGCAAAGGAATCGATGTATCTAATAATCAGGAGGGCAGCTCTCACGCGACGATTTGGATCAATCAAAACACGATGTGGGGCGACCTCACGGATCCGAATCAGGCTTGGTATGGATGCGGAGAGCTCGCAATTTCAAACGCTAGCGACGTCAAGACCTACGGCAACCTGATTTCAACAAACAGCGCAACCGGATGCACAGGAAAGGCAATCTATGCGATGTCGGTCAGCGGCGGTGGTGCAACCGACAATCTTTCTAACAATTGGGCGTACGGTTATAGCGGAAATGACGAGTTCGTCTACGACAGCGGCTCATTTGCCTTTGGATCAAACATACTCGACACGAGTCCCGCTTTCGTGGATGCGACCATCCCGAGTGCACCGAATTGCGCTGGGACCGCAAACGTTCCGGCCTGCATGTCGCAAGCGGGCAATAACGTTATCGGGAACTTCCTTCCAACAGCAAGCGGAGCAAGTATCTATGGGCGTGAAACGCCAAACAATACTTCGGTCAATGATCCACTCTACCCGGCCTGGCTGTGCAGCGTCAGCAACCTTCCCAGTGGTTTGGTAACGCCTGGCTGCAACTAAAGCGGATTAGGAGAAGTTGTATCCAGAGATCCTTGGTTCGCAGCCAAGTCGTCCTGAAGAACAAAACGGGGGAGCAGCGGACTGACACGATCTGCCTTCGGTCTTCTGTAGACTTAACAAGTTTTCCGGGATGTTTGTTGAGAACTGCACAAAACCAATAATAAATACTGCACAAAACCAATAATAAATATTGACACGAAAACTCTCTGATAGAATAATTGATTCGGTCTTTGAGAAGTATGGCTTATTCTTGTGCAGTCGACGTGGAGAGGTCATGGCCCATTCCAAATTCTTCATTCGCTCAACGAAAGTTGCTCTCGCAGCGCTTATTTTAGGCGCCACTCTGTTAGTGATTCCGGATTCGCTTTGTGCTCAGCAGAAGGTTCAGCGAATTGGAATGGTGATCGGCATTAAACCTGATCGGATCAGCGCCTATAAGGCGCTTCACGCCGAGTCAAATCCCGGCGTGCGCGATCTTCTGAACAAGTACCATATGCATAATTTCTCGATCTTCATTCACCAGCTCGATAACGGTCAGTTCTACTTGTTTGGGTACTACGAGTACACAGGGCACGACTATGTGGCAGACATGCAGAAGCTGGCTGACGAACCGCGCAACAAAGAGTGGTTAAGCAAGACAAGTATCCTGCAGATTCCCTTGCCTGGCGAGACCAGCTGGGCCAATATGGAGGAGGTCTATCACAATCCTTAGTACCCTCGCCGACGCGAATAGATCGACTTTGGCCGCCGCAAAGCAGGTTGGCGACTCACTTCAATTCACCGGCTCCATGAGTCTTCAATCTCTTCCAGAGTTTTGTGACGGGTCTCCGGCAGTTTCGAGCGAATGAATAGAAAGCCTCCGCCGCAGATCAGCGCGTAAATCCAGAAAATCCCGGCGGTGCCGAAAAAACTATTCAGCAAGGGAAAAGTAAAGGTAAGAATAAAGCAGGTGACCCAGAGAGTTGCGGTGGCAATTGCAAGTGCTGTTCCGCGGACCTGTCCAGGAAAGATTTCCGAAAGTATGACCCACGTCACAGGCGCCAAGGTCATTGCATAGCTGGCAATCGCCGCCACGACCAGGACAAGCATCTGGATACCATGACTATGCTGACGGAATAGTGCGCCAAGCACAATGTAAATGATGACGAGGCTTGCGCAGCCTAGCATCATCAGAGGCCGCCGCCCAACGCGGTCGATCGGTGTGAGGGCCAGAAAAGTAAATAGGACCATCACAATTCCGGTCACGACTATATTGAATAAGATGCTTGAAAGAGGGTAGCCGGCCGCGGTAAAGATCTCCTGCGCGTAGTTGAAGATGACATTGACCCCGCACCATTGCTGGAGCACGGCCAGCACAATACCAACCAATAGGGCACGGCGGAAGTGAGGTTGCAGAAGAAGCCATAATTCATTTCGACTGTCGTTTCGAACTGTTGCTTTCTCCATTTCATAGAGCACGAACTGTGAATGCGATGTCCCTCCGATGCGGCTCAGGGTTTGCGCTGCTTCGCCCTTGCGCCCGCGCATCGCGAGCCATCTCGGGCTCTCGGGTACGAAAATCATTCCTGTGAGAAACGCTATCGCCGGAATTGACGTCGCCGCAAACATCCATCGCCATCCCATCTGTCCGTTCCACGATGCCAAAATGGCTACTGTACTAGCGTCCGTAACAGGCCTCGCAATCAACCAATTCACAATTTGTGCGGAAAGGATCCCAAGCACATTCGTAAGGTTGTTCATGCAGACTAATCGGCCACGGATGGCCGCCGGTGCAACCTCGGCGATGTACATCGGCGACAGGCACGATGCCAAACCGATTGCAAGTCCACCGGCTATGCGCCAAACAATAAACGAGGTAAAGCTTCCAGCGGCTGCCGTGAGAAGAGATGAGAGGGCAAACAGAAGAGCCGCCAAGAACAGAGATGGCTTTCGCCCAAGACGCTCACTCGTGATCCCCGAAAGGAGTGATCCGAAGAGACAACCAATCAGGGCGCAACTCATCGCCCAGCCCTGCTCCGCGGCAGCGGTCAGGTGGAAATAAACCTCGTAGAATGGCTTCGCACCTCCAATAACGACCCAGTCATAACCAAAAAGAAAACCTCCGAGGGATACGACTGCGGAAATGAACCAGACGTATGCGGAAAGGGGTTTGCATGTTTCGCCTGATACCGCTACGTCACCGGCATTGGCATCGTGTCTTTTGTTCATCGAGGCACCTAGATGTTTAGTCTGACAGTGTAGTGGAGTGAGGTATGAACAGCGAAAAGCTGGGTGGCGTGTGTAATGAGCAACCGCAGCTTGTCTTCAATTTCGCGCGACTCGATGCCTGCTTTCCTAAGCTTGGATTCACACTCAAAGCGACCCAATCGATGAGTCGCAGTACTCACTTGTCCTTTTGAGCGCGAAATCCCTCCACGGGAGCAGCGATGGCTGCAGCGTTGCGCGCTACGCTGCAGCCATCGTTTAGGTTCTAACTGCAGCCAGGCGTTACCAAGCCGCTGGGCAGGTTGGTGACGCTGCACAGCCAGGCCGGGTAAAGTGGATCTTTCACTGAGGCGGTACCCGGTGTATGGCGCCCGTAGGTCCCGGACCCTGAAGCAGTGGGAGTGAAGTTCCATGTGACATTGTTGTTCGTCTGTGACATGCACGCTAGAACGTTCGCAGTGCCAGAGCAATTGTGCGCGCTTGGGATGGCGGGATTATTGAAAGCAGGACTGGTGCCGAGTATGTTCGAACCATAGGCAAACGATCCACTGTTATAGATAAACGTGTTGTTTCTATCATACCCATATGCCCAGTTATTGGAGAGATTATCCGTCGTGTCTCCGCCGCTCACGGACATGGCATAGATGGGCTTTGCCTGGCACCCTGTGGCACTGCTCGTCGAAATCAGGTCACCGTAGGTGTTCACGTCGCTCGCCGTTGTAATGGAGAGTTCGCCGCAACCATACCAGCCTTGGTTCGGATCGGTGAGGTCGCCCCAGATTGTGTTCTGGTTGATCCAGATCGTCGCGTGATTGCTGCCCACATGATTATTGAAGACCTCGATTCCTTTTCCTCCATTGTCGACTATGAGGTTGTTGTAAGCCACAGCCGCCGCAGTGTAAACGGGCATGCCGGACGATTGACTGCCATCGAAGGTGTCGAAGATAATCCCCTCGCCATCAGTTGGGCCGCCGCCCGCACATTGACTGGGATCGAGATTTCCGTAGGTAAAGTTTCCAGCTATGTAGATGTGCGTTCCTGTAAGTGAATCTGATTGGACCGGCTCCCAGATCGAGATTCCGCTCGTGCAACTCTGGGCGCCTCGCGCAGCGTTGTAAGCGATGTTCCCCAGAATCTCGATATAGTCGACTCCTGTATGCGCCGTGGTATTGGGTACGCTCTCAAATCCTCCCTGAGAACAACCATTGGCCACATTGTTAATAAAGATGATGTGATGAATTTCGATTGGATTGTTCCAATTGGGTGCCGCCAAGAAGCAAGTTCCGTTGGCATCCGCCGAACTGGCCGTGATTTCCCAGCCTTGGACTCCCCAGTAGCTATGGTCGATCCACATTCCCTGGGCCTGGCTCGAAGTCGCCGAGATCTTGCACGTATCGAAAGTCGCGCATTTAAGCCATGCAACATTGTTCTCGGAAGGGCAGGTAACAGTCCCCCAATCGCCGGTGTTGAAGCTCCAGGCGTTGTAAGTCCCGGGCCCCGCCAGGATCACATCGCCGCAGTTGAGAGCGTGGTTTGGCGTTGCCCACAAACTGCCGCTGCTCGTACCTGAATTCAAGTCGGACCCGCTGGGCGACAAATAGTAGGTGGCTGCGTGCATTGACACTGCGCAGAGCGATAGCACGAAGAGAATGAAGCAGAATTGATTGAGACAGTTGAGAGACTTCATGATTCCTCCTTCTTGGTGAAAGATTTGTTATTCACCGGCACGCATCCAAAATCCCAACAATTCAGCCGGATGGGTTGAACGCACCCCTGTCAGGCCCACTTGCGCCACTCCTGATTTCAGGGCAAAGTGTTCTGCTTGCAATACCCCGCGTGAGCAAATCGAAAATAGGTTCTGCAGAGCAGGCCACGTCAAGCCGCCGTTTTCTTTTGCGAAACGGCGCTTATCCCGAATGGCTTCTGGGGCAAGAAACACTGAATTTGCAGCGAGTTTGCTTGGATTGCTGATCAGCGGCCCTGCTCCGCAACGGGTTCAATCTGAACTTGAGTTTCTTGGGTGGAACTGTACTCCAGAAACACGATCAGGCTGTCACCTTCCAGATGGTGTACGTACCCGGTATGTGCCGGACAGCTCACCTTGACGCCTTTGCCGGTGACAGTGATTCTTGCCGCATCGCTCCAGTTCTCGATCACAAATGCGGGGTTGACGAGGGGGCTTCCGGAATTCGCGGAGATGTCGAGGGTGATTGTGCGGGCAGGTGCAGCCGCGGGTCGATGCACAAGGAAAGCGCGTTGCGAGGGGTCATACTCCGCGCCTGTGACGTCGCCGTTCTTAGCGCTGATAGCGGGAGGCGCAATCCATGACTTGGCAAGCAGCAATAGTTGTTCCGGCGATGTGGTTGTCAGCCCATCCAACAGTAGCTTTGTCTCTGTATCGTCGCCCTTCTGGTACGGCTCCCAGTAAATGTGTGACAAGGATGTATGCGACGGACGATCGGGCGCAACCGCCGGCCGCCCGCTGCTTGAAATCTGCGCCACCGGCCAGTGATTCCATGTTTGAAACATGAAATAGCTCTTCTCGTCGTTGAAGCTTTTGATGTGGGCGCCCACCGGGGGAACAATCTGAAATGGCTTTTCCCCCGATTTAAGGTTGACGATCTGGATATTCGCGCCAGCGGGCAAATTCGTATTCTCAGGCGCGTTCGGATAATCCAGGAGACCATCAGCCTTCGCTCCCCATGTGTAAGTCTTTGTTTCGCCGTTCATGTTCATCAGGGTTAGCGCATCGGGATTGATGTTGTCTTCGGGCCGCTGTCCGGGACCATTGATAACGATCGTCTCCTGCCACTCATGATCCGTGGGCGGTTCAGGATTCAGCACGGAACTCCAGAGAATCTGTTTTCTCACTGCCGTAGCGTCGGGATAGACATACCAATACTCGTCCGCCCAATCGAACCAGCCGGTTTCCGGATCTTGGAACGCACCCTTGTAGTTGCGCGCTTCGGCAAGCGCATATCTCCAGTGAATGACGGCCCGCGCGGGACTCGATTCGAGAATGCTTACGTGCGAATAGCGGCTCTGTTTGTCTGACATGGGCTCGCAGTCGTTTGCGTCTGGGCATCTGGGTCCCCAAGTCTCGAGAAATTCATCGGAGTACCATTTGCCGTTTCCGGTGATCCAGGCGGGAATGTAATTCGTTCCTTGCCAGAACACCAGGCGAATTGGCGAATGCTCAAAGCGCACGACGACGTCGGAGTCGGGGCCGATGCGGCGCGGACGATCCCACGCCGGGGTGAATTGCAGCGATGCATACAGGGCGCCGAACGGACCGGCGCCCGCAGGTCCGGAAGGCAGAACGGCGTAAGGAATCACATCCTGGTCCGGTACCGGTGTTTGCGCATAGGCTGCTTTACATTCGGCTGCTGAGAGCGAGCGGTTCAGAATCTTCACTTCGTCGAGGTAGCCGTCGAAAGAGTATTTGACTGGGTCTTGCGGATGAATCAGCCACGAAGGATAAGGGAGCGTGGGATCCCTCACGCGGCCGATATAGAGATCGGACTGGTCAGCCTGCGCAAAATTGTCCGTGGTAGGAAGATTTGCAACGGCCTCACCGTTGATATAGATGGTCATGCCAACTCTAGTGTCGAAACTGGCTGTCAGGCTCACCCATTTCTTTAGCGGCAGACGCTGGTTCGTGGTGAGCTGCTGCCACACTCCGTTCACTGCCGCGTCGAAGCCCACATGTCCAAGCGCATCGATTCCAAAGAAGAATCCGACCTGACGATCGGCGCTTTGATCGGCGATCGGAACCCAGTTCCACGGATAGTTATTAAGCGCCACATAGGCCGATAGAGTGAATGCTTGGCCAAGGTGCGGCACGGTCTGCGCACGGCGGATGATTCCGGTCGAATAGCCGTCGAATTCGAGCGCCTTCCCCTGGACACCGGGTACGCGACGCGAGTAACCCTCGACATGATCGTCGATGTTTCCAGCTGAGTCGTGAACGACCGAGCCGCTCGGCTCATCGAATGTCCAGAGAATTCCCTCCGGCGTCTTCTGCGCATGAAGGCTTACAGGCAATGAGAAGCAATGGCCAATCAAGCAGAAGAGTGGCAAAAACGAACTGAATTTCATGTCCTGGTTTCTCTCCAGTCGACCGAAGAATCTGCAAGTGCACTTTGGCGTCTATGGTGATCCCTCGCTCGATATCGTGTCCAGTGCCATAACAGGCATAATTATCGCCATTTTCAGTTACGAAACAGAAACAGAAGACACACGATCCGGTGCGAGCCTGTAAATCGGGAAAACAACTTGCAGCGCTCATTTTCTATGGGTGCTGCGCATGGGCGCAGATGGATGGCCACGCCGTGAAATTGAGACAACTCTATCGGCTTAGGACTTAAGATATCTCTTTCGGTAAGCTAACGGCGTCATTCCTGTTTGCCGCATGAAGAAGCGGGCAACGTGGGCGCCAACTTCAAATCCGTTGGCTTCGGCAATCTCGCCGACTGTCATGCGGGTTTCAAGCAGCATTCGCTGGAGGCGCTCAACCCGGCAGCGATGGATTTCCTGGATGGGAGTTCGGCCGAACGACTGGCGAAACCGATCCTGCAGCGCACGCCTGGAAATTCCGACGAATGCCGCCACCTTGCGCACTTGCATCGGCCGATTGCAGTGGTCACGGATAAATCGCGCAGCCTTCACCATGCTGCTGTCATCAACGGCAAGAATGTCGGTTGACTGCCGGCAAATCGCTCCGACTGGATCGACGAAGATGCATGGCGCGCCAGAAGGATTTCCTGACATCAATCGGGCCAGAGTTCTGGCAGCTTCATACCCTGCTTGCTCGACTGCCAGCTTGATGCTGGATAGCGGAGGCGTGGCGCTCTTGCATACCTGCTCGTCGTTGTCCACACCCAGAATGGCGATCTGATCCGGCACACGAATGCCCCGCACGTGACAGAACTCAGCAATCATTCGTGCCTGATCGTCGTTGCACGCCATCAAGCCAACGGGTTTGGGCAAATCGAGTAACCAGCGGATCAGCCGTTGCTCCTCGGTTTGCCAGGAGGTCCTTGTATTCCGGGCGGCCAACGGGTAGACATCGACCGTGCAACCGGCCTGAATCATGGCTCGTGCAAACGATAAGCCACGGACCTCGGAGAACTCCAACTTCGGCAAGCCGCAATAGGCAGCGTGGCGAACTCCCAGGTTGAGGATCGTCCTGGCGCCCATCTGTCCGATCGCATCGTCGTCGGAGCGCAATTGGCATTGTGTGCGATCAATCGGGTGAGTGGCGATGACGGTAATTGTAGGCAGCTGCAATGGCTCGACTTCCGGCAACCGGTCTTGCAGCACAATAGCGCCGTCGGCATTCCATTTTCGAAGCAGCCGCATGCGCTGGCCGGTTGTGAGCTGCCTAAGATAGGGAACCGGATCCTCACAAAAAATCCAGGGGCCGTACGCATGAGCGTACTCGATAATGCCTCGTCTCAAGCCGCGATCGAACTCGCGCGCGGACGGCAGCAGCAAGATCACTTTCGGAGGCTGATTCATACGAGTAAGTCTACGGGAAGCATCAGGGGCTAGGAATACCGTCGCCGATAATGGCTAGAAATATACTAGTTCTGGCCTTGCCAGGAATGGGCAAAGTTGTGCGAAATGAAGGTGCAGCTTAATTTGAAGCGAAGCCGGAAGCGAAGGGTGAAATGAGGCAGGCAGTAATGAGTGCGCCAGGGCGGATCGAGTATCGGGAGATTGCCGCGCCCAGTCCAGAAGCCGGCGAGGTCCTCTTGCGAATTCGGCGTATCGGAGTTTGCGGTTCCGATATTCACGTCTGGCACGGAAAGCATCCGTTTACGAGCTATCCGGTCGTGCAGGGTCATGAATTCAGCGCGACCGTGGAGAAAGTTGGCCCGGGAGTTACGGACTTGCGGCCGGGCACAACAGTCACTGCTCGTCCTCAGATTGTCTGCGGAGAGTGCGCTTCGTGTCTACGTGGAGACTACAACATCTGCAACAAGCTGAAGGTGCAGGGCTTTCAGGCACCGGGCTGCGCTCAAGACCTCTTCATTGCGCCTAGAAATCGCGTGGTGCCATTGCCGGATGAGATGAGTTTTGAAAAGGGTGCATTGGTCGAACCGGCTGCGGTGGCCGCTCACGCAACGGGGAGAGCCGGCGATCTGAAGGGGCTGAGCGTCGCGGTTCTGGGAGCCGGCACCATCGGCAATCTCGTTGCGCAGGCGGCGCGTTGCCGCGGAGCAAGAAAGGTACTGATCTCGGACACAAGCCAGTTCCGTCTCGAAAAGGCAAAGACGTGCGGAATAGACGCGACGTGCAATGTGCGCGAAGAAAAACTGGAAGCGACGGCTCGGCGGGTTTTTGGAAACGCCGCATTCGATGTAGCGTTCGAGGCGGCAGGCTCAGAGATGGCGCTCGATGATGCCGTACAGAATGTCGTGAAGGGTGGCAAGATTGTCGCAGTGGGCGTGTTCGAGCAAAAGCCGCGAGTCGATATTTCCATTTTAGGCGATCGGGAACTCAGTCTGATCGGCACGCTGATGTACAAACAGGAGGATTACGAACAGGCCGTGAGATGGATCGCCTCGGGCGCCATCCAGGCCGATCCTCTCATCACAAAGCATTTTCCCTTCGATCGTTACGCCGATGCGTACCACTTCATAGAACAGCAGGCCGACCAGACCCTGAAGGTGTTGATCGATGTTCAATAATACCGCGGAGTATGACCTCCGGTGTGTCTGCGTCGGGGAAGTGTTATGGGACATCCTGCCGAACGGACGGCGCTTGGGCGGAGCTCCCGCAAATGTGGCCGCATATTTGACGCAATTTGGAATCGCAACCGAGTTGGTGAGCGCAGTAGGAATCGATGACGAGGGACAGGAGATTCTTGAGCGATTGGCGAGCAATGGGATAGGTACTCATGGAGTGAGCACTGTAGCGGATTTGCCGACGGGGACCGCTTCTGTGGTGCTTGATGCCGATGGAGCGCCGAGTTTTTCGATCGCAACGCCATCGGCATGGGATGCCATCCCGCTTCGAGACAGAGCGACTGGACTGGACGCGAACGCCATCATCTTCGGGTTACTGGCGCAACGCAGCACGCGAAGCCGCGAGGCGATCTGCAACCTGGTGGCGCAGGCGCCGTATTCCTGTCTGCGGGTCTTGGACGTGAACCTTCGGCCGCCTTACTTCAACGAAAGCCTGGTTCGATCGTCACTCGAAATGGCTGATGTTGTGAAACTGAATGATCTTGAATTGCCACTGCTGGCGCAGATGATTGGGCTTGAAGGCGACGAGACGAGCAAGTTGAAGGAACTGCAGAGGCGCTACGATTTGCAACTCGTGGCCTATACGAAAGGTGCTTCCGGAAGCAGGATGATTACGGCGGAGTGCGATGAGGCTCATTCCGGATATTCGGTAAAGGTTATGGACACGGTGGGCGCAGGCGATGCGTTCACCGCAACTGTGGTTGCAGGATGGCTTCGCGGCATGGACATCAATGACTTGCAGGACTGCGCAAATCGCGTAGCCTCTTTTGTTTGCTCTCAAGCCGGGGCTGTCACGAAGCTACGCGCAGATGTTGTAACGGAAATTCGGAACGGAAAGGTGCTGAATTGAAATTTGACCATTATCAACCGACAGAATTGCTTTTTGGGCGCGGGCGCGTGAAAGAACTTGGCGAAGTGGCGCGCCGCTTCGGAAACCGAGTTTTGCTTGCAACGGTTAAAGAATCATCGGCTACCAGTACTCAGTTGGCGAAGGCGAAGTCGATTCTCGCTGAGGCAGGGCTGGAGCTTGCTCATTATGACGGCGTGATTCCAAACCCGACGGTCGAATCAATTGCAGCCGGTGCGCGCATGGCGCAGGAAATCGGAGCGCAATGCGTGATCGGATTGGGTGGCGGATCAAGCATGGACAGCGCAAAAGCGATTGCGGTTGAGGCAACTCACGAAGGTTCGTGCTGGGATTATCTCTTCTACAAAAAGGCTCCAACTTCCAAAACGCTTCCGATCATCGCCGTTTCCACGACTTCAGGCACGGGTTCGCAGGTCACGCAGGTCGCAGTAGTCACCAACCCAAAAACTCGGGACAAGTCGGCTATTTATAATGCGAATGTGTTTCCGAAAGTGTCCATCATCGATCCGGAATTGATGTTGACGCTGCCTCCCGCAGTTACTCGTCCCACCGGCTTCGATGTGCTGTGCCATGCGTTTGAAGCGACGCTTCATCCGAAATGCAACCCGGTGGTCGAGATGATGGCGTGGGACGCAATCGAGAGAGTCTCGACAGATCTGCCGCGAGTGTTGGCTGATGGAACTGATCTTGAAGCCCGTGAATCGATGGCTTGGGCGGACACCATGGGGGGGTATTGCATTGCGAGCGCCGGCGTGACCCTGCCACACGGGATCGGAATGGCAATCGGAGGCATGTATCCCCAGGTTGCACACGGCCAGAGCCTGGCGATCGTTTACTCGGCGTTCTGCAAATTCACCTGGAAAAGGGCGATTCCGCAGTTTGCTCGTCTGGCGCGAATCCTGGACCCCGGCTTGAACAGAACCACAGAATACAATGCTGCGGAACAGAGCTGTGCCGTCGTTGAGGCCTTCCTGCGAAGAATCGGGCTAAGGCTCGGGTTGGCTGATTTCGATGTTCCCGAATCTGAACTGGAGGCACTGGCGCGTCAGTCCGCCGTGCTTCCGGACTATACAAACAACCCGCGCGTAGCCACGTCGGAGGAGATGCTGTGTCTCGTCCGGGAATCGTATCCGGCGCAGACGCCGGTGACATCTGGAGGTGTCGCATGCGCGAGTCAGGCATAGTGAATCGTGAGATCAGCGATGTGCTATCCACGCTGGGACACACCGATGAGATGATTGTTTGTGATGCGGGCTTTGCCATCCCATTAGGAGTCAGGACAGTGGACATCTCGTATAGTGAGAATAAGCCCACGGTTCCGGACATACTGAAGGAATTGCGGGAGCACCTTTCGGTCGAGAGCCTGGTGATCTCTGAAGACACGCAGAAGAAGATGCCGCAGCGTTTTCAGGAGCTTGCGCAGGCATTCGGAGATATACCTATCGACGTCGTTGCCCAATCGGAGTTGAGGGTTCGAGCGAAAAGCGTGAAGGCAATCATTCGCACCGGAGATTTTACCGCATTTTCAAATGTATTGATCGTTTCCGGCGGCGGCCCTCGTTGGAAAGTTGAAAGGCCTTAGTGCCAATGATCGCTGCCAAGTGGACAATGAATTGGATTGACACTGCGGTTCTGGCGGCATACCTGATCGGTATTACAACTTTTGGGATTTGGATAGGTTTCCGCCGCCGTGCTACCTCGCAGCAGTATTTCCTTGCGAACAGATCGCTCGGATGGTTCACAGTCGGAGCGGCCGTCTTCACCTCGAATATCTCGACTATTCATCTTGTCGGACTGGCTGCGTCCGGGGCGAAAGACGGAATGGTCGTGGGTAACTTCGAATGGATGGCCTGCTTCATCCTGATGGTCTTGGCGCTTGTCTTCGCTCCCTTCTACTTTAGGTCAAAAGTTTCTACGCTGCCTGAGTTCATGGAAAGGCGGTACTGCCCGCAGGCGCGCACGATTCTCGCCGTTATCGGACTGATTGGCGCGTTGCTGATCCATATCGGCATTAGCCTGTTCGCGGCAGCCAAAGTCTTTCAAAGCTTTCTGGGTGTTCCGATGTTGACCACAATCGTGGTCCTTTCCATTTTAACGGTGACGTACACGGCCCTCGGTGGTTTGAAAGCGGTCGTCATGACCGAGAGTATTCAGGTCTGTCTGCTTTTGGGTGGAGCAATATTCATCACTGCCCGGAGCATCTCTGCGCTGGGCAAAGTCGGCATCCACACCTTAAGCAGTTTTGATGCCGCTGCAAATCCCGGCCACCTGAGCATGTGTCAGCCAATCTGGAATGCGCAAGGACACCTTAATGAGTATTCGTGGCTGGCGGTACTCCTCGGCTATCCCATCGTAGGTATTTGGTACTGGTGCGGGGATCAGACCCATGTGCAGCGCGTGCTAGGCGCGAAAGACCTCAGAAGCGCCCAGGACGGTCCTCTATTTGCAGGGTTCCTGAAGATTACTCCTGTCTTTCTTATGGTGCTTCCCGGCGTAATTGGCTCAATCCTCTGGCAGCGGGGAGCTCTCCAATTGGCAAACGCAGCCGGCGCCAGCACTCCCGATTACAATTCGATGCTTCCATCGCTAATCAACACCCTCGTTCCGGTGGGTTTGCGCGGTCTGCTGGCTGCGTGCATGGCTGCCGCTCTCATGAGTTGCATGGCTGCTGCGCTGAACAGTTGCGGTACACTCATTTCAATTGACATAGTTAAACGTCTTCGGCCGCACACAACGGACGCCCGGATGGTCACGATCGGGCGAATTTTCACGGCCGTCGTTATGGTTCTGGCCATGCTGTGGTCTACGCAGGGAGATCAGTTCGGAACGATCTTCGAAGCCATCAATAAAATTCCGATGACCTTCGCGCCTGCCGTGACCACTGTCTTTGTGTTGGGCATTCTTTGGAAGCGTGGGACCTGGCAAGCGGCACTATCGACACTCTACATTGGCTCGGCGGTCGGCATTGTCTACTTTATCGGAGATCTTCCCAGCGTGGGGCGTTTGTTCCTCGCCGGTCATGCTCGCCCGGATTTCGCTGGCTTGATCAGCGATCCGGTGCAGGGACTTGGGGTTCCCTTCATGCTCGTGGGGCCGCTTCTAGCATGCCTTTGCATTTTGATCTATGTACTTGTGAGTCTGGCTACACCGGCAATGGAGCAGAAGGCGATCGCGAAGGTGTGCTGGGACCACCCGCTGCAGTTTCTAAAAGGCAGAATCGACGGCGGAAGCGATCCCCGGGTAGTTTCCTTCATCTTGTTCTTAGTCGTTCTGACACTTTATTGGTTCATGCGATAAGACTCTCGATTCTCGAGGAGCAGTTCGATATGACCTGCGGGCTTTTCTTTGACGGATGATCTTCCCGGAAGTCGCGACATCGCCATTGGCTGATTCGCTGCTCTCGATTCTAAGGAGAAATAGATTTTAGCTCCATGCAGCTGCGACTGAAGGCACGGCCTGAAGGACAGTATGCATTGGCAATTGAATATGGAGGAAGTTTCAGTTAGATTGCGATTCTTAGACAACAGCCAGGAGAAATTCCAATGAATGACGAAAACAGCAGAAAGTGGTTGATTTTGCCTTATTGCTTGATTGTCGCAGTGGCGGCCGCCCGCCTATCGATGGTTTTCCCTTTTAACTTCGTGCCCATCTTCTCGTGCCTGCTCTTTTTCGGGGCGAAGCGAAAGAACATAGAATTGGCGCTGGCCTGTGCTGCCTTCATTGGCGTTGATATCTTCCTTACGAAGATCAAGTATGGGTATCCGCTTTCAGTGGATCATGCGGTGACTTGGCTATGGTATGGGGCGGCCCTGATTGCAGGCGCGAGGTTGTTGCGCCGGTCGTACACTTTGCAGCGTGTATTTACTGGTCTGCTCTCAACCGCTATTTCTTTTTTCGTGGTCAGCAACTTGGCGGTGTGGATGGCGTGGCAACTGTATCCGAAGACCTGGGCCGGCCTGGGAAGCTGCTATATCGCAGCGCTGCCATTCTTCCGCAATAGTCTGTTCTCAGAAGTGCTCGCCACGGCCATGCTGTTTGCGGTGGTCCGGTTGCTGGAGATTTGGCGGGAGATTACGTTATCGAATCACATTCCTAGCTTCAATGTAAATCAAGGTGAATTGCAATGAGTCAATCGAAGGACCTGTACGAAGCGATCCTCAACGGTGACGCCAAGAAGGCACACGCCGCAACTGAGGCCGCGCTCGCTGCTGGAACCGCGCCCATGGATCTGATTCAAAACTCCATGGTTCCCGCCATGGATGAAGTCGGCCAGCTTTTCGAAGCCGAAGAGTACTTCGTCCCCGAGCTTCTTCTCGCCGGCCGCGCCATGAAGAGCACCATGGAACTCATCAAGCCGTTGCTCTCCGCATCCGGCCAGAAGATGAAGTTGCGGGTCGTTATCGGTACCGTGAAAGGCGACCTGCACGACATCGGCAAGAACATTGTCGCCTCCATGCTCGAAGGCGGAGGCTTCGAGGTCATCGACCTCGGCACCGACGTTTCGCCCGAGAGCTTTGTCGCCGCGGTCAAAGACCGCGATCCGCAGGTGGTTTGCATGTCGGCGCTGCTTACCGTCACCATGCCCGCCATGAAGCTCACCATCGACGCGCTCACGACCGCCGGCGTTCGCACGCAGGTTAAGGTTCTGGTTGGCGGCGCTCCCGTCACCCAGCAATACGCGCGAGAGATTGGAGCCGACGGCTACAGTGAAAATGCCAACGGAGCAGTCGGCCTGGTAAGAAAACTTCTAGTGGAAACGCAATGATCACGTCGGAGCGGACAATTCGGAACTATTCAAAGCTCGCGATTCCGAGCGCAGATCTGTTGCTGTACGGGATCTGCCCGCATCCCCTCAAGTGCGGACTGGGGTTGACCATCGGTGGCGGAGCTGTCTTTCCCGAAGTCAACTTTACCTTGCCGCCAATGAACATGACCGACGAGACCTGGCCGGAAGTGGTGGCGCACTACGAGCAGATGGCGGAGCAAATTCTGCGCCGTGCGGCGTCGCTGGCGGTTCCCGGAATCGTACTGGAGTTTGAGCTTCTGCCGCCCATGACGGAGCGGCCGGAATGGGGCGCCGAGCTTACCGCATTGTTGAAGCAACATCTCAATGCCTATCACGACAAGTTTCACCTGGCTGCCGCACTGCGCGTCACGCCTACCGACATTCGCGATCAGGTAAAGCCGCCGTTGATGAGGACTGGGCCGCCGTGGGAGCGCCTCAAGCGCTCGCTGGAGTTATGCGCGGAGGCCGGTGCCGACATTCTTTCCATCGAATCGATCGGCGGCAAGGAAGTCCACGATCAGGCGCTCATGTTCGGGGATTTCCGGGGTATCGTCTTTGCCCTGGGCGTGCTTGCGCCGCGGGACATGTCCTGGCTATGGGGCGAGATCGGCGACATCTGCGGCCGGCATCCGGGCGTGGTGGCGGGCGGCGATTCGGCCTGCGGCTTTGCCAATACGGCAATGCAGCTCGCCCATCAGAAGATGCTTCCCGAGGTGCTGGCAGCGGTTGTCCGCTCCATGAGCGCCGTACGCAGCTTGGCCGCATTCGAGCAGGGTGCCTTAGGACCGTCGAAGGATTGCGCCTACGAGGGGCCGGTGTTGAAGGCGATTACCGGCTACCCGATCTCGATGGAAGGCAAGTCGGCCAGTTGTGCACACTTCAGCCCCCTGGGCAATATCGCCGCGGCGATGTGCGACCTGTGGAGCAACGAATCGGTGCAGAATGTGCGCTTACTTTCGGGCAACGCCCCGGAGGTATTTACGGAACTGCTGGCCTACGACTGCCGCCTGATGAATAGCGCTGCCGCCAGCGCGGGCGGCGCACTGCAGATGAGAAGCTGGATGGTTTCATCGGATGAGTGGTTGAGTCCGCAGGCGGCGGTGCTGTCACCGGAGGCTACGTTGAAGATCGCAACCGCGATCGTGGGCGCGGATTCTCCGTATCCTCGCACCCTTGCCGCGGGCCGAGCCGCAGTGGAGATTCTGAAGGACGGCGTCGCACGGGGGAAGCTTCATCTCTCGCGCAAGGAGCAGCAATGGCTCACGCGCATCGACGAAGCGCTGGACGCTTTACCAAAGGACGAAGCGGCGCTGATGCGCGATCTGGAGAGCCACTATGGAAGCCTCTACGACAAAGCGAGTTATGGCCTGTAGTCCGGGTCGGACTGTCTTCCCGGTTATCGCCCAACTGCAGCCCGATCGCTACGCTGCGGTGGGAATTGGAGTCGTGTTCTGACCATGCGATTCAAAGCCATCGTCTGCCAGGTCTTCACGCGCGAGTTCGACGACGTTGTCGCCCGGTCGCCCTATTCCGTTGAAGTGGAGAATGTACCCATGGGCCTGCACGATCTTGGCGTCGGCATGCGCCCACATCTCCAAGAGCGCATCGACGCGGCGGATACCATCGTCCGATAGCCATTTCCTACC
>Ga0187848_10001550_pt1 | contig 19378 bp, 25 predicted proteins | sample June2016WEW_4_40_FD_132424 | JGI IMG/M metagenome (GOLD analysis project Ga0187848, IMG submission 132424) | Peatland microbial communities from SPRUCE experiment site at the Marcell Experimental Forest, Minnesota, USA - June2016WEW_4_40 | ecosystem: Environmental > Terrestrial > Soil >... | reverse complement strand
GGGCCGAAGGACGATCGCTTCGTTCATGTGCTGTGTGCCAAATGTCACGATGCGGTACATGAGCGGGAAAGGGCCCTAGAGCACGGTAAGCAGCCGCCGCCCATGCGGGGCACCAAGGAGTAACCGTGCAGTCCTTCAAGCGACCAATCTTCGAGGCTCTCTGGCGGGCGTCGGTCGATCCCGCGAAGCTCATACGGGTGGTGACCGTGCCCGCACCTGGTCGCACCATGCCTTGGGTGTTCGATGGGGTGGCCGTCGCGCTGCACATGGGCCAGAGCCAACCCCGGCCGCCACGCGACGTCTGCATCACGGAGACGGGAGTAGGGTGCTGGCTCTCCTTCGATGGCGGCACGTGGGCCCCGGTATTCCTGCCTTGGGAGAGCATCGCCAGCCTGGTATCGCACAGCTTCGTCGCGTCCTGGGGCGTGCAGTCCCAGGGCGAAACGAAACAGGAGCCGCGCCAGCGCCTGAAGGCGGTCTAGTGCCCGCGTCGATCGTTCAGAAGGTTGTTAACCTCCACCGGGCGCAGCTGCAGGGACTGATCGAGCTGGGCAGCATCCGCAAGATGCGGAAGGTCTACGAGGATATCCGAGCGCAGATCGAAGCGGAGCTCGCCAGTCTTCAGCGGGCCGGCAAGTCGGACACGTTCTCAGCCCACCATGCGAGAGTGATCCTGCTCCAGGTGCGGGACGGCCTGCGGGAGTTCCAGCGGCAGTTCGGTTCCCAGCTGAACCATGATGGCGAGGCGGCCGCGGTCCTGGCCCAGCGCCACACCGTGAATGCGATCAAGCAGTTCGAGCGAAGGTTCACCGGGACCGAACCCATTCTCCGCCTCGAGGAGGCGGCGGTCTTCCGCGGTGTCTATCGGGGTGTCGAGCCGACCCTGCTCGACCGCTACCACAAACTCGTCGGCAATTACCCCATGGAGACGATCGTGCGGGTGAAGAACCAGCTCGCCGTCTCCATGCTTGGGGGCCAGGGCGTCGACCAGACCGTGCGCCAGATCGCATCCAAAGGCGGCGTCTTCGATCGCGAGCGATGGCGGGCGGAGCGGATCGTCAGGACCGAATCGAGCTACGCCTATGGCCAGACGGGGCAGCGCTGCCTCGGTGAGGTGGCGAAAGAGGTGCCCCAGCTCATGAAGCGGCTGGTGGCCACGCAGGACGACCGCGAGGGCGAAGATTCGAAGCAGCTCGACGGCCAGACCGTGCCCTGGGACAAGCCATTCGTCTGGATGAAGAAGACCAAGCACGGAGTCGAGCGCGTGGAGTACATGGCTCCTCCGAACAGGCCCAACGATCGGGAAACCGTCGTGCCATGGCGCCAGGAGTACCATGGCGCGATCTCTGGCACCCCCATCGACCCTCGCATGCCACCACGATCCGCCATAACCCCACCCTAGGAGACCACCATGACCGACGACGACCTGCGCGCACTGCTCACCGACATCGTCACGTTCGAGGGCGCCGTTGGTTGGCTCTACAACGACAACGACCGCCCACCGAACGTGACGATCGGGATCGGCGTCTTGATCAGCAGCGTGACCGACGCCCAGGAGTTGCCGCTGCAGCATGCGGACGGCACACCGGCCACGGCGATGGAGATTGCAGAAGACTACGTCCGGGTCAAGTCGATGCCCGGAGGCTTGCGCTCGTCGGCCTACCGCGGGGCTCTCTCGCTCTCCCCGGCGAACCTGGTCAACGTCTCGCTTTCGAGGATGAAGCAGGTGCTCGCGGAGATCCCCCGGGTGTTCCCCGGGTTCGATGGTTTTCCACGGCCGGCGCAGGATTGCTTGCTCGATTTAGCCTGGAACGTGGGGCTTGGGCACTTTCCTGGGTTACAGGGCTGGGGCCAGCTGCTGGCCGCATGTAACAGCGTGCCTCCCGACTGGATCCGCGCTTCGCAGGAGTGTACGACCAGCAACCCGTCGAAATCCGCATTGCGAGCGGCTAGGAATGCGTGGCGTGTCGCATGCATGAAGGCGGCGGCCGGCGGGGCGAACTTTGTTCAGCTCTTGACATCCGGTCGATTCGGTGAGACGACCCAGGGTAGATGAGTGCTGGGAAATTCGATCCAGGCCGACTGCACCCGGGCGTCAACGCGCCCGCGCCAGACGAGATCGAGGTCGAACAGCGTTTTCCCCAGGACGCGAAGTACCTCACCGAAGCGCGGAGGTCTGGCGGCTTACCTGACGACCCGACGACATCTGGCTCGCCTGTTAAGAATCGCCATCCCGCGAAGAACATGAGCGGAGGGAAATAGTATGCCGAGCCCGCGAGAAATTGCGTTGAAGGTGAACGAGCGGTCTTTGTTTGCCGACGGCGAAGCAGGTTACGACGCCGCGGCAGGTTGCCCCACCAGCGAGGCAGGTCGGCGCCCGGCACCCGACTACTCGGTCAACGTTCCCAACCCGCCCAACCCGCCCGCTCCCTGCAGGGTAAAGAAAGGCTGATCCCATGGCCGACATGAAGGACTTCTCCTCCTGGGCTGCCCGTAAGGCGGGCGTCGATGGCGTTCCCGAACCGGCAGACGGTGGCCAGGACGGCGGCGGTGATGGTGGTGGCGACCAGGAGCAGGTGCCGCCGGCACACGAGTGCCTGACCAGCGCGATCACCGAGTTCAAGGAAGGTTTGGAGTTCCTCGAGAAGGCAAAGGGTCAGGTCGACGACCCCGATGCTCTCCAGGCGACGATCGACGAGTTGACCGAGACCGTCACCGAGCTGACCGAGACCGCCGACGAGCTCAAGCCCGAAGAGGGCGGCGACGACGACGACGAGGATGAAGACGAGGACGAGGACGCACGGCAGGCCAGCCAGGGTTGCGTTTGCGGCTGTCGAGACTGCGAGTGCGGTTGCGACCGCGGTGGCACCTGCGTCTGCGGGCATTGCTCTTATTCGAACAGCGCGTCTCGCGAGGCCGCTCGCAACGCGTGCGGCTAACTGGAGGCACCATGGCTAGTAGCGAAACTGGACCCGTCAAAGATCCACTCGACGACTACGATCGAGCCCACGGCACGCCGGACAACGGCCCGCCCAAGCTCAGCGACGACGAAGCCTGGGGCACGAAGCTGAACCCGGTTCGCGAGACCCCCCCTGCCTTCACAGGGCTGAAGAAGGTCTAGTCCTTGGCCCAGTCCGTTACCGTATGGCACAACGGCACGGCGTCCCTGGTGACGCCGTCCTGTGGGAACCCTGCGCAGCGGGGAACGCTCAACACGACGTTCTTCGCCAGCTTCACGGGCTCCAAGTCGACGCAGCTGAGCGTGGTAGGAGCCACGAGCGTCGATCCGTTCGTGCTGTCGCTCGACTCGATCGAGAACGTGCGGTTCCTGGGCATACGGGTGGTCAACGGGGCATCGATCCAAGTGGTGGTGACTACCGCGGCGGGAGAAGAGACGTACAACGTCAGTCCGCTGCTGCTTCTGTTCGCGCAAAACCCGGGCGACGAGATCACGGCGATTTCGCTCGTCGGCACGGCTGACCTGGAAGTGATGATCGCCGGTGACGTAGCTACCTAGGAGAAACCCATGGCAATTCGTGACGATCTCAACGCTGGCAACCTGAACTACATCGGTGACGCGCTCAGCAAGGTTCAGTTCGGCGAGATCCTATCGCTTCTGATCGCGAAGCTCACGCCGACCGAAACGGGTGTCTCGGTTACGGCCGGGACGGGCGTCTCTGCCCAGCTGGCGAACACCCCGAGCCAGATGCTACAGATCAACGCGACGGCGGGCACGCACACCGGCGTGAAGCAGCTGCTTCAGGGCCCGGTGAGCGGGTCGAGCGCGCTCGTGCCGGCTTCCGGACAGGCGGTCTGGGACGGCGGGAATAACGTGCTCTTCGCCATCGCGGATGGCGTGACGGCGGCGTCCTACACCTATGTGCAGGCGACCGACGTTGCCTCGATCACCGAGGAAGTTCTCGAGTCCGGCAAGTCGAGCCTTCCGTAGTCACACGCCCTGCCCAGGGGGGCTAGTCCCTGGGCTCCACACGCAGCCACCCGGCGGTTAATCGGGCGAGTAGAGGAGAAAGACGATGCCAGATCCCACCCAAACCACAGCAACAGCCACCGACGCCATCACCGCAGCAGCGGCGGGGGCAACCGGTGCGTCTACGGCCGCAGCTACCACGACGACCGTCGCGGCGCCGGCCGCTCCCCAGCGGCCCAAGGCGGGGAAGCCGCGCCAGCAGGTGCAGCAGCCTGCCAAGCGCAAGGGGATCATCGAGATCCCCGAGAACGCGTTCAAGCAGCGCGTGCAGCGCGAGGCGGCCATGCTGATCCGTCAGCAGACCGGCGTCACGATGGAAGAGGCCGTGCGGTTGATCAAGGCCGGCGGTACAGTGGGCGCTGGCGGCGGGCAGTCGGCGGCGGCCAACACGGCGGACGCGGCACTGGCCCAGCATCAAGCTGAGATCAACAAGCTGCGCAGGCAGAACGAGCGATTGACGCGCGAGTCTGGCGAGAAGGTGCGCAAGCTGGAGAAGCAGGTCAAGCGGGCCGAGGACGCGCGCCAGGAGGCGCAGATCCAGGCCGAGGCTCGCATCGCCGGTATCACCGATCCGGTCTACGTCGATGTCGCCCTGGCGCGGTTCGCCAAGGCAGTGCTCGCGGACCACACCCTCCAGCCGGATGCCTTCTTCGCCGACCTCAAGACGAAGGCCCCAGCGCTCTTCGCTGCGCCGGTGGCAGCGGCTGCCGCCACGACTGCGCAGCCGACCAGGGTAGCGGCCACGACCGCTCCCCCCGAGTCGCAGGCCGCGGGCGGGGTGGTGCCGGCTGCCAGGCCAGCGGGATCTCCCCCAGAGGAGTTCGACGCCGAGAAGGCCTCGGAGCAAGACTTCCACGCTCGCCAAAGGATGTATGGATTTGTGCCAGGCATGGCATAGCAACACCCCGACGATGTTCGGGGACGACTTGACCGCGAGGTCGAGTTGTGAGACGACCCCGAATTGAGAGGACTGCACATGGCAAACTTCCCCGACAGCTCGATTGTCAACACAAGCTTCAACCCTGGAGTGGTGTCGGCGGTACAGGACAAGACGCTACAGCGTACTTTCCGTGACCCGCTGTATCCGCGCCTCCTCTACCGCCTCGAGGCCGTGGCGGAGATGTGGCCGGTTAACTTGGGTGCCAACCAGACGTTCACCCGGGCCGCTCTGATCCAGCCGACGACTCGTCCGCTGAACCCGGGCCAGGAGCCGAAGCCGGTGCAGTACGCGATCGAGCAGTGGGCCGCCGTCGCGCAGCAGTTCGGTAGCACGATCGATACCGCGATGCCCACCAGCTACGTCACGCTGGCCTCGCAGTACCTGCGCAACATGCACCAGCTCGGTTGCCATGCCGGGCAGTCCTTGAACCGCGTTTTCCGTGACAAGCTCTACAACGCCTACGTGGCCGGCAACACGGTCACCTCGACGTCGGGCTCTGGCACCAGCGTCCCTGTCGTGAACCTGGACGGGTTCACCACGCGGCTGTTCAACGGCTTTCCCGCGACGGTAAGCCCGACGAACCCGCTGCCCATCACGGTCAATGGCCAGGCTTGCAACGTGATCGGCTTCTCCTCGGCCATCGCTGGCGACACGATCCACGCCGGCACGCTGACCGTGGACACCTCGCTCTCCGCCTTCGCGGCTCGCGTGGCCGTGGTAGCCCTGAACGCTTCCCAGCTGCTCTACTCGGGCGGCGGGTCACGCGTCGACGACGTCACCACGGCGGATCAGTTCCGCATGGCCGACATTCGCGCCGCCGTCGCGCAGCTGCAGTTCAACAACGTTCCTCCCCACGAGGACGGGACGTACCACTTCCACCTCGACCCGATCAGCCAGTCGGAGATCTTCGGGGACAACGAGTTCCAGCGGCTCAACCAGTCGATGCCCGACTACATCCACTATCGCAAGTTCGCGATCGCATTCATGCTGGGCTGCACCTTCTACCGCAACACGGAAGCGCCCAGCACCGCGACGATCAACGACGACCCGGCCGTGGGTTACACCACGGGCTTCGAGGCCACCAACCCCGCGGGCGTGGTTCTCCACCGCCCGATCGTGACTGGCCAGGGCGCCACCGAAGAGAAGTACCTCGACGAGTCGAAGTACATCTCGGAAGCCGGCGTGCAGGGCAAGATCGGCGAGTTCGCGGTGGTCAACGGCGGTATGCAGATCCTGACCGAGCGGATCCGCCTCATCCTTCGTGCTCCGCTGGACCGCCTGCAGCAGATCACCTCGGCCAGCTGGAGCTGGTCGGGCGACTGCACGATCCCGAGCGATGCCGGTGCGCTTTCCAGCCCCGCGGTCTTCAAAAGATCGGTAGTGGTAGTTCACGGCTGAGCGCGCTAAGCACGCTGCCACGTTGAGGTATTCATGCGGAATCAAGCATCCTTCCCGAGCGAGACGCCGGGAGGGGTGCATCCGCAGCACAGGTTCTTGCCACCTTCGGGTGGCATGATGTCGTTGGCCTTTGTGCCTTCGACTTGCGGCCGGACTCGTTCCGGCCTTTTCCCGCGATCGTTGACGGCGGGCTTCGGCCCTACCCGCTCATGCTCGCGGAACTCGGGGGGTGGTCTTGCGGTGTACGCCCCTGGACGCGTTAGTGCCAGTGTAAGGACCTCGACTTCGGTCGTTGGTCCTGACCCGCTCTGACCCCCCCTGAGTCTACTTTTCCACGACCGTGGAATTAAGGAGAACGCGATGGCCCAAGACCAACAGCAACAGCAGCAGAAGCGGAACGACGAACCCCAGCGAGCGCACGAGCAAGCCCCGAAGGAGCGGCTCTATCGCGTCACGCAGGAGATCAAGATCCCTCGCGGTGGTTCGCACTACCTGCTGCCGGCGGGCAAGACGCTCTCCAGCCACGGTTACGACATTCCCGCGCTCAAGCGGTTGGGCGTGCAGCTCGAAGAGGTGGGCGCGTAAGCGCGCCATGACTTGATGACGGTACCCGCGCTCGCCACTCTGACCGAGGAGGAGAAGGCGCGGATCCGCCACCACTTCGGCGTTCCCCAGACCTATCCCATCAGCGATATCCAGCTGGGCGTGCCTGCGGCAGCGCAGCCCATGTTCATCCTCGAGCGGCAGATGAACGTGATCCCGAACAGCGCGATCGCCATCATCCGAGAGGACGTAGCGAAGTGCGATACGACCGAGGCCGAGCTGTTCCAGGCGCAGCGGCGCTTGAAGGCCAAGTCGGTCGATAGCGTCGATCTGAACCCGGATGAGTGCGACCAGCGGCGGGCGGAGTATCGCTACTGGGTGACCAAGCTCGGCGACGACCTGGGCGCGCCCATCAATGCTTTCTCGGCAGCGTTTCGAACCGGCGGCGGAATGCCGCTCAACATCCCCGTCATGCAGTAAGGAGCGTCATGGCCCTACCTCAGTCGAAAAACATTCTGGTCGAGGATCTCGGCGACGGACAGTTCCGCCAGACCGAAGCGGTCGGCATGCCCGCCGTCATCTCGCGGCCCGTCTTCAACAACGCCACCATCCCCTCCGCCGCAAGCTTTCTGCCTGGCACGGGCTTCTGGAACACCGATACGAACAGCTGGTTCTATAGCGATGGCACCAGCTGGCATAACAGCGCTGCTGGCGCTACCGGTGCGACTGGCGCGACTGGCTCCACGGGCCCCGCGGGCGCAACCGGCCCTGCTGGTGCGACTGGTCCGACCGGTGGCACGGGCGGCACTGGTGGCACGGGTGGGACGGGCGGAACCGGGGGTACGGGCGGCACTGGCGCTCCCGGCTGATCCGGCGGCAAGGCATGCATGGCGCATACGACGGTCGATATCGCGGACCTGGCGAGGTGGCCGGCTGAAACCGTCCACCAGTGCCACAGCGCTATCGTAGGGGCGATCCGCACGTCCCTGCGCATACATGCGCCGTGGCTCATCCAGGCCTCGATCGCATCCGTCCAGCCACACCAGCCGGTGAACACCGGGGACTATAAGCGGGCGTGGAAGGTGAAGAACATCGTCGACGGGGCGATGTTCTTCAACCCCACGGTGCAGGCCGGTGTCATCGACGATGGTCGTCGGCCGGGTTATGGGGTGTCCCGCGAAGGCCAGGAAGCCCTGGCCCGCTGGGCACACCTGCACGGCATGGACCGCTTCGATAGCAACCTAGGCCTGCGGCGGCGGGTGAAGGGGCGAGACGCGCAAGCTGCGCAGGCCAGGGCGGTGGCTTTCCTCATCGCCCGCGCTATCAAGGCGCGCGGCCTGCCGGCGAAGAATGTCCTGCGCTCGGCGCAGCCTAAGATCACCGAGATGGTGATCGCGGACGTCAATGCTGCGATCGAGAAGGAGCTCCATGCCGGCGGATAGGACACCGGTGCTCCCCGAGCTCGTGGTGCCCGAGCAGACGGGCCAGGTGCATCCCGAGCGCAACGTGCGGGACAGCCTGATCTACGATCTTGCCCCCGACATCGACGAGATCCGGCAGATACCAGTCGACCTGGGACTGCGGCCGTACCGTGTGTTCATGGTGCACGTCGCATGGACAGGCAAGCGGCGGGGCGAGGGGCAACCCTACGAAACTAGCCGCCGTGAGATCCTGCCCATGCCGAAGATCACCAACATGGACGCCACGACGTTCATGTTGCGGGGCTACGGGCTCACCGAGGAGGGCGGGATCGCCGTCACCGACATCAGCCTTCAGTTCACCGAGGACGACCTCACGGGCAAGACGCCCGACCTGACCGATCCGGAGGTGGCGCGCACCGGTCGCAGGGACGCCGAGTTCTTCTGGGAGGTGGTCGAGATGCGGCCCACACCTCCGCAGACTATCCCGCGGCGCTACGTTCCACGGAGCGTGCCCGATCGCAAGGCGACGGGGTGGGTCATTGGCCTGGTCAAGCAGACCGGCGACCGGGCCCGGGGGCAAACCTTCAACAGGACGAGCGCGTAATGGATCGCATGCCGCGGGAAAGCTACTCGCGCTCTGCCTCGCAGGACGTTCGCGCGGCCATGGGATCTGCGCTGGCGCGCTACATCGAGGGCTTGAGCTTCGATACAGGCGATGGCGGGCAACCCCTGAAGTTCGCGGCTGTCTTCTCCGAATGGCCGTCCTACCTCGACCGAAACGTGGACCCAAGCGCATGCGTGCTACCGGGCTCGTGGAAGTACGGGCCGGCACTTCTAACGCCAGCGTTCATCGAGGGGACGTGGGAACCCGTGGGCATGCCCGGCTGGGGTTTGTGGAAGACCGCCGAGGCCGAGGTCGAGTTCGAGCTCTCCTTGCGGGCGACTTCTCCGGCCGAGCGCGAACGCTTGATCCTCGGGATCGAGGATGCATTCCAGACTACCGGCCGAGAGGTGAACCGCATCCTGCTCGAGCTGCCGACCTACTACGGTTTGACCGCGCGCTACTCGCTTCTCTCGGGGCGGGTGATCGACAACGAAGACCAGGCGATGCGCGAGCAGCGAGATGCGGTGCTGACGATTTCGGCCCAGGCTGATAAGGTAGTCCTACAACCTGTGACGCCGCTGGCCCTCAACATCACCATCAAATCGGTGGGCACCTCGCCCAGCTAAGGAGTCCGCATGTTCTTCCTTCGCACAACCTCCATGCCGAGCATCCAGAAGATCCTGGAGCTAGAGCGGATCATCGTCATCGACCAGGCGGGGAACAACATCCCGGTGTCGGCGGCGACGGGCTACGGCTGTTTGGTGGCCGAGTTCGTCTCGGGGCCATTCACTCCCCAGGTGATCAACAACCCGGGCGACATCACCAACCTCTACATGCAGGACCAATCGAAGATCTCCTTGCTTAGCCAGGGCGACTTCGTAAGCCCGACGGTAAGCGGTGGCCCCACCGCCGATGACAACAACGGCACCGGCGTGGCATTCGACGGAAATGGCTGGGCGGAGCTCAAGGGTAAGACCTTCACCGGCCTGGTGATCCAGCGCGTGGACTCCGACATGATCGTGGTGGGCGACGGGTCGAGCAACGCCAAGGCATACATCTCCTTCACGATCTCCGTGGCCGCGAATGACCTCAACACCGGTGCCACCGCGACGAACAAGGACCTGGTGATCCCGGCCGGCACCCGGTTTGCGAACAACACCTCAGCATCGACTGCGACCGTGATCATCGCGACCAGCCAGACTCTCACGATTCCAGCGGGCACTCCGTGCACGGGCACGCTCACGGTGGCCATCAGCTGCACACAGGATGTCAGCACTGGGCAACTCACCTACGTGACAACCGGCGCGACCTTGGGCGTGACCTGCTTCTTCGTCCTCGGTTGGAACGACGGCGGTGGCCCGGTCCATGACTGTTTGGACGTTGCGATCCCGGGCGCGGACCCGGCCACCACGATCGCAGCCACGGGCGACAGCACGATCAATGGCTCTGCTTCGAGCACCTCGATCTATGCGCCGTCTGGCGGCGGGGCGCAGGGTGGTTCGAACGCCAATACGCTATCGGACTGCATCGCGCTCTGTTACCCGCCCGCGATTCAGAAGACCCTGCCTGGCCAGCCGAACACCGACAACATCATCGCCATCTGGGCGGCCCGCAACTACAAGGGCACGGCTGCCAACATCAAGGCGATCCGCACTGCACTCTGGAGCGCGAACTCCATCGTGGCGAGCGCCAGCGGCCGAGGCCGGATCGCTTGCGTGACCGCGTCTCCCGCGCTCTCGGCATCCTTCACGGATCGCCAGACGGCCGTAAACGGCTACCTCGCGCTGGTGCACACCACCGACGCGGTGACGGACCCCGACTCGGATCGGTACTGGGCTTGCGGCCCGTATCAGATGGTCAACTCCACCGAGCTGAACCGGGACATCATGATCAGCGCCTGCGGTTTCCGCGTGGCGATGAAGGTCAACCGGTTCAACGCGGGTCAGAGCCAGTATCTCACCTCGGCGCCCGATGACCAGCAGTGGATTCAGGGTATCGATGCCCAGGAGCCGGCGTTCGCTGCCTACCCGCTGCAGGACAGCCCCACGGGTTACTCCGAGTACGTTGCCATGAAGGCGGCGGGCGTGGCGTGGCTGGTCAAGGACCGCACCGTCGGTTGGTGGTTCTACAGCGGCGTGACCGGGATCAATCCGACGGGTGCCTACGCGAACCGGGTGGACGACAACCGCCGATCGTTCGCGGACGAGATCCAGGACGTGATCTTCGGGTTGGCGTCCTATTACGCCAAGCTACCCGGCACCACCGATCGCCAGGACGCATTCGCCGGCAGCGTGCGCGCGTACACCGATCAGCTCGTCAACCCTGGTCCTGGGATCGAGCAGCGGGCACTTGCGGACCAGGTGCTCGATGGAGCGGCGGCCGGCAACACGCAGCAGCTCAACGCCGAGGGGATCTTCCTCTACTCGGTGAGCGTGCAGATGGTGGGCTCGCAGAAGAGCATCGTCATCACCACGCAGGTCGGGACCAACGTCGTCATCACGCAGACCGCGTAAGGAGTAGCTATGGCCGATTTTCGTCTTCTTGGTAATGAGGTAACCCTCCGAATCGTCACCAGCACGGGCGGGCTGCTGTCCGAGATCACCACGATCAAGGACCTGACCTGGAAGCTCGGGATCAAGCTGATCGACGAGGGGTACCTTGGAGAAATGGCCCTCCGGCAGCGCGAGATCTTCGAGAAGTGCTCGGGGACGTTCGTGATCGTGCCGGAGAACGAGGCACCCTTCACGCTTCAGCAGGCGATCTACAACCGAGCCAGGCAGGCGGGCGCCAACGACATCCAGATCAACCTCAGCGTTCGGTTGGCGTTCCCCTCGGGGACCATCTTCCGCGTGACGTTCCCCGATACCCACTACGAGGCGATCGGCGACTTCAACCAGGCCGGCCGGGATGTCTTCGCCAATATGTCGTTCAACTGGAGCGCCAACAAGTACGTCCCGAGCTTCTAAGTAGTAACTACCTAGTCCTGGCAAGGAGACACCCATGGCCGAGCTCAAGACCGAACCGCAGTTCAACCCCGTGAATCCGGGCAGCATCGAAGCTGCCCTCATGGCGAAGATCCCGAAGCACACCTTCACCATCCCTGACGAGAAGTGGGAGTCCGTCACGGATCCGGTGACCGGCAAGACGGAACAGAAGCTTGTCTCGAAAGGCGTGCGGGAGTTCCCCACTGACCCACACACCATCACGCTCCGCCAGCTCACCTATGCCGAAGAGACGCAGGCTTTCGCAGCGGCCGAGGCGCGCAAGACCTCTTTCAACTACGAAGGCGCTATGAGGTCGGTCGTGGCCGCCGATGGGAAACCGATCAACTGGATCAACAACGAGAAGGAGATCTTCTTCTCGGGGCTCTCGAACAAGGTGCGGGATCTGGTGATCCGTGCATTCGCCAAGGTGGCCCTGCCCACGGTGGGTGAGGCGCAAGATTTTTTAGCCAGCGAAGTAATAGACGTCTAGCCCAGGCGGAACAGAGGCTCTGGGATAACATCGCCTACATAGCCAGGTATGGGCACCAACCACTCTCAGAGATCCTCAGACTTACATCGACCCAGGCGGAGAAATTCGCGTTAGCCCTTGAGCGGCGGATCCACGAAGAAAACAAGATCGGGCAAGAGGAGCAGTAGATGGCCGAGACGACAACAGCAGTCACAGGCCTCTCTTTCGAGGCCCGAGACGCGGGTGCCGGTGCGGTAGCCGACAAGCTGGGCCATTCGTTCCAGAAGCTCCACGACGTCACGGAGAAGGCTCGCGCTAAGATCGGCGAGTTCGGCCGGAACGCCGCGATGGGTGCGCTTGCGAGCGTCGGACTGGGCTACGGCCTCCACTCGCTCTTCGAGAAAGCCACCGAGGCCAACTCGGAGATGGCGCGGGTCACGAAGAGCGTGGCTGGGGCGCAGTACGCGTTCCAGGGCTGGCGGCCTGGACTGACGTCGCTCGATAAGATGAATTATTCGATGCAGCAGGGGGCGGACAACGCCGAGAAGCTGCGCGCGATAGGGCTGAAGCTGCGGGCGCCGATCGATGACATGGCGGCGACGTACAATCAGGTTGCAGCGGTGGGGTTCGGCCGGCTGCGAATGAGCCAGGAGGGCGTGCTCGACCTGACGGAGAAGATCACGGCAGCCTCGAAGGTCTACGGGATCTCGGGAGTGGAGGCGATCGAGAAGGTTCACCGGACGCTGCTCACTGGCAAAGTGTCTCAGCGTGACGTGAGCGGATTCGCTGAGGCTCTGCGAGAGGCGCTTGGCGTTACGAAGAAGGGTCAGCACCTCACCCCGGACGAGATCATGCGGCGCGTGCAGAAGGGGCTAGGGGATATGGTCCCAGCCGCTCGGCGCATGGGCGATTCCATGGCGGGTTCGCTCTTCGAGGCGAAGATGCTCGTCGATGATATGCTGCGGGATCTCACCGGCCCGATGTTCAAGGAGCAAACCAAGAGCCTCTCGGAATGGGTGCAGAAGATCCGCACGGTGCGGGAGGACGGTAAGAGCATCCTGCAGGTCTACGGCGAGAAGCTGGCGGGTGCGTTCGACAAGCTCAAGAGCGTCACGGCGTTCATCGTCGACCACTGGAAGACCCTACTCGCGCTCTACGCCACCTCGAAGTTCTCCGCCGCCATGAGCGGTTGGGCGGGCAACGCAGCTGCAGCCAGCGCGGCAACGATCGGGGCAGGAGTGGGCAACGTGCTCAAACCTAGCCTCGCTAGCACCACGTCGAAGCTTGCCGGGTTGGCTTCGAAGGTGGCACTGGTGACCGAGGGAATGGCCGCTTACTACGGGGTCCTGCAGATCGCATGGAGCTACGGGGAGAAGCTGGGCGACATGATGGCGAAGCAGTCACCCCAGCTCGACAAGGGACTGCTGGGAGCGAGTCCCAGGGCGATGGCTCAGTATGCCCAGATGGCGCGCTTCGAGAACAACTCGGCCGCGCTGACCAAGGCATTCGCCGAGATGAGCGCGGAGGACCGAAACAAGTGGGCCGAGAAGCTGGGCGCGGCGAAGACTCGCGAACTGGTCACAGGTGGTGGACCTGGCGGAGGGTATGGCACATTCGTCGAGCGGACTGCGACTCCTGAAGCACTGGCAGATGCCTTCGGGAAGAGCGTGGCTAGGGAGCTCATGCTCATGCGCACGCCGGACGTCCTGATGGACAAAGGCAACATGCTCAGCTGGGGCCCGGGCGGACCGAACATGCCGAAGCGGGCTCCGCAGGGCAACATCAACATCAATAACCTGACCATAACGCAGGACTTCCGGGAAGCAGATCCTGACCGCGTGTTCCACAAGGTGTCCGCTGAGATTTCCCAGCTAGGCCACGGCTCGAGTAGGTTCCACATTGCATCCGGGGTGTAGTGATCATGTCTGCTGACTCGACAGCTACCCCATTCCAAATCAATATTCTCGAGGGTGACCTCGCGGGCACCAGCCTGTCCCTCGTCGGGACGATGCTTCCGTTCAAGGGCGTCTCGTTCGCCACGAAGCAGCGGGTGAAGACGACCTACTACCCCGGCAACCCTGTAGGCACGCAACAGGTGTTCGGTTCGACAAAGGAGAACACCAAGGTTCAAGGCGTCTGGTACGACGCCGCCCTGGGGGACAAGCAGGCGCGAGCGCTGGTGGCGCAGATCGAATACCTGGTCGAGCGCGGGATTCCGGTCGAGGTCCAGTGGGGGTCAGGCGTCACGGGCGACGAAGGCGATACTGCGGTGGTGCGGCGCGGGATCATCAAGTCGATCGATCCGAAGTACGATCTCACCCAGATCATTCCCTGGACCATGGAGTTCGAATGGCGGGGCGAGAACCTTCTCTCCAAGCCCCCCACCTTCGCCTCGGGTGTGTCCGGGCAGCAGGCGCCCGCGGACGCGTTCTCCGCGCTCTCCGACCAGGTCACCACCGCGCTCTCTGGCCTCCAGGCATGGCAGCAGTCCGCCATAGGCGCGATCGGTATGGGCGCTAACGCGCTGCTGACTATCAATGACGCGTTAGACAGCGTGCAGAGCGCGTTCTCGAACACGATCGAGGTGTTCGATACTGCCGCCGCAGCTGCCCAGGACGTGGCGCAGCTCCCCTCGAACGTGCTTGACCGGGTGCGCGGGTCCTGCGATCGGGTGGTGGGCGCCTGCCAAACTGCCCGTTCCGCCTTGGATGCGGTTTGGGGGCTCCAGCCGCTGGTGGACGGGCTAACGGGCCAGGATTGGGTAAACGCAGCCCAGTTCGCAGCTGTGCAAGCCAATGCGGCCAAGCTGGCGCTATTCCCGACCGACGATCCGCTCGACCAGATGGATGGTATGTCGCAGCAGTACGTCGTGATCGCCAGCCTGAATAGCATGGGCGTTGCGGCAGCGACTGAGTCTGTGGCGCTGGCTTCCCAGCAGACGCCTCTCGTGATCGCCGAGGTCCGGCCGCCCGCTGGGAGCGATCTGAGGGACGTCGCGTTCAAATACTACGGGAACAGCGACTTGTGGATCCTGATCGCCGACTTCAACGACCTGGACAGCTCGGAGGTACCAGCCACACCCACGGAGGTCAACGAGCTTGGCGCGCCGCCCATCCTGGTGCCAGATGCCACCGCCTACGCCCAGATGCTGGCGAACCAATGGGGAGCTCCCCAGACGAATACCACGCAGGGGGCCACATCGTTGTGAGCCATGGCCGAACCTCGCACATATCGGCCGGCATGGCTTCTCCGCCTCTACGTGAGGCTTGAGGACTTCGGCACGCTGGACACCAGCGGAGCGCAGTCGTCCCTCTCGCCCTACAACACGAAGACGAAGCAGATCGAGGCGCAGATCGCCCAGAACGAAACCACGATCGCGCAGGAGGAGGTGGCGGCAGTGATGGGGGATAGCCGGGGGCACCTGGTGGCGACGCAACTGCGGGCGCAGAACGCTACGCTCGAGCAGCAGAAGAACCAAGCACCGACAGGTTCGGCGCTGGACAAGGCGGGGTTGGGCGATGCCTACTCGGTCGAGTTCGTAACGGTCCCGCTCGAGCTGGAGATCGAAGATCGTGGTTTCCGCGAGGCCGCGACCCTCACCGCGACCTTCCCATTCATCGATATGCCCATCGACCCCAGGATTATTCGCGAGCTGCGGGTGGAGGGGTGGCTCGGAACGGTGAGCGTGAAGGACTTCGGCACGCCCGACAACTGGCACCTGAAGCCGCCGGTGGACTTCGAGAAGACCTGTGTCTTGCGCTTCAACGGGTACGTTGACCTGCCAGAGATGGAGCACGACGACTCCGATTCGAAGATCCACGTCAAGGCGCGCAGCTACGAGTCGACGCTGATCGATGGCAAGATCAACCCCCATGCGCCGGCTTACCGGATGGCGGTCGGCACATCGGACGAGCTGATCACGAAGTACATCAATCGGATCCTTGAGCAGTACCCGCCCACCTCGGGGAGTGCCGGTGGGGATGCATTCCGGTGCTTCTGGTACGGCGATCCCACGCAGGAACCGAAGCTCGGGCGCAAGACGCTACTGCGCTCTCTGCAGACGGCGAAGAGCCGCAACATGGGGAACGGCGCCGTGCCTGGGCAACCTCCGCCACCGCAGACCGAGGCCCCCGATACACCCGACGATCCCCAGGGAGTGGGCGACAGCGCATCGAGTGGGCAGGCTACCAACCCGGGCAAGTCGATCACGCCCGACGGCATGTCGATCTGGGATCTGATCACGCAGGCATGCGAGCTGGCAGGGTGCATGCCTCTCTACCAACCCAGCTTGCCGCCGGTCCAGATCAGCACGGGCACCCCCCCGGTCACGAAGACGATCAACCCGCGGGACTACCTCATCATCGCGCCGCCGCAGGCGTTCCTTGAGGACATCACCTCCAGCCGCAATGCCATCAAGGGCGGGTCGCGCGATGGCTTCGACCGGACCTTCAAGGACGGGCAGGGCACCTGGCACTCGGATATCCGGTTCATGGTCTGGGGCCACAACATCAAGTCGATGAAGATGAGCCGGAAGATGGGGCGCAACCGGCCCACCGGTGTCGAGGTGCGGGCCTACAACCCGGACGCGACCGGCACACTGCGGGTGATGTCCGCGCGCTTCCCGCCCAGGGGATCGATCGAGATCAATAGCGTCAAGCCACCGAAGAAGTCGGGCAGGGCCACCAAGCAGACCGCCAAGGGGCACGGCAAGGTCGAGATCTTCCGCACGTTCCTCCTGCAGGGGATCCGCGACAAGACAGCGCTCGAGCAGGCGGCGGTGAGCATCTACCACCAGCTCACGCGGCCAGAGCTCTCTATCCAGCTCGAGACGGACGAGCTATCGAGCTACATGGATCCGGACGCCAGCTTGCGGGCACAGAGCCTGGTCGCTTCGGAAAACGACGATCCGGACCTGATGAGGTTGTGCGCAGGCACTCCGGTGCGGGTCACCGTGGCATCGCAGTCAGAGGACGAGAGCAACCTGGTGATCTCCAGCCTCTCGGACTTCTACGGCAACAAGGGTGCCAACATCATCGACCTGCTCACGTCCCAGAGCCAGAAGTGGGGGCTGTGGCTGAACCAGGACGGCCAGCAGAACACCGAAGCACTCCAGCTGCTCGCCCAGCGGATCCAGGCAGCCTATAACGCGGCGAAGTTGCCTGACATCTTCTACGTGCGTGCGGTGAAGATCAATTGCTCGGCCGACGAGAGCGAGGGGTTCAAGTGCTCTCTGGAGCTCGTCAACTACATGCCGGAGAACGACCCGGCAAACCTCGACGCCAATGCCCAGGCACAGAACAACCTGCGCAAGCTGAAGAAGCGCGGCAAGACGGCCGTCACGCAGAGCGCCCAGCAGGTCCAAACCCAGAAGATCGTTGACGACGCGTCGCTGGAGACGCTCATGAGCAACGCGCAATGATGAGGCGACGCCATACCTTCGGAACGCGAGTCTCGGGTAGCCTTGACACGGCTGCGATCCGCGAGGGCATAGCCAGCCCTGGGCTCGATACTCGCTACTGGGTTTCACGTGGAACGATCGGCGTCATGCACGACGATGGCACCTTCGATCCGACCGACCCGCACGCGGTTTGGATAGGCCCCGAGGGTGTGGAGTGCGACGTCAAGCTGGAGCCGCTCGAGCAGATGGTCACGGCCGTCTGGTCGAAAGGCAGCGCGGAGTGTAGCGACATCAGTCCGATCAATCCTGGCGACCAGGTGGTGGTCGAGTGCCCCGGGGGCGACCTCACCACGCCTGTGATCATCGCGTTGATCCACTCCCGCGGCGCCAAGCAGCCCATGACCGCGGGTGTGCCCATCTTCGATAACAAGCGGCGGCTGATCTACCAGAAGACCACCGACTTAGACATTCGCTGCGCGTCTGGTCAGGCATCGATCGCTGCTGGGCCAACCAGCGTGTGGGTGAAGCAGGACAAAGTTCAGCTCGCCACCGGTGACGCGGCCGAGGCAGGCGTCTTGGGTACTAGCTATCGATCCGCCGAAGATCAGTTACTCACCGGGTTAAAGGCCGGGTTAACTGCGATGCAGACAGCGGCTGTTGGTCCGCTTTCTCCGCTGGCGCCTGGGCTGGGCACTATGATCGCGGCGATCACTGCTTTTCAAAACGCAGCGTCAGCAGACAACGGATTCTTGTCGCAGCTGGTCTACCTCAAATGACCTAGGTGGATCTGGGCAACATCACGAAAACGGCGTAAGACGTCAGAGAGGACCCCACCATGAACAACCCTCCCGCGGCAACATTCGGTTGGAAGCTCGCAGACGGTAGCCCGGCGCCCGACATGAAAGCCACGATGTATGGCGACTGGATCGACATGCAGGACTTCACTACCTGCGCGTTCGACTTCTTTTGGACCACCACGGGCAGCCCGGCCGGGACGATCTCCTTCCAGGTGTCGAACGATCGTATCCTGGCTTACACTTTCGCCGCGGAAACACCCTATGGCCCGGGCGGGAGTCCGACACAGAGCAACGCGGACAACCTCACCACCAGCATGGCGTTTATCCGGGCAGTCTACACCCCGGACAGCGGGGGCACTGGCGCGGTCATGACTGGCAGGTGCCAGCGGAAGGGTTGAACCATGCCGGCCGCGGTAGCCAACCCGTACATCGAACAGGGCACGCCCTGGGCGATGGGAGTCGAAACAGATATCGACTACCTCGGGCTCCTCGGGCGCGGGTGGCTTCGCCATTGCATCGACGGCACGACGGTTGCGACTCTGACCGTGACCGTGCCGACCGTAGGCGGCCAGCGGATCGATGTCTCGCTTACCGCCGCACAGACGATGGCGATCCCGTGCTGCGGCCGCACCTTTTCAGAGACGGAATCCTACAACCTGCTGGTGGAGCTCTACGACCCGAATGACGCGGCAGTGATCTATCGCCTGATCAATGGTGTGGCCCGCGTTTCTCCGCGAGGCAACCCGCCGTGAGGTTCATCGACATCGTTGCCAGCGTGCTGGCGATGTTGTGCGCCATGGCCGCATGGATGGTGTGCAGGAATTGGAGGTTGCCGT
>Ga0187848_10001547_pt1 | contig 19414 bp, 11 predicted proteins | sample June2016WEW_4_40_FD_132424 | JGI IMG/M metagenome (GOLD analysis project Ga0187848, IMG submission 132424) | Peatland microbial communities from SPRUCE experiment site at the Marcell Experimental Forest, Minnesota, USA - June2016WEW_4_40 | ecosystem: Environmental > Terrestrial > Soil >... | reverse complement strand
GGAGCCCTTGATCGGCACGTCGTCGAGGATCGTCACGCCGTTGAGCTTCACGGTGCACCGGCCCAGTTGGGTCTTCTTGCCCGCGGCATCATAGCGGGCGGCCGTGAAGTCGATGTCGTAGGTCTGCCAGCAGAGGGGCGGATAGCACATGTTGATCTTCGGCGTGATCTGGGCGTAGAGCACGCCGCAGTCGTGCTGCCGCATCACGATGCCGAACGAATCCAGGATCTGGATCTCGTATCGCTGCTGCAGGAAAACGCCGCTGTTGGGCCGCTGCCAGATCGTCCGCGTGCGGGGCACGTAGGAGATCATGAACTCCACGTGGAGCGTGAAGTCCTGGAACTTGCGACGGGTGGTCGCTCCGCCGATCAGCCACTTCTGCTTGGTGAGCTTGGCGCCGCTTTGCCACTCGTCGGTGTTGCTGCCGTCAAAGAGCACCAGGGCCCCGGCCGACGGCTTGGCGCCCAGCGTCGGACTGCGGCGATCGACCCTCCGCAGCTCGAACTTCACACCCGCGTCGGTCTGCCCGGCCAGCGTCCGGCCGTCGCAGACCGCCTTGTAGACCTGGTCGATGACCACCTTGTTCCCCGCAAGCTTGGCGTCCTCGGGCGTCGAGTCGTCGGTGCTCGGGGCCTTCTGGATGATCGTCTTGCCGTCCCAGCCGTCGCCGGGCAGGCCGCCGGCGAAGAACATCGTGCGAAACACCCCGTCGCCCAGCGCCCGGACCTGCGCGCCCAGCCGGGCCGTGCCGCCGCCGGGCTGGGAAACCGTGCCGGCGTACTCGCCCTGGAACTTGAAATCGGCGTCCACGTGTTCCGGGTCGGTGTAAAGCTGAAGAGGAGCCTCCTTGGCTTTCGCCCCGGCGGCCCAGGCCGCCGCACCGCATCCAACCGCAATCGCCCCAGTGATAACCGCCCCCACGAACCGCTGCCACAGTCGCATGCCTCGCTGGCCCATCATTCCCGTCCTTTCCGGCGTTTCGCCGCTACGGTCTCGAAATCCGAAATCAGAAACAAATACGAAATCAGAATGCTCAAAACGAATAAGAACAGAAGGCAACAGAGCAAACGGAGAAAGGAGGTCTTCTTCCTCTGTTGTCTCTGTTAGCTCCTGTTCCTTTCTACGGTTCCGCCGGGCCGCGGAGGATGGAGCTGCCGAACGTGGTCAGGATGATCTGGTCGGGGTGCGCGGGGTCGAAGGCCACCCGCTGGATGTTGCGGAAGGGGAGCGTGCTGAAGGGGGCCCAGGTGGCGCCATTGTCGCGGCTCAGGTAGAGTCCCGCCTCCGGGGCGCCTTCGGTCAGGGTCATGTAGATCCAGCCGGGATGGGCGGGGTGATAGAACGCGCCGAAGTGCTCGCGGCCTTTCCGGGCGAGCATGGTCCAGCTCAGGCCGCCGTCGGTGGTGCGGTACAGCCCGCCGTCCTCGGGGTGCCCGTGGACCCCGGCCAGCGAGAGGAGGATAGTCTTCGGGTCGCCGGGCTTGACGGTGAAATCCTTCGGCCAGAGCAGGTCCAGTGGGCCGGTGATCTTGGTCCAGGTAGCGGCTGCGTCGGTCGAGCGGTAGAGCCCTACACCCTGGCTGGTGTACTTGCCCGCGATCATCTTTGCGGTGATCAATACGAACAGCGTTCCATTCTCGCTGCGGCTAAGTTTGCAGCATCGCATGTTGGCGGGCGACCCGAGGCCGCGGCTGGCCGGGGCCCAGGTCTGGCCGCCATCGACGGACTTGTATACGCCCTTCTCGTAGAGCGAGGCGTAGAGTACGCGGCGGTCCGGCGGGCTGGTCGGGTCGAGCACCACGGAAAGAGCCGGGGCCTCGGGCAAGGCCACCTTTTTCCAGGAGATGCCGTAATCGTCGCTGCGGGCCACCCCGCCCTGCATGATCGTGCGGTGGCTGTGGCCGGTGGCGTTTTCGTTGGGGATGTCGTGCTGGTTGGACATGGCGCCCCAAATACGGCCGGGCACGGCCGGGTCGAAGGCCAACTCGTACACCGTGTTGTGCCAGGGCAATGAAAGGGCCTGCCAGATCCAGGTCCGGCCGGCATCGAGGCTGCGAGCCATACCGATGTCGGTGTAGCAGATGTAATGCCGGCGGGGCTGGTGCGGGTCGATGTAATAATTCCAGGTGGTGGTGACTACCAGGCCGTTGCAGGCCCAGGCTTGGCCGCCCTCGTCGCCCTGGCTGGCCGGGCCGGTCATGCAGCTCCGCCAGCTTTTGCCGCCGTCGTCGGTCCGCAAGAGCCAGGCGCTCGTGCACATGGCCAGCACGTCGGGGTCGCCGCCGCTAAGGACCATGCTCCGCGGCGGGCATTGTTCCCGCATCTTCCATTGCTTCGTAACGTAATCATCCGACACGTTGTACCGCGTCTTCTGTGCGAAGCGGGGATCGGAGAAGAGCACCGCCCGCCAGGTCCCCCCGCCGTCGTCACTGCGGTAGACGGTCGAGTGGTTCGGGGGGTAATAGCTCGTGCCGGTGCAGTAGACGTAGACGCGCAAGGGATCCTTGTCGGTGGTGCTGATGAAGCGATACTGCGGGATGTCGCCCTGGGCAAACGGGCTGCTGCGGTGGGTTTCGACATTCAGCCCGCCGTGCATGCAGCTTTGCCAGGTGGTGCCGTCGTCCGCGGACGTGTAGACGCCGCCGGTAAGCTTGCCGTCGACCAGCGAGCATTCGACCGTGGCATATAGCCGGCGCACGTCGCCTTTCACGCCGGCGGAGAAGCTCGTGATGGTGCCCTTGGGCAGACCCGACCCATAGGGCGCGTAGCCCTCGGCCATGCCGGCACCTCGCTTGATGAGGTCCGGCGTGCGGAGGATGCCTCCTGTTGTGGCGATCACGACATGCGCCTCCCGCGGCCTCCCCTCAGTATCCTGCCTCATCAGAAGATGCGTGCCGACGACCCCTCCCCGCACGCCCTCACAGTGCTGGGCCACGCGTTCGTAAACCAGGTATGCTCCCCCATCGACGCCGACGAGCTGTGCGTACTCGCAGGGCGCAGCCACCAAGCCAAGGAAATCGATCGGGCCTTTCCAGGGCGCTTTGCCATCGAGCACCGGCCGCCAGGTGGCGCCGGCGTCGTCGCTGACCCGCAGCTCGTTGTTTCCGTTGACCGCGTAGACGCGGTTGGCGATCATGGGGTGGTAGGCGGGCGAGCAACGGGTATTGCCGCCGAGCTGCTTGTGATGGATCATGTGCCAGGTGCGGCCGCCATCGTGGGTAACGTAGGCCCCGCTCATGTCGCAGTTGACCATCATTTGCTGCGGGTCCACGGGCGAGACCGCCATGGCGAACATGCCGCCCATGCCCCCGAGTCCCGCGGGCTGCCACGGCTCCTCGGCAACGGCGGAAACCGAGCCAACCAGGGCCGCTGCGGCCAAGGACAGAACCCACATGTGCGATTTCATGGCTGCGCCTGCCTAATGGATGGTAGGGTGGGTCGACGGGCACCATGCGCAGCATGGTCGGCGAGCCCCACCGTGTTTTCTGGCGAATTCTTGTGGTGGGGCTCGCTGCGCTCGACCCACCCTACAGTCTCTTGGAAGGAACTTGTTTATTCTGCCAATTCCAATACGATCGATTTCATCAGCGGCTTGGCGCCGCAGTGAATGGTATAGGTCTCCCGGGCGGCGCGGGCCACGTGCTCGTCCCGTTTCTGTGAGCCGCCCTCTTCCCACACGTACGTGATCCGCACCGGCCGGAAACCGCCGTGGGGCAGTTGGTAGTCGGCGTCGATGCGATGGTTGAAGATCGCGGTCGCATTGTAGCCGGTCGTGCCGCTCCAGCGGACCACGGCCGAGCGGGTGCCAGGCGGCGCGCCCTTCACTTCCACGTAATCGCCGCCAAAAACCGCGGGGCCCGGGCAACGGCTGACCTTGCGAAACGTCTTTCCGCCGTCAAACGACACTGCCACGTCCCAGCCGCCGCGGGCGTCGCGGGCCCGGTAGTGGGTCGAGATCGTCAATCGCGTCATGTCGCCAGGCGTCCGGATCGTGTAGGCGAGCTCGCCGTCGCGTTTCGTCGGGTCGGTCATCAGCAACCCCGCCGGCTGGATGTTCCGCGTGGTGGGATGGAAGTCGGTGTAGACCAGTTGGCGGCCCTTGCTGGCCGGGTCCGATGAGCCTTCGATGGTAACGCAGCCCTCCTGCGGACCGGCCGAGAAGGTGATTGTGTTCTGGCCCTGGGCCAGCGCGGGCAGCGGCCGCTGCGAGTGCTGGATGGCGTGGTGGAAAGCCAGGCCGGTCAGCTCCGTGCCCGCCCCATCCAGCACCAGCCGCAGCCGGTAGTCGTAGCGGCGGAGGATCAGCTTGCCCAGTTCGATCTGGCGCTTTCCCGATCGCTCGATGGGGGCCAGTTCCCGCCAGTCGAGGCCATTGTTCTCGCTGAAGAAGACGCCGATCCGGCCGCCGGCCAACGTGGCCTGGAGCGTCGCCGCGCCGTCGAGGTACACATAGCTCGAAGGGTTGCGGATCTCCAGGGTCCCCGGGCGGCGGGCGTCGGCCGCGCGGAGTTTTCCGCCCGCCGCTTGCAGGTTGTCGAAACGCCACGCGCTTCGCTCCAGGCCGGCGTCCAGCGGCACCTGGTAGTCGATGGTGCCGTTGCCGATCCGCCCCGGGGCCAGGTCGCCGAACTTGGGGCAATAGGCCATGAAGTCCTGGCCGATCTTGCCACTGAGTGCGCCGGGCTGCCCGGCCGTGCCATCCATGTTCGCGTACAGGCCGCGGTTCGACCAGTTGCGCACCAGCCGCTCGCCCGGCCGGAGTTGCAAGTTCACCTTGTAACCCATCGAGTAGCCCGCTTCGTAGGGGAAACACGTGCTGCCGTCGTATTCCTGCATGGTGGAGTACCAGCCGTGGGTGTGGGCGGGCAGCCAGCCGTCCCAGCCGTAAAGCGGGCAATCGGTCAAAAGCTGCGGGCCGCCCCGCCAGCCGGTCCAGCCGTTGGCCGCGTGGAACGCCCGCAGCTTGCCGTCGTCGCCCGTGGGTTTGGCCGCGCCGTGCTGCACGAGAAAATCGGGATGGGCCGCGTACCATTCTTTGACGGCGGCCATGATCTCGGCGATCGAGGCGATCTTGCCCTTGGGCACCGCGTAGTTGGTCAGTGCCCGCGAGAAGCGGCCGTTCAGCGCGTTGGCCGGCTGGCCCTTGATGACGAAGAAGTTCACCAGCGAGGCGTCGAGCAAGTGCCACTGGCCGTCCCACTCGATTTCCGGCACAACGTGGGCCGAGATCGTAGTGATCCGGGCCTTCAGACCGATGTACCGCGCCAGGCTGGCCGTCTCGCACGCCGCCACGCCGCAATACGAGTAGCCGTAGACGTTGAACATCTTCAACGCGTCGTACACGTCGCCCTCGTGGTGCAGGAACTCCTTGGGCGGCGTGTCCTGGTACTGGTGGGCGACGACCGATTCCCAGATCGCTAGCGCCTTGTCGCAATCGCTCATCCCGGGCCGGATATACGACGCCTTCCATGCCTCCAGGCTGGAGACGTCGCAGACCTTGTCCGAAAGGACCTTGACGTTGGCCACGACGCCGACGGCGGGGTCCGCCGCCCGGACGGAGGTCGCCGTAACGAAGGCCGCGCACGCCCAAATCCCAAATCCAAATGTTCCAATCGAAGGCGCTCGGGTTTCTGCCGGGGACGATAACGGCACTACCGTGGTTGTCAATGTTTCCGTCATTGGTGCTTGGTCCCTTGAATTTGTTTGGAATTCGCTGCTTGGAGCTTGGGATTTCGCCCTTCACTTCCCCGCCGGCGTGTGCTTCGGCAGATACTTCGTAATGTCGGACCGGTCCTTGCCGTCCGGCGGGGCGATCCTCAGGTCGAACGGCTCGAACTTGACCGAGTCGAGCACCTGCACCTCGCTCACCGACAGGAACCGCGCCGGCGTGATGTTGAAGCGGACGTAGCGGGCCTCGACCGGGGCGGCCGCCACCAGGAGATAGTTCGAGCCGCACAGCGTCTCTTCGTCAGGCCATGCGTAATTCGCCGGGATGTCCTTCCAGCGGAGCTTGAAGTCGAAGAAGCCCTGGCTGGCGTACTGCTTCCCGTCGGCGGAGGTCAGGACTTCGACCTTGTCCTTCACCTCGCCGCGGAGGGCGTCCCAGAATGGCCAGCCGCCGGTCTGGATGCGGAAGGCCGCGCACCGCTCGACCTTGCCCAGATCGACCGTCACCACCGGCTTGTCGCCCTGTTGCCACAGGGCGCCGAACTGGTAGGCGCCGCCGCCGACGTAGGGCGAGCCGACTACGCCGTCGGTCAGAATCTTGCCCTGCGGATCGCCGGCGCCCCAGTTCCCGCGCGAGGGCACCGTACACGTGTATGGTTTGCCTTCCGCCAAGTTCTTGCCGTATGTTACCCAGCGGTCGCGGAACTTCTCGCCGCCGATGTCCTTGCCGTCCGAGTAGCCAGGTTTCGGTCCCCGTCCCGCACTCACTTCAAGCGAATCGACAACGGGGTGATCCACGCCGCCCACGTTGATCGTGTAGTTCGCGGGCAACGTTTCGACGAGCTGCGTGTGACTGCGGGTCACCAGCTTGTCGTCCGCCTGCCGCTCCTTCCAGGTGAACGTGACTTCCAGCGGCTCCTGGGCCGCGTGCTTTCTTCCGGGCGGCTGGTAGTTGGCCTCCATCCGCAGGGCGTACAATCCGCACGAATCGCGGCCCGCGACGTCGGCGTTCCACAGATATTTCAGCAGCACCGAGCGGGTGCCGGCCGGAACCGTTTCCACTTTTTCGTAGTGAATCACGTCCCAGGGCTGCGTGGTGTCGCTGAGCGTGTAGCTCCGCTTCCAGGTCTTGCCGCCGTCGAAGGAGTGCAGAAAATCAATGTGCGCGTGCGGGCCGCGGTTGTAGAGCCGCCCGCCGTAAGTCACGCGGGTGATGTCCGCGGGGGCGTCGAGCTTGAAGACCACATAGGCATCCTCGCCTCCCTTCTCGGCGAATATCACGGCCATATAGCCGGGGTGTTTGGCGGCCGTCTTGACGTTCTTCGCTTCGACCACGTAGGGCCGGTAGCGGTCCGCCTGCAACTCGGGCCAGAGAACCGTGGATTCGGTCTGCTCGCCGGCCCCGACATAGACGGTGTTCTTTCCGAGCCGCAGTTCCGGCTGGGTCTTGCTGTTCAGCATAGTAGTGGTTTTGAAGGAGATCACTATAAGGCGGGCATTCGTCGCGGCGGCCTTGCCCAGAAACTCCACTTTGACCAGGACTTCATAGGCCCCGTTGACTTCGTCGCACAGAGCGACCGTGAAGGGCGACGCGCCAAGCCTCGCTTTCTTCCAGACCTCCTTCCATGTAAGTCCGTTGGTTGTGCTCACGGAGATGGCCGCGAGGTCATCTTGGGTTTGGCGGGACACGCAGCCCGAAATACCCAGGCTGGTAATGACGTTGGCCCCCTCGACCTTGAAGATCACCTGCCCCGGCCGGCCGGCCTGACTGGGCGTGACACCCGAAGATCCCCCTTGGACGCCGCTCATGCTGTACGCATCGGCCGCCAGGCCCTCGGCCGTCAGGCGTGGCTCCCACTCGCGGACGCCGGTGCCCCGGATTTGATAGCGGGGATTGGTGGCCTCCGGGTCCTTGCCGTCGTTGGGCACAAAACAGGCCGGGTCGGAGTGGAACGCCGGCTGGCCGCTTTCCCCCTTTGCCTCGGGCCCAGCGTCCAGGCGGTGATAATACCGCGTGTAGGACTCGTAGCACCGCAGGTTCAAGATATAGCGATGGCCCAGGTCCCAGTTGTTCAAGTAGGTGCGGTACTTCAAGCCGTTGGGATTGAAGCAGCGGTACTCGTCCAGCATGGACCGGGCCGTGTCGCAGCCCGTCAGGAAGCCGTTGGGGCTGGTGGCGTTCAGGCAGTGGTAGCGGGCGATGTGTCCCGGCTCGCTCTTGCCGCCGCTGGCCGGGCAGGCCCCCACGGCGCCGATGTCCTGGACGCCCGCCACCGTCTTGCCGTCGCAGAGGGTATAGATGGCCGAGAGTGAGCTGTCGTACATGTGGTACCGGCCGTTGTAGAAGACTTCCGGCACGGTGTGCAGGCTGATGTCCCAGAACTTGACGTCCAGTCCCATCGCGCCCCAGATGCCGCAGTTCACGCCCGCGACCGTGCTGCACATCGTGTAGCCGTAGTCGTTGAACTGCCGGATCGGGTCGGTCAGCTCCTGGCCGTGGAGAATCATGGGGGCGGTCTGGCGGCGGGCGATGTGGTTCCAGTACCAGATAGCCCAGCACTTGTCTTTCGTCTCCGGCCAGTTGGCGGTGATGCTGTGGATCATGCTGCCGATGTCCGAATAATCGGGGTTGGCATCGGTGACGACCTTGATGTTGCACACCTCCGCCCGGGCGGGGGCGCCGAGGTCCAAGACTGCGGCAAACATCAGGCAAGCCACTACGAGGCAAATTGCCGGCCGGCAGGCGGCGGACCTCGATGGGGACATGGCGTTTCTCCTGGTTCGGCGACTGGCGCGGTCGCAGGGCAACAGGCGGCGGGGACTGGCCCGCAACAGGCACTCATCAGCAAAGTAGGAGGGATACTTGCGGGCGGGGCGGCCTTTCTCGGCCTTCGTGGCAATACTGCCCGATTGTCGCACCCCGGCCGGGGGTTGTCAAGAAGCATGTGCCATCGCATGCCATCGCGGAGGCCGGCCGGCCATCGCCGCCGGAATCTTGCAAACCCGGTTTGCGGAGGGTATTCTAATGCTGCCCGCCGGGTAGGGGGAACGGCCCGGGCCGGCGCCTCCCACCGACACGTCTCACCAGAAAGGACGGCAGCATGATGTCCCTCAAGAGGATCGCGTTTCTTCCCGCGGCGTCCCGTTCCGCAACGATAGGGGCTGCGGCGCTTGCCCTCGCTTGCGCTTCGGGCTTGTGTGGCGCCGTTGCCACGCAGTTGCAGGCGGCGGAGCTCCAGGTGCTCCTGCCGCAAGGGCGGGCGGCGTACCAGACCAACGAGCCGATCGCCGTCTCGGTGGTCCGCAGCGACACCCAGCCGCTCGCGGCCACGAGCCTCACCCTGACCTTGACGGGCGACGACGGCGGCAAACTGGTCTTCACGTTTCCCTTGGCCGCGGTGGCGGGGGACGGCAAGGCGGCCACCGCGACCGAGCACCTGACGCTCAACGGCAACGTGCTCCGGCCGGGGAGGTACACCGTCGAGGCGGCGGCCTACGGCGCGGTGGCCAAGACCCAGGTCGAAGTCTACAGCCACGTCCGCAAGAGCAGCTATCGCGTCGTCCACTGGGCCTGCGGGGCGGCCAAAGAGCAACAGGGCCTGCTGGGGGAAGACGGTTTTGGCTACAACCTGCTCTTGAATACGCAGCCCCCGACCGACTTCCTCGTCCGCGCCGGCGTGGATTTCATGGGCAACTGCCTGATGGGCGGCATGCACCAGCACGACGGCCGCGCCGAGTGCGACTGGTCCGACCCCTACGCCACCGGCGGCGCCGTCCAGCGGGCGATGGTCCGGGCCTATACCTTCCGCACCTGGGGCAACGCCATCGGCGCGCACCTGCACGACGAGCCGGGCCTGACCTGGGCCCGGCACCCGCACACCGGCAAGTTCAGCGCCGCCGACGTCCCCGCCCAGCGGGCGGCCTATCAGCGGGCCTTCGGCCGGGAACCCATCTGGCAGGACCAGGTCGACGTGAACGATCCCCGCGCGCTGGCGGAATGGATCCGCGCCAGCGACTTCAAGCTCGGCTACATGGAGGCGCTGTGGCGCCAGGCGCGGTACGCCGTGGAAAAACTGAAGCCCGGCTTCCTGGCGGTCACGCAAAGCCAGTACGGCTGGTCCGCCCTGGCCGACGGCTACTACTTCAACGTGGCGCGGAGCCTGCCGGTGATCTGCGGCCACGGCGGCTACGACGACTACGGCCTGCGGACCCTCAACCCGCTGTGGTACATGGCCTTCGCGCTGCCGCGGCAGACGGAAACGCCGACCTGGTACCTGCCCGAATGGTTCAGCCAGACCAGCGAGCAGTTCCGCTGCGAGCACTTTGCCTGTTTCGCCGAGGGGATTCAAGGGATGTGTACCCCGCCGATGTCGGTGTGGAGTCCGGCGGCCCAGCCATGCACGGACGGCATCGTCGAGGCCAACAAGGTTTGCCTGTCGCTGGGCACGATCTTTGCCCAGCCCGCCGTCACCCGCCACGAGCTGGCCATCCTCTATTCCAAGTCCGCTTCGCACTACGCGATGGGAAGGGACAAGACCAACCGCGACGACGAGCAGTGGGAGAAGCTGGCCCAGGTCTACCTGGCCACGAAGATGACCCAGTACCCGGCCACGGTGGTGCTGGAGGAGGACGTCGTGGACGGCACGCTGGCGGCCGGCCACAAGGCGGTGGTCCTGACGGGCATTCACTATTTGGACGCGGCGGTCCGCTCCGGGCTGGAAGCCTTTGCCGCCGCCGGCGGCGCCGTGCTGGTGACCGACGATTGCACGGTCCCGATCGCCGGGGCGGCGAAGATCGGCAAGAGCGTCGAGTCCTATTACTCCAACGCCGCCCGGCAGGTCAACAGCATCCAGGACCCCAAGCAGAAGCAGGAAGCCGCCGCCCGGGCGGCGTCGCTGGCCACGATCGCCAAGGTCGTCGAGCCGCTGGCCGGGGCACTGCGGGCCGCGCTGGTCCAGCGGGGCATCAAGCCCGCATTCCAGTGCGACGCCCAGGGGCTGGCCGCCGGCCGCCAAACCCGCGGCGAGATCGACTACCTGTTCGCAATCAATTTCACCCCGAGCGACAATCCGGCGATGCCCTTGCGGGCCGTGCAGGCCGCCGTCACGCTGCCCAGCGAGGGCCGCGCGGTCTACGACGCCGTCCGCGGCGGCCCCTGCCGCGAGCTGGCCGCCGGCGGCAAGGGCACGCTGCGTTTCGGGGCCGGGCAGATGCGGGTGTTCGCCCTGACGCCGCGGCCCATCGGCTCCGTCCAGGTCGCACAGCCCACGGTCTCGACCGATTTCTCCCGCCAGGCCGCCCCGATCAGCATCGCCGTCTCCGCGGCCCTGCTGGACACGCAGGGCGGCGTCCTTGCCGGCGCTGCGCCGATGGAGGTCCGCGTGACGGATCCCCTGGGCGAGGTCCGCTACGACGTGTATCGCGCCTGCGGGCAAGGCAGCCTTGATCTGGTCCTGCCGCTGGCCGTGAACGATCCCGCCGGCCAGTGGAAGGTGACCGTCAGGGAGTTGCTCAACAACAAGGAGGGGAGCAGTACCTTTAGCTACCGGCCGGTCGCGGCGTGCGGGGCAGCCGCCGGAGTGGTGCCGCGGGCCATGCTGTTCCTGCCCGACCGCAAGACGATCTACGACCTGTTCCAGTCGCACAAGGCATTCACCATCGTTCGCGGAACCGGCCCGGACGTGGCCGCGGCCGCCAAGCGGCTCGCGGAGATCCTCGAGCCCTACGACGTGCATTGCACCATCGTCGATGCCGCTGCCGTCAAGACCCGCGAGCTGAGCAAGGAAGAGGCCAGGACGTGGACCTCGTACGGTGGAGGGGCGGGCGGTCCGCTGGCCAACGGCTACGACCTGCCGGGACCGGCCATCCTGATCGGCAATGCCAAGAACAACCCCGTGCTAGCCGTGGTTGCGCAGGCGGGGCAGTGGCATCCCGACTTCCCGGGCCTCATGCCCTACCGGCTAAGCGAGTTCGTGCCGGGGCCGGGCCGCGGGATGATCGGCTGGCAACTTTATCCGATCGGCCGGCGGCTGGAGACGGTCGCACTGGTGGCCAATGACGCCCAAGGGCTCGGCGAGGCAGTGGGGACGCTTTTCGAGATTGTCGCCGGGCTGGAGCCGCTGGTGAGCGCCGCTTTCCCGGCAACGAGCCGCATCGCCGCGGCCAACCGGCCGGTTCCCAAGCCCGCGGAGGCGGCCGTCGCCTGGCAGGTGGTCTTGCCCGATCGCGCGGTATCGATCCAGGCGGAGGGCGGCCGGATCGCCATAAAGAGCCTCGACGGCACGCTGACCACGATCGACTCCGGCGGCAAGATCGTCTCCGAGCGGGCCGAGGCCATTCCCGCGGTGGGGCCCGCCAAGGCCGTGGACACGAAGACGCTGCCCAAGGCCAAGCTGCCGGCCAATCGCATCGCGAAACTGGTGGCGGTCGCCGGCGGCGCCACGGCCGTAGGCTACTGGGGCGGCAGCGTGCAGGTGTTCGACAAGGACGGCGGCCTGATAGCCCAACGGCAACTGCCGCAAGACATCGCCTGCCTCGCCTGGCATGGCAACAAGCTGATCGTCGGCCTGGCGGACGGCAAACTGCTGGCCCTGGAGAACAAGTAAACGACCTGTCTGCGTGGAACCTTGGGTTTCGCGTTTTGAACTTGGGCTCGGAAAATCAACAGGAGGAAACAGAGATAACAGAGGTCCTGGCATTTCCTTCTCCGTGCCCTCTGTTGCCACTTGTTCAACATGTTCTTCGGATTTCGATCTTCGGATGTCGACAAGGGGGATTCCATGAGCCTTCGCTTCACGTGCATCGTCTCCGCGGCCGTCGCCGGCTGTTTGGCAATGGGACAAGCTGCCCGGGCGGAAACGTACTACGTCCGTGCCGTGGGCAACGACCAGGGCGACGGGAAGACGCCGCAGACGGCCTTCCGCAGCGTGCTCCGCGCAGCCCAGGTCCTGAACCACGGCGACCACGTGGTGATCGGTCCGGGCAGCTACGCCGGCACTGCTTTCTTCGCCGAGCGCTGGAGCGCCGACGGCCGTGAAATGTCGGTCCTGGGCGACGAGAGCGGCCGGGCGACCGGCGATCCGCCGGGCCCGGTCGTCCTCCAGGCCGCCAGCCCCACCGAGCCTTCCCTCGCCTTCTATCGCTTCCGCGGCTTGACGATCTCCGGGCTGACGTTTCGCGGCAGCGGGCAGGGGCTCAAGCTGGAGAAGTGCCGGATGGTGATTGTCCAGCGGTGTACCTTCGACGGCCTGAGCCGCGCCCTGGCGGCCAGCGGCGTGGACGGCCTCCGCGTGGAAAGCTGCGTGTTGGTCCACTCGACCATCGGCATGTCCCTCCAGGCGTGCGTCGGCGTGCGGGTGGCGCACGCGACGGTTGCGGGCTCGACTTCCGTGGGCATCCTCGCGTTGGGCTGCGGCAGCGGCGAGGTCCGCAATTCGCTCTTCGCCGAGAACAATACGAACCTGGTGGCCGACGCGCTGTCCGCCGCCGCCTGGAGCAGCGACCACAACGTCATCCAGGGCACCAACGGCCCGTGGGGCGACGTGCCCACCGAATCCAACGTCTACCAGTGGACTTCCGCTTCCGGCCAGGAACGGCACAGCGTCTACGTGCTGCCGGCCTTCGCCGACGCGGAGAAGTACGACCTGCACGTCTCGCCGGCCGTGTCGTGGGCCGGCGGCCTGCCGGGGATGAGCGTGGGCAGCCCGCTGGAACCCAAGGTCGAGTTGGACCGCGACAGCCGCCCGCTGCGGGTCCGCCAGGGGGGCGTCTCGGCCGGGGCCTACGACTATCCCGATCCGCAGGCGGCGCCCGGTTGGGTCCGCCTGCCACTGAAACTGGAAGGGCCGGGGCCGCGGCAAAGCGCCGCCGTCTACGCTGCGGACGGCACCCTGGTCCGCACGCTGCTGGCCGACGCCGCCGCCGCCGGCGACCTGTGGTGGGACGGGCTGGACGACCAGGGAGAAGTGACCCCCGCCGGCAAATATCAGGTAAAGGCGGCGTGCCATGACGTGCGGATCGCCGACGACGGCGCCATGGGCGACAACGGCAATCCGCTGGGCGCGTACAACCCGGACAACGCCGACCGCGTGGTCCCCCTGCCCGACGGCGGTTTCGTGGCCAGCGCAGTCTACGATGAAGCCGGTTATCCGCTCCGCCGCTACACGGCTTCCGGCCAGCCGATCTTCGCCGCCACGTTGGTGGGGACCTATCAAACCCTGGCCATTGCGGGCGACGACCTGTGGGCGGTGACCGACAAGGGGGCCGACGTGAAACTGGTCCACCTGCTGTTACCCGGCGAGCGGGCCCACATGCCCAACGGCGCCGAGCACTACCCGATCCTGGCGGCGGGCGAAGCGGCCGAGGTCGTGGGACTGGCCGTGATCGGCAAGACGGCCTACGTCGCCCTAGCCAAACTCAACGTATCCGGCACACTCCGTGTGCCGCCCGGCGATGGCACACGGAGTGTGCCGGATACGTTAGTCCGCGTGATCGACCTGGCCAGCGGCCGGAAGACGGCCGATCGGCCGATCCCCGGCGTGGCCGACGTCGCCGCGGGCGAAGGCGGGAAGCTGTGGGCGATCTCGGGCAAGGAAGTGTTGGCCCTCGGGCCGGCCGGCGGCGTGGAGAAGCGATTCGCCACCGGCCTGGAGCGGCCGCGGTACCTGGCGGCAAGCACGCACCGCCTGGCGGTGGTCGATCGCGCCGCGGCCAAGGTCGCCATCCTCGACGCGGCCGGCGGCCGGCCGGTCCGCATGCTGGCCGGCGCCCGCACGGCCGGCCAGTTCGCGCCGGTCCGCGGCGATCTGTTCGGCGATCCCCGCGGCGCGGCCTTTCTCAGCGACGGCCGGCTGGCGGTCACCGACGGCGGGCGCATCCGCCTCCTCTGGCCCGACAGCGGCCAAATCAGCCAAGACATCCTCAGCAACTTTATGGATTCGGCCGTGCCCCATCCCACCAAGCCCGAGTATCTTTACTGCTATCCGGGTGTGTTCCGCGTGGACGGCGCGAGCGGGGCGTGGGACTGGCTGCTGGAGGCGCCGCGCGGGCTGGTGCCGGCCGGCCAACCCGGCCACGCGCAGTTCGAGCGCCTGGGCTCACCCTCCACGAGCGTGGTGCTCGGCGGCCGGGCCTACATCGCCTATTACCGTGAGGGCCGGCTGCGGCTGGTCGACGTCACCGAGCCGCTTCGCCCGCGGCTCGCCCTGGACGCGACCGACAAGGTCTTGAGCGGCTGGGCCTACGCGACGATCTGCTTCAGCAAGGGAGGGGACCTGATCTGCGGCGGCAACTATAATCTCAACTTCCGCCGCGTCCCCTTCAAGGGGCTGGACGCCCAGCACAACCCCGTGTTCGACTTTGCCCGTCCGCAGAGCGTCGGGCCGGAAAAGGACCCGCACCCGCGGGACATGAAGTGCATCGGCGCCCTGGCGGCCGACCGCCTCACCGGCGACCAGTATTACCTGGCGGTCACGTCGCGCTTCAACAAGATGGTTCCCGCCTGGGGGGCGGACGGCACCGGCGTGGGCCGCTCGGCCCCCGACGGCAGGCCGCTGTGGTTCGCCCTCTCGAGCGGCGGCAACTACATGTCGATCAGTGCCGTCAATGACGGCCGCAACGCCTGGGTCATGGCGGGCAAGAGTTTCGGCGGGCAGATCGACTTGTTCGACGCCGACGGGCTGCGACTGACCACCGGCAACTGGAGTTGGCCCTGCTTCTACCACATCGGTTTCGTGGACCTCCGCTTCGGGGTGCAGGCGTATCTGCGGCCCGACGGCCAGGTCGGCGCCTACGTGGAGGACGACGCCATCGGCCGCTTCGGCCGCTGCCGCGTCGACGGGGCCGCGTCGCTCCGCAAGACCGCGGCGAGCATCTCCTGGAGCCCGACCGGGGCGGCGGCGGGCCAACCGCCGCAGTCCGGCGCGGTCGCCGCCAAGGGACTGGCCAAGACGCTGGTCATTCCCCGGGTCGCCCCGCTGGGGATGGACGGCGACTGGACGGGCTGGCAAAAGGCGGGCGTCGTGCCGCAGATCGTCGCGCTGCCTTGCCTGGGGTTCACCCGCGCCGCACCCGACGACCTGTGGCAGACGTTCCGCGCCGGCACGGGCCTGGGGGCCCTGGCCCACGACGGCGAGAACCTCTACGCCTACTTCCTCGTGGCCGACGACACGCTGCACTTCGACTCGCAGACCGGCGGCAACATGTGGGAGTTCGACAGCGTCGAGCTGTGGCTGGAGGAAGAGCAGTTCGGACTGGGCATGACCGCGGCCGGCACACCCATGCTCTACAAGTACCGCTACCACGACCGCGGCGGCAAGGAGTGGTCGGCCAACTACCCGCTGCCCCGAGGGAACGCCTGGGCCGCCAAGCTCGATGACCTTGCGCTGCACCCCTTGGGCCGGCAGTTGGCGGCCATCACCGGCGTCTCGATGCAGGGCAAGAAGGGCTACGCCGTGATGGGCAAGATCCCCTTCGCCGAGGTCAAGCTCGTGGGCGGCATCGCCGGCCGCGGCGGCAAGGACATCTTGAACATGACCGGCCGGCCGGGCGAGACGGTCCGCGTCGGGCTGACTCTGAGCAATGTCACGGCCTGGGGCCACAGCCAGGACTACAAGGTCCAGTGGCCCAGCGCGATGATGTTTTCCGATCCGACCCGCTCGGCGGCGTTCGTGCTTGGCAAGTAGGGGAACGGGGCCCGCGCCCGACGCGCAGCCCTCCGCAAGCCCCTGGACAGACGGCGCTTCGGTGGCGATAATACCAGCAATTGGGGATGGCGGACGGCAATAGCCAAGCTGCCTGGTGTGCAGCAGAGGGAGGAACGGCCATGAACTCGAATCAAGAGAAGAATCGGGCCGCCTTCGAGAAAGTCAAAGACGAGTTGACCAGGCGTTATCGGCCAGGACGCTTCATCGCTTTCGACGACGGCCAGATCGTTGCCGATGCGGCCACTTTCGACGAGTTGACGGAGACTTTAGCCGCGATCGGCAAGGATCGCCCCGACGTGCTTGTCGTGCAGGCGGGCACGAATTATCCGGACGAGGTCTCCATCCTCTTGTGACGGCGATGCCGGAAACACCCTCGGAACACCGGAACGTTTACCGGGGCGAGCCGGCACGAGCGTGGCTTCGCCTGGAACTGATATCCGCAAACGGCCGGGTTCGGGAGCTGGAACTCCTCGCCGACACCGGGAACCCATGCGCAATCATTGTGGATACGGCAACCATGCAAGCCCTGCGTTGGCGGGAGTCCGTCAGGACGAACTCCAACTTCGGGCCTCTTGAAGGCGGCTGGGTGCGAATCGCAATTCCGGCGCTGGGGTTTGATGTCAAGGTGCTCGGTCATGCCAACGATTCGGTCGTGGACGTGGTGAAGCGAAGCGATCCGGGATTCGGCGGACTGGTTGGATTGCCATTGCTCCGGATGCTCGAGTATGGAGGAGATGACGGGTGGTTTTGGGTCTGGTCGTCTGCCAAGCGACGGCCTGCCATGTGACGGCCCCTACCCGGGCAACATCACCGCCTGGGACCACAGCCAGGATCTTGAGGTCCAGTGGCCCAGCGCGACGATGTTCTCCGACGCGACCGGCCCGGCGGCGTTCGTGCCGGGAAGTCGTGGGAATTGGGGGGCCGCTCCGCGGCCCTACCAACAGATGCCTGGCGGGCCGACCCATAACCGGAGCCTGGGCAGCGGACCGCCTCGGGCTGGATCGGGCCGCTCGCACCCCAAGCGTGCCGCGCCGGGCAGCGAGTAATCAGTGCGCTCGTTTTCATGCGCGCCGATCACTCACTGGATGCCTTTTGACGCGCGACGACTAAACGAGCACGAAGGTCGTCTGGAATGCAGGCGCAGACGAACTGGATCTCAGGAGGAACCCGTCCTCCTGCCGCTTCCTTGTTGCACTGGTCGCACATGTCCTGCTCGGTAAGAACAATGATTCGCTTCTGTGCGTTCTTGACCAAGGTGAGAAACAGCATGTCTGACGGGAGTTTTAGCATCTTTCCAACAGCGTACTTCCCACCGGACGTTTTCGATCCGCTCGTGGAGATGGTGGCGACGATGGAGTGGTCCTCGCTAACCGCGTCAAAATCGAACACTCCACCGGAGCGGAGGGCCAGCCGTTCCCGCGAGAACTTCGTGCCGTACTGCGCCGGCATCCAATGTAGCCTCACCCAATCCTCTACTTCGAGTTGCACGCGCGTGTCCGCCATAACTCCTCCCTTGACTGTAAGCGGATCGAAACGGGGATCAAAACGGGGACGCAGCTAGAATTGGCGACCTGGGCAACCAAGATAGCGGCGGGCGCATTCCAGGTTGCTCGCGGCGCGGTTGAGCCACTCGCGGGGATCATCGGGCGGCAGCCGCTTTCGTGGCATACACGACCTTTCCTTCTTTCAAGGCCGGAAAAATCACCAGACAGGGAGTGTTGCGATAGCGGGCCACCTCCTCCGGCGTCACGAGCACCACATCAACGGCCGCACCCGCCCCGCGGAGGCCGCGATAGATGGCCGTGGCCAGCCGCCTCCGCCGGTACTTGCCTGCCTTGATGACCAGCAAATCGACGTCGCTCTGCCGGCCCATCTCCCCGCGGGCCGCCGATCCGAACAGGATGATGTGCTCGGGGCGGGCTACCTCGACGACTCGCCGCACGATGTCGGCCAGCACCTCCCTGGGCAGCGTCCCCGTTTGCCGGCGCCCATGTCTTTTCGAGTTAGCGGCCATCTATTGATCCTGGCTTTACTTTCTTGACCGTCTTGGTCCCCAGATCGAGAATGTACTGCTCGTTCTTCTCGTTGGTCACAAGGATCGCCTCGTCACGGACTGCCAGCGACGTGATGAACACCCATTGAACGTCTTCTTCAAGGCGCGGGTCGATCTTGACGGTGTAGATCACCGTCTGCCAGAGTTTCTCGCCAGTCTTTTCGTCGCGGGCTTCAATCTTCCCTTCCCGTCCGTTCGCGTTGAGGGCCACATACTTCACCCCGTGGTGGATCGCGGGAGTTACCGGCTTCGGAGCCGTCCGTTTCGCCCAGGCTTCCTTGGCCACCAGCGCCGCCAACGTCAAGCACAGCACCATCGCAAGGCTCTTCATGGTTTTTCCTATCGTTTGCTCCGGAAGCGGTACCCAGTACCCGCGAAGCCCAGGGGCCAGTATACTACGGGCTGGCGGGAAACCCCAGCCCCGGTCTTCCCCGCCAAGAAGGGAAAGGAGAGCAAGAAATGTCCTGGAAACGAGGGCTCCTGATCGGCATGCTGCTCGCCGGCGGGCTTTCGGCCGCCTCGGGCTTGCAGGCCGGCGAGGGAAGATCATCGCCTGCGGCCCCGCCGGGCGGCACGGCAAAAACCGGGAAGCTCACCGGCATCGTCACCGAGAAGACCGACAAGTACGTCATGGTCCAGGCCGAGGGCGCCAGCGAGGCGAAGCGTTATCTCTTCGCGCCGGAGGGGGGCGGCGCGCCGAAGGCAGACCTTCAGGCCGCCCTGAAAACGGTCTTCGTGCCGAACCTCGTGGCCCTGGAATGGCAGGGGCAGGAGCAGCCCGTCCTCACCGCCGTCCGCGTAATCCTGCCGCGGATGAGGACCGGCGTGGTCACCGGGATCGTGGTCGTCCGCGCCAGCAAGGCCCGCGAGGTCTGGCTGGAAGTCAAGCCCTCCGGCAAGGGCTTCACCGAGCGCTACTGGCCGCGGTTCGTCGGCGGGCCGGACGGCTTCGACAAGGGCATGATCCGCACCATCGGCGAGCTGAACCCCG
>Ga0187848_10001546_pt1 | contig 19415 bp, 19 predicted proteins | sample June2016WEW_4_40_FD_132424 | JGI IMG/M metagenome (GOLD analysis project Ga0187848, IMG submission 132424) | Peatland microbial communities from SPRUCE experiment site at the Marcell Experimental Forest, Minnesota, USA - June2016WEW_4_40 | ecosystem: Environmental > Terrestrial > Soil >... | reverse complement strand
GAAAAAATGCCTATTTTACAGGTGTTTGAACGGCCTAACGTCCAAATGGAAGCAGGCCTCGACCCTAACCAACTGAATCTGTTCGACTTTTAACGGGACAGCTGTGGGACAGACCATCGTTTTTCGTGGTCTGTCGTCTCCGGGCCTTTGCTTCCACTGACGCCATCGCCCGTTTGTCTGCGGCCCCGCCGCATTGTGGGGCCGGCCCTCGGCCGGTGAAGAGCGGCTGACGCAGTCGTCTACTGCACGATGTCGCCTGTCCAGCGTTCGCGGTGCGCCCAGAACGGGCACTGCGGGCAGGCCTGTCCTTCGGCGTAATCGATCCCCTCCTCATGGGGGCAGCCTATGATTCGATCCGTCATGACGACCGATTTGACGCCATGATCCCGCACGAACCGGAGGATGTCGCTACCAACGGCCGCATCTATCCGAACGTCGCCCTCCTCGGAGAACCAGCGTTCCAATGCAGCCGGTTCGGCGCCATCTGCGTTCACAATCCCAACCGCGACTTTGCTCGCGCGTTTGTCATCGGGACCGTAGAACGCGATGGTTGCGATCGGATAGCCACGAAAGCCACGGCGAAACCGGGGGCGCCTAGTTTCAAGCCACCACAGACCTGGGAACCTGCGCCGCTGGTCGATCCGCTGATCGAGGAGCACCTCGCAGCCTACGTCCACCAATCCGGTTCGTGGCCTACTGCTTCGCGAAGTCAAACGTGCAGGGGCGGCCTACGATGCCGAGGCCCGTGTCGCGGGTGCCTGTGCCCTCCGTATCCTGGAACTGGGCCTTGATGTTGTAGCTATATTCCTCGCCCTTGTGGGCCAAGACTCCACGGGCGTATTTCCTGGAGGCGACTATGCCTGTTGCAGACAGCTTGGCGCTGCCGTCCACCGCGATCTTGCCTTCGATCAGCAGGTAGCCGGGCTCCCCCGCTGTGCCGTGCTCTCCGCGAAAATTGCTTTTCTGGATGACGCTGGCAAACTGCCAGGTATAGCCCTCGGTGTTCCCTTTTGCGGGGCAGGTGAGCTTCGTGAGCCACTTGCCATCGAAGCGCGGTGAACTTTGGCCACCGGCGCCCGCCGCTTGAGGAGGCGAGGACGTGCTTTGGGCGAAAGCAATCGACCAAATCAGCAGTGCGGCTGCCGCTCGGAGAGCCGCCCGAGTAATGATAGTCAAATGCATATAGAGGGCACTTCTGCAATCTGGCAGCCAACCCGCAAGGTTCCCCAAAAAACCGGTGATGTGCGCGTTTTCTCGCAAAACAGCGCGGCGTATTGAGATACTGACGCCTTTGAGGACAGCGCTTTGCTGAGTAGTGCGCCTTTTGACTCAGGCAGCGCTACCAGGCGCACATGCAAACACACAGGCCGGCGCGGGACTCGAAGCGCTTGCCGACAGATATTCTGCCCATTTCGGCAATAATTCGACAATGTAGGCGTTAACGGCCGCGGCTTGGTAAGTGACTGCAAACACACGGCGCCCGTAACCGAGCCGCGACCGTTAGGGAGCGGTTGACGCGCCTAAATTGGGGAATCCCCAGATCGGTTAAGCACCCGCCTGACAACCCGTAGCCCCGGCGCTCTCAAACCCCGGGAAGGAGCGAAAAACAGAAGACGAGAACAAGAAACCACAAAGCCCAAAACAAACCCTTCAGCCCGGCGCCCGGAGGACGTACAAACTCCAGCCACAGGCCGGCAGGTCTGTCCCACCTTCAAAACGACCACTGCAAACTGGTGAACCCGGTGTGCGCGTGGTAGTTCTCGTAATACGAAAAGAGCTGGAACTGTTCGTTGTAGCCGTAATACTGCCAGGCCGCGTTCCAGCGCAGTTTCGGGGTGATGCGAATCGATACTCGAGCCATGGGCGACTCGTAAGTCAGAGGGAAGGTTTGTACCGAGTCAAGCAGCGCCGCGACTCCGGAAGCGCCCGAAGGCGCCGCCGTGGCGCGGCCGTCGCCGGTATCCTTGGTGATGCTGTAACCCACCAGCAGGTCCGCCCGCCGGCCGATGGCAAATCGTGCGCCGGCGTTGGCGGCGTGGATGTTACTAATGTAGATAGAATCGTAAGCCGTCTGAAACTGCGACGCCGCGAAAAACTGGAGGCCGCCGACACTATCCAAGTGCAATTTGCTGTAACTGGTGTCGAAAGTTAGCCATCGGTTTACCTGCCACGATGCCGACCCGCCGGCTTGGCGTGAACGCGAGCTGTAAGTCGTAAAAGAGAGGGGAGCATTTTCGTTGTAAACTTCGCGATAAGTCGCGCCCACTTGAAGCTTCTTGGTTCGATACTGGGTGCGGCCGCCAAGGGTGTGATAGTTGCGGTCGCTGATGGGCGTGAGCGCGCCACTGGCGTGTCCGCCTTCGCCTTCCAGGTTCACCGTCCATCCCTTGACCGGCTGCAGCCGCAAACCCGCCGCTACGCTGCTCAAAGTGCTCTCCTGTGGATAGAAATTGCTCAGGGAGCTATTGGCTATGCTCGGAATCGATTCGGCCTCCAGTACGCGGATCCGCCGGTCCGAGTAAGTATAGCCGGCGTAAAGTCCGAGCCATTTTTTCGCGCTGTAGTGCAGGTCGGTTCGATTGCTCACGGTGCGAACGCCAAGGAAGTTGAAGCTCAGGCTAGTTAGGCCGCCGGTGCCATAGTCGTATTCGGTGTAATAAGAATCGCCGTCGATTCGGGTATTACTTACCGCGGTGTGATTGACGATGCTCAGCTTATCGCTGGGGAAAAGGCTCAGGTTGAAATCGCCCGCCAGCGCCGGCCGCTGCGCGCTGCCGGAAACCAGAATCTCCCGGTTGGCCGCGCCGCCGAAACGGTCGAGACCGGTCGCCAGTTCGTCTAGGGCGAAGTTGCCATCGCCGCTCGCGTAACTCAGCCGCGCGTTCACGGCCCATCGCTGGCGGTTGGTAAACAAACTGCCCAGCCAGGAAGAGTTGGAGCCGTGATACGGCTGGGCGCGGGAGAACTGCTGCAGCACGGAGAGATCGTTGGGCTCGGTCGAGCCCTCGCTCCCAGTCAGGTTATCCACGTTATCTTGTTTGAAGAATTCCCAGGTCCGCCGCGCCAGAATGGTGAATCCGGCCGCGTGCAAAGTCACTCCCAAACGGAAGTCGTTCCACTGCTGGCGCACGTCGGTGAAGGCCGGGAAGGCGGCGCTCTGGGTGTCGAACTCCTGCGCGGTAGTAAGTCCGGGACCGGTTTGGGTGTTGCGGCTGTAACCCACGTCGAACTGAGCCCGGCTATTGTCCGGCAGTAAGGTCAGATCGTGATCCTGCAGCAGGCGCGTGTTATTGAGCAGGTGCCCGCCGCCCGAGATCGCCACCCCCGGATCGAAGAATCGATTCTCGCGCCAATTCATGTCGTAGCGGTAGAGCCGGTTCTTGCGCACGCGCACAATTACAGATTCGTAAGGATCGTTGCCCAGGCCGATCGTGGTCAGCAAAATTTCGTCGAAATAGCGGCCGTGGCCGTCCTTGGAATCGATGGTCAAGGTGCTTCCGAGCAGGCGCAATCCGTTGCCGAAGTTGATATCGCTGCGGTACAGCCCGTCGTTGCCGCCGATCGTGGCGAAGCGATAACCGGTCTCGAACGCATCGGTGATGTTGTACGACCCTGCGTCTTCGCCGCGGGGCGAGCCCACCGGTTCGCCGCTTGGGGCAAGCACTTGTTGCGCTGGCAAAAGGCCGGCGCAGGCCATCAGGATGAGGATCGGCAAAACGTGGCGCGGGCACTCGTGCCTGCCGTGTCGAGACTCGTCTCGACAGGTTCGCGTGCGGTAGTTGGTCCCCGTCCGAGCGGCAGGCGTCCCGATGAGTCGGGACGCTGCAGGCACGTGTGCCCGCGCCGCGCAATCCCGCGTACGTGTTGCCATTCTCATCGCATCACCTCAGAAAGAACGCACTCGCATTCGAGCCGTGGATGCGCACGTGGCAAGTGGTACAGCGCTGATATTTGGGATCGAGCAGATTGTGCTGCGCGGTCTGAATGTCGACCCCCGCCAGGCGGGTTCCCGTACCGCCGCCGTTGTGGCATCCCAGGCACAGGGTCATCGTCACCGGCCGCCGTAACAGTCGCCCGTTGGTCGATCCGTGGGGATAATGGCAGGTCTCGCAGCCTTCAACGACAGTGGGCGGATGCTCGAATACGAACGGGCCGCGCTTGTCGCTATGGCATTTCAGGCACGCTTCGTCGTTGAAAGCGGTCTGCTCCACCATATGCGGCTGCGACCCCATCCGCCACGTGGGCGCAAAAGTGCCGTGCGGGTTGTGACAATCCCAGCAATCCATGAAGCCCTCGTTGACGCGGTGTTTGGAGGGCATGTCGAACTGCGCGCGCACGGTTGAGTGACAGGCAAAGCAGGTTTCGCTGCGTTGCTTCGCCAGCAGAAACTTGGCGCTGGGGGAACGATGGATGGAGTGGCAGTCCGTGCAGGTAACGCCGTTGAGCGTGTGCTCGGAGCGGCGGATGTTGGACTTCTGAAGATCCTTCGCGTGGCAAGTGAGGCAGACTTCCATCGTCGCTTTCGGTTGCATGATCGAAAACGCATGGGCGATGGTGGCCTTTCCGCCGCGGGCCGCTACATGCGCCTGCCCCGGACCATGGCAACTTTCACAGCCAGTCTCAGCCGGCGGCCGATCGCCCGCGGCCAAAGATTGGTAATGCGGATTCTTGTAGAAGGTCGACCATACGTCCGCGTGGCAGGTTTTGCAGGCGTTGCTGCCCACAAAGCCGGCGCCGGCTGGCGGCGTTTGCGCCATGGCGGCTGACGCCAGCAGTAAGAACGCAAGGGCTCTCGCGAAAGTTCGAGGATGACGGAGCTGCACTCTAAAGCCGCTGCGCATCTGCTCCACACGTGCCGGGCGTGGCCCCTACTAACATACCTATAATGATACGCGGCAGGACGCCATTCGATAACCGATGCTCACCGATTTAACATCTGTCTCAAAGCGTCCGGGCATTACGGGTAAATCTACGGGGGATTCTCGACTGTTTTCGACGGTGAGAGGAAACCGGGGAATGGAGCTGGCGGAGGGGCTTGAACCCCCGACCCTCTGATTACAAATCAGATGCTCTACCAACTGAGCTACGCCAGCCCGGCGTGGGGCAAGCCTGCCCCTTAATCCAGGCTAGACTGTCGGGCGGGTTGGCGTCAAGCGCGATACGCTTTGCGATATGATGCAAACTTGACGCGAAGAATTACTCTCCCCATCACCGTCGCGCTGGTTGTGCTTGGGGCGCGGACGGCGGACAAGTTCGCCCTTACGGTGGACAACATCATGCGCGGTCCGGCGCTGGTGGGTTACGAGCCCGCTCAGGTCCGGTGGTCGCACGACAGCCGCGAGATCTACTTTCAGTGGAAGCGCGCCGGCGATAAGCTGAGCGAGCCGCTTGACACTTATGTGGTGGGGCGTGACGGCGGCGGCTTGCGCAAGTTGACCGAGGACGAGGCCAAGCAGGCGCCGCCGGCCAACGGCGACACGTCGCGCGACAAGAAGCTCACCGTCTTTGCCCGCGATGGCGACCTGTTTCTCTACGACAACTCGAACGGCGACATCCGCCAACTCACCAAGACCATCGACGCCGAAACCAATCCGCGATTCTCGGCCGACGGCAAACGAATCGCGTTCACGCGCGGCGGCAACCTGTATGTGATGTCGCTCGATAGCGGCTTCGTGGAGCAGATGACCGACATTCGGCCGGCCGCGGTCGCGGGAGCAGCGGCGCCGGCGGCGGGCGGACGCGGAAGAGGACGGGGAGGGCGTGGCGGGCGCGGCGCGGAAACAAGCTCCGCCGCGGCGGGCGGCGCGGGTCAGGCCGCAGTCAGCGCCAGCCAGGAATATCTCAAGAAGGAAGAGAAGGATTTCTTCGAAACGGTGCGCGAGCGCGCCGAGTTACACGATGAGGAAGAGGCCCGCCGCAAACAGCACCCGGCGCGCAAGCCGTTCAACCTGGAGGCGCGCCAATCGGTGACCGGGCTTCAACTTTCGCCCGACGGCAAATACGTGCTGGCTTCCATCAGCGAATCCGGCGGCGCCAAGAACACGGTTATTCCCCAATGGATTACCGATACCGGGTACGTGGAAGACGAGACCGGCCGCTCGTATGTGGGCGATACGCCAAGCCGCTTGCGCCTGGCGATTCTCGACGCAGTCACTGGCGACGTGAAGTGGGCCGACGCGGGCCAGGCGCAGCGGGAAGTGGACATACTGCAAACGGTCTGGTCTGAAGACGGAACCCGCTGCGCCGTGGAGGCCCGCGCGGCCGACAACAAGGACCGGTGGCTATTGGCCCTCGATCCGGCCGCGGGCAAGACCAAGGTTCTCGACCGCGAACACGACGAAGCCTGGGTGGCGGGCGGCGGGGGTGGCGGATTCGGAGCGGCGGGTTTCGGCTGGATGAAAAACGATCGCGAGCTCTGGTTCCGGTCCGAGCGCACCGGCTATAGCCAGCTTTATGCCGTTGCCTACGATGGCGGCGAGCCGCGCGCTCTCACGTCCGGCAAGTGGGAAGTGCTGGCGGTGAGACAATCCAAAGACAAGTCGCACTTCTATCTCACCGCCAACAAAGACTCACCATACGAAAATCACTTATACGAAATGGGCGGCGATGGCGGCGAACTTACTCGCCTCACTAAGGCTCCGGGCAAGCATACCACCACGGTCTCGCCCGATGAGCATTGGATCGCCGATATCTACTCCTACACCAACCAGCCGCCCGACCTGTTCGTACAGGAAAACAAACCGCTGGCCGAATCGAAGCGGCTTACGACTTCGCCGACGCCCGAGTTTCTGTCTTATCCCTGGCTGGACGTGCCCATTATCACCTTCAAGGCACGCGACGGCGCGATGGTGCCGGCGCGTCTGTTCAAGCCTGCCAACGCCAAACGCGGCGGCCCCGGCGTGGTCTTCGTTCACGGCGCCGGCTATTTGCAGAACGTGGACCGGTGGTGGTCGACCGGCTATTATCACGAGTACATGTTCGACCATCTCTTAATGGAGCGCGGATTCACCATCATCGACGTGGATTACCGCGGTTCGGCCGGCTACGGCCGCGACTGGCGCACGGCCGTCTACCAACACATGGGCGGAAAGGACCTGGACGACATCGTGGACGCCGCTAAGTACCTGGCCTCCGAGCAGGGCGTAGACCCCAAGAAGATTGGGCTGTACGGCGGGAGCTACGGCGGGTTTATCACTCTTATGGCCATGTTTACGCAGCCGGACATATTCGCCGCCGGAGCCGCGCTGCGCCCGGTTTCCGATTGGGCCATCTACAACCACGGCTACACCGCCAACATTCTGAACACGCCGCAGGCCGATGCCGAAGCCTACCGCCGCTCTTCGCCGATCTTTTTCGCCGATGGCCTAAAGGGCGCCCTGTTGATCTGCCACGGCATGGTGGACAACAACGTGGAGTTCACCGATACGGTGCGGCTGGTGGAGCGCCTGATCGAGTTGCGCAAAGAGAATTGGCAACTGGCGGTCTATCCGGTGGAAAGCCATGGCTTCATTCAACCTACAAGCTGGGCCGACGAATACAAACGGATCTTGGCGCTGTTTGAGAAGAATTTGAAGTAAGGTGGGGCAGGCGATTCGCCCGCAGGATGGATTATGAACAAGCACCTGGCCGGCGGAACCGCCTGCCCCACCAAGCTGACGCTGGCGCCGCTGATCGCGGCCACTTACTTCATCGTGGCAGGCGGTCCCTTCGGCCTGGAAGATATCGTGGCCAAGGCGGGTTACGCGGGGGCAATCCTGATCCTGCTGATCACGCCCGTGGTGTGGGCCATTCCGAGCGCATTGATGGTGAGCGAGATGGCCAGCACCATCCCCGAGGAGGGCGGCTACTACGTTTGGGCCACCCGTTCGATGGGCCCCTTCTGGGGATTTCAAGAGGCCTGGCTCTCGCTGGTGGGAAGCATCTTCGATATGGCTATCTATCCCGCCCTGTTCGTCAGCTACCTGGGCCACTTCGCGCCGGCGGTGACGGCGGGCTGGCGCGGCATCGCCATCGGTGCGGCCCTGATCGCGGTGGCTGCCGCCTGGAACCTGCTGGGAGCCAAATCGGTGGGCGACAGTTCGGTAGTGATGGGCATTTTGCTGCTGGCGCCGTTCGCCGTGCTTTCGGTTTACGCCGCCATGCATCGCGGCGCCGCTGCCGCGCACGCCTCATCCACCGTTCCCTTTGACCTGTTGGGCGGCATTCTGGTGGCCATGTGGAATTACATGGGTTTCGACAACACGTCCACCATTGCCGAGGAGGTAGATCGGCCGCAGCGCACCTATCCGCTCGCGATGGCGGGCACGGTAGCGATCATCGCTTTGAGCTATGTCGTTCCCATCGGCGCCGTAGCTCTCACCGGGCTTCCCCTCGATCGGTGGTCCACCGGCGGGTGGGCGAATGTGGCGCGAGCTACGTTCGGTTCGAACCCGGCGGGCGCCGCCATCTCCTTTTCCATTACGGCCGTGGGAATGATGGCGGCGGCGGGAACGCTGCTGGGCCTGACTCTGGCGCTTTCGCGTCTGCCAGCCGTGCTCGCCGACGACGGCTACCTGCCGCGCGTGCTCGCCCGGCGCAGCCCCGCTACCGGCGTGCCCTGGGTCTCGGTACTGGCGTGCGCGGCTGCGTGGGCCGCTTGCCTGTGGTTGAGCTTCACCAAACTGGTGATGCTCGACGTGCTCCTGACCGGCCTCAGCATTCTGCTGGAATTCGCGTCTCTGGTGGCTCTGCGCATCCGCGAGCCGCTGCTGCCGCGTCCTTACAAAGTACCTGGCGGCCTATGGGGCGCCATCGGCATTGGCATTCCACCTCTCGCGCTGCTCATCCTCACCGTGGTCCGCAACCAGGCCGAACCGATCGGGCCGATCAACGCTCTCGAATTGGGAGCTATGCTGATTGGTCTCGGCGTTGTAGCCTATTTCTTGAGAGCGCGGAAATAACATGATGATTGCCGATCTTGCCGAAATTGCCGGCCGCACCTACCCGGCCGGGCGGCGTACACAGAATCTGGTGGGCGGCGCCAGCCCCATCCAGGCCTCCAACTTCTCCCTGGGCAACGTGACGCTGGAGCCGGAGGGCGGCCAGGTGCCCTGGCATAACCAGCAGCAGGAAGAGATTTACTTCATCGTGGAAGGGACCGGCGAAATGTGCCTGGGCGGCGAGCGCACCGTGGTGCGCGGCGGCCAGGCCGTTTATATCCCTCCCCAAGTGTTTCATCAATTGACCAATGTCGGCTCCACGCCGCTGCGCATGATCTATTGCTACGGTCCCGCCGGCGACGTAGCGCACTGGCGCCAGGAGCTGGATGGTACGCTGCCCAAGGCCGGGGTGGACGCGCCTTCCTTGCCCGCCGGCGCGCGCCCGCAGTGCACCGGAAAACCCAAGCCATGACCACTCATACCGTCGGCATCATCATGAACGGCGTTACCGGCCGCATGGGACTCAACCAGCACTTGCGCCGGTCCATCTACGCCATCATCCAGCAAGGGGGCCTGCGCGTTTCCGACAGCGAAACCATCATGCCTTATCCGCTGCTGATGGGGCGCAACGCGTCGAAGCTGGATGCTATCTCGAAGGAGTGCGGCGGCCTGGAGTGGTCCACGAACCTCGAGAAAGCTCTGAATGACCAGGCCTACCAGGTGTATTTCGACGCCCAGACGACCGAACGCCGCGCCGACGCCGTGCGCGCCGCTATCGCCGCGGGCAAGCATATCTACTGCGAAAAGCCGATCGCGGGATCGCTTGCCGTTGCGCTCGATTTGTGCCGGCTTGCCAAACGGGCCGGCGTGAAGCACGGCGTGGTGCAGGATAAACTCTGGCTGCCAGGGCTCTTGAAGCTGGAACAGTTGAAGCGCCAGGGCTTTTTCGGCCGGATTCTTTCGGTGCGCGTCGAATTCGGTTACTGGGTGTTCGAGGGCGATACCGTGCCCTCGCAGCGGCCCTCCTGGAACTATCGCAAGGAAGACGGCGGCGGCATCATTCTGGATATGCTGTGCCATTGGCGCTACGTCTTGGATAACCTGTTCGGCGAAGTAAAAGCGGTTTCATGCCTTGGCGCCACGCACGTGCCCACACGCTGGGACGAGGACGGCCGGCCCTATTCGGCCACCGCCGAGGATTCCGCCTACACCACCTTCGAGCTGGCCGGCGGTATCGTAGCCCATATCAACTCTTCCTGGGTGGTGCGGGTGCGGCGCGACGATCTGGTGACCTTCCAGGTGGACGGATCGAAGGGCACCGCCGTGGCCGGCCTTCGCCACTGCTGGATTCAGCCGTACGGAGCGACGCCGCGCCCGGTCTGGAACCCCGATATCGAGCAGCCCCTCGATTTCTTCCACGGCTGGCAGAAAGTGCCTGAGCAAGACACCTACGACAACGCTTTCAAGCGCCAGTGGGAATTGTTCCTTCGCCACGTGGCCCTAGACGAGCCCTTCCGCTGGGGCCTGCTGGAAGGCGCCAAAGGCGTCCAGCTTGCGGAACTAGGCATGGAATCCTGGCGCAAGCGCGCCTGGATGGAGGTGCCGGCGCTGGGGGACGTGTAGCCAGCCTTCGTAACTCATCGGTGGTACAGCTTCCGCAACTCCGTCTTGGCATCCTGTAACAACCGCTTTCGTTTTGCTGGGAGAGCCTTGCCCGCGCGGTTGATATAGAAATTCAACATTGACATCGCGGACTGAAAGGGCGACGCTTTGAACCGCGAGTGCGGGTAGGATACGCCGGATCGATGGTGTGCAGGAACGGCCGCGGATCGCTCCAATTGAAGCTGCGCGAGCCGTAAAGGCAGGCGGCCATGCAGTAGCGGCAGCCGATGCAGCGGTGCTCATCCATCAGCACCAGCCCATCGCTCTGGCGTTTAAAGGTGGCGCCGGTGGGGCAAACCTTCACGCACGGAGGATGCTCGCAGTGGTTGCAGGCGACGGGCACGGGAGCGCCGGCAACGGCGGGACTCGCGACCTCCGGGCCAAAGGCGTTTTCGAAGCGGTCCTTCCAGATCCACTTGATTTCGCGCCGCCGGTCGGGAATCACGGGAATGTTATGGGCTGCGCGGCAAGCCTCGATACAGCGGGTGCAGCCGCGGTCTCGCCAGCATTTTGCCAGATCGATCGCCATGGCCATGCGTCGCGGCTTGCCGAATGCTCGGGCGGAAACTGCCAACAGTGCGAGAAAGGCCTGGCGCGTGATCTTCATCGTGGGCTCCGCGGATCGGTGTGGCAGTTCCAGCAATCCGGCTGCACGGCGACGTAATCGTGGCAGCGGTCGCAAAACGCGGCCTTTTCGTGGCAATCGAGGCAGGTGCGGACCAGGCTCATCTCGCGCACGCGGCCGTTGGGAGCAGTGAAGAAGCGCTCGCCCGAACGCACCACGCGGTCGCGCCAGGAAAGCAGCAGGTCCCCGTGCGACGCGCGCATATACGGGAGCGGCGCAACGCACTGCCGCTCGTTCGCGGGCAAGTTGAGCGAAAGCTGGCGCGGCGGCGCGAGGGCGTTGCGCCAGAGCGGGAACGAGGAGCCGGCCAGGAACAGCGCGATGCCCGCCGCGACGATGGTCCGCTCAGTCATGGGCTTCTCCGCGAAGATCCGTGTGGCGCGGCTTCTCGCCCTTCATCACCAGCGCGTTGCCCACCAGTTCGTGAACGCCCGCCACTTCCACGCCGCCCACCCAATAATCCAAGAGCTTGGGAAACGTCGCCTTATCGATGGCACAAATGCAGGCCAGCAGGTTGACGCCGTAGGCCTCGGAACGAGCGGTATTTCTCCAGGCGGTCGCGCATGCCATCGAGTATGATGTCGCGCCAGTTTTCGGGAAGCTTCCAATCGGCGTCCGGCGGTTGCCAGGCGCGCGGGTTTGGCATGCCGAGGTACTTGAGATTCTTGGCGGCGCCGGCGTGCGAGTGAGCACGCCCGAGCCAGCCACCGTCGCCAGCAGCGCGAGCGGCAGGTAATCGGCGGTGACGAACCGCAGGCGAGGGTCAAGCACACGCCGCAGAAAAAGAAAAACCAACGCCAGAAGCAAGCCAGCGTCGACGAAGCGATTGGCCGGACCCAGAAGCGCCGGTTCGAGAAAGAAGCGCAGATGCCCGGCTACCACCCACAGGAGACAGCCGTGGAACAACAACGCGCCGGCCCACGGCGAACGATTCCGGAACGGCACCGGCACGCGCACCCACGCCGCCGCGCGCCAAACCATGCCGGCCACGAAGACGGCGAAGGCGAGGTACGCGATGGCGGCGAAGATCATGCTGGTTTTCCCGTGGGGCAGACCATCGTTTTTTGTGGTCTGCCAGTCGAGGTTCTTGCTCTTTTGTGGTGAGTGTGTGCAGCCTGTAGGGCAGACCACAAGAAACGATGGTCTGCTCCACGATGAAATCGTCGCGGCATCTACACGCAGCCGGTGGGCTTGGGCAGTCCGGCCACCTTGCATGCGCCCTTGGCGGGGCCCGAGGGGAAAAGCTCGTACATCTTGGCTAGCTTGATGCCGGTCTCCTTGGTGATCTTGCGGATCATCGGGGCGATGCCGAACTGCAAATTATAATTGCGCAGATAGTTGACCAGCACCCAATGCTCGCCAGTCATCTCCGGCACGTCTTCGCTGGCCGCGAAATCGCGGGCCACGGTCTCGTATTGGTGGAAGTGTACACTCACCCAGAAACTGCACTGAGCCCTACCAACGAAACCAAAACGGGGCAACGCCGAATTGCGGCATGCATTACGGCCGACACCGGCCGTTCTCCCTTAAAGTGCCGTCAGGTGACTACGAAATCAGGTTCAGTAGTTCTGGTAGTGAGGGCTGGGAATGCACGTCTGTCGTGGTCAAAGTGCGCAGGCTTTCGTTTCGCGGTGCTTTCCGCGTAACGATGCAGTTGGCAACATGAGGGCGTCAGCACGCCGAAGACCGACCCACTAATTCCAAGCGCTGGGCAGGCCTCCGAGGCCTCCGGGACAGACTGAACTGTCTAGACTGTCCCTATCAGCTCACCCCGCTCCAAGGCGCCCGCTAAGCCGTGGAGTAGGCGTTTTCGCCTGCAAGCCGTTCCAGTGAACTATGATCCGCTGGTACCGTGAGGCGAAAGGCTTTCCATCGTAAGCCGCCACGGCCTCACTGGCCGGGTCCACATCCTCACCCCGGAAGACCAAGCCGGCCTATGACAAACACTGCCGGGACACCCGCGATTACTTCAACCCCGCCGGCGAATTCGAAGCCGGCATCGCCCAGTCCATCGCCGACGGCCGCTGGCATTTCCGCGCGCCGGGCGAGAGCAGTGCGGGAGTCCAGTGGTCACTCTCGGGGACTACCTCGATAACAGGCTCGATCGGCTAAAGCTGCAGGACCGTTCGCAATCCCTCATCGACAGAACGCTGCATTCGCGGTGTCAGCGTGCCGGCATGCTCGGTCAGGAAACTCCGGTCGAGTGTCAAAAGTTGGGAGACATTCACCACCGAGTCCCGTGCCAGACCTGCCGATCGCGCCGGCAACAGGACGTTCCCTGGGGCGTCGGCGAGTTCCACGTTGCTTGCGATAGCGGCTACGATGGCGGTTTGAATCCGGCTGAGGTTGAAGGAGTCTGCTTGGACCACCAGCACCGGCCGCCTGTATCCGGGCCCGGAGCCGCGGGGCTCAGGAAGGTCTGCCCACCAAATCTCCCCGCGCTGAATCGCGCCCATTTCTACCAAGCATCCTTTGCGAGGGATTTGAGCTGGGCTCGGTGCAATACGGCCTCCACCTTCGCCGGGCGCCGCGAATACACGTCGTTCAGGCGTTCTGTGATCGCATTTCGGTCCTGCCGCTTCAGAAACTCCGCAATCGCTTTCGCGTACAACTCACTTCTCGAAACCCGAAGGCGGCGGGCAGTTACCTCCGCCAAACGGAAGAGATCGTCAGGTACCGATACGGCGGTCTTCATGCCCATAGTATAACCCGAGTTATACCCGACCCGGAGCTAACCGGACCTGGCGCCAGGAACGGGCAGGACAGACGATCGTTTTTCGTCGTCTGAATCATCTCCATTCCCACTCGAGGAACCCTGGCTTCACGTCGCGCATGGCGTTGACCACCAGTTCGGCCAGACCTCCGTAGAAGATCCGGTTGCTCTTCCAGAAGCCGCGGTGGGCGATGAGATCCCGGAACTGGCCCTTGCAATTGCTGCACGGCGCGCAGATGTACTTGGGGATGGAGGGGTCCATGCAATCGGCGAACGCGGCCAGCACCTGCTCCATCTTCTTGGCCCCGGCGACGTTGAGCTTCCAGTCGACGAAAGTCTTGCCGGACATGATGGCGAAGCCGCTGCCGCCGCCGCAGCAATAATTTTCGGTGCGGTTGGGAGACATCTCGCGAACATCGGGGCAGACGGCCCGCAGCACTTCGCGCTGCGGCTCGGTGATGCCCATCAGGCGCGTCATGTTGCAGGGATCGTGCAGAGTCACCGGGAAATCGTTGCGGGTGGGATCGACCGCTAGCCGGCCGCCCAGCACCAGGTCCCGCATCAAGGTCATGGAGCTTACGCGCGGCAGGTTGAGATCGGACGGCAGGAGGCGATCGGCGATCACGGTCAGGGCTTTGTGGGCGTGGCCGCACTCGCCGATGACAATGCGCTTCACCTTGAGCTTGCGCGCGGCCTCGATCTGCCGCAGGGCGACGCGGGCGAACTGCACATCGTCATACCACAGGCCGTAGTTGACGGCGTCGTAGCCGGTGAGCTCGGAGGAGAGCGTCCAGCTTACGCCCGCGGCGGTGAGCATGACGGCGAAAGCGCCCGGGTTTTCGGGCCAGGACAGCACCTCGCCGGCATTGTGGATCAGGAGCACGTCGGCGCCCTCGACGTCCCACGGAGTTTTGACCGCGATGCCGGTTTTTTCGGTCATCTCCTCGTCGATGAAGTCGAAACTGTCGCGGGCGCCGGCCGGGTTCATACCGGTGGAGGAGCCGGTGCGAAGCTGTACCAGCGAGCCGGACGCGTGCAGTTCCTTGGGCGCGATCCCCATTTCCTGGCTGAACAGCTTGCGAATCTCGTGCGCCACCAGGCCGTTATCGGCGCCCATGGGGCAGGCCTGCGCGCAGCGGCGGCACAGGTTGCAGCGATAGGCGAGCTCGGCCAGATTCGAGACCGTGTTCCAGTCGAGCTTCACCGCGCCCTGCCAGCGCTTGTGCCTGACGTACTTGAAGTAGAGCCGGCGCAGAATTTCGGAGCGGTAGGTGGGCCGGTAGATTTCCTGGCGGCCGCTGCCGGTGAAGATGTGGCACGCCTCCGAGCACGTCTGGCAGCGCACGCAATGCTCGACGGTGATCAGCAGCGGGCGCAGGAAGGTCCAATTGTCCTCGCGCGTGAATAGCTTCTCGAGCCCCGCGAAGAACGCCGCCAGCAATTCACGCTCCTCGTCCGGAGATTCGGGCCGCGGCAGGGCTAGAGCGGAGTAGGCGTCCGGACTCACGGTTTCTTCTCCTTGGGCGGATCGGCCAGCGCTACGTCGGCCCACGTCTTCCGCTCGCCGGCGCCCACATGCGCGGCGGACCAGTGCGGGGTGTAGCGCAATTGGGCGGCAACGGCGGGATACCTGTGATCGTCCCAACGGACCTTGTGGTAAGCGAAGTACTTGGCCACGAAGTGGGCCATATGAGTGAAGGGGATGTAAGCGGCCAGCAGCGCCGCCAGCGCCACGCCAAGGCCTGCCAGCGGAGACACCGGATGGAATGTAGCCACAGCCCGCCAGACGGACGCTGGAGCCGCGCCTTCGGCCGCAAACGCCGCCAGCGCCACGGCCGCGGTCAGCGCGAAGAAGCTCAGGTTGAAGAAATCGGCCGGGCTCGTGTAGGGTTTCAGCGCGGGATCGGTCAGGCGCGCGGCGAGCAACGCGCACGAGCCAATCAGCAGCAGAACCAGCCCCGCCAGGGATACCGCCTCAGTGAATCCTCGGGGCCCGGTTACGAGCGACGCCACCGCCACCGCGCACAGGTAGATTCCCAGGTGGAAGGGATAGGTGCGGACCCAGAGCTTGCGGTTGTGCTTCCAAGCTTCCCGCAGCACCAGGACTTCGGCCGCGGTGTAGCGGACCTGACCGGCGAAACCGGACGGAATCGGGTAGAGTTCCCATCGCAGCGGGACCGGGGTTCGGGCATATTTCACCGCGCGGAATGCGCTGCCGGCTAGGAAGACCGCGCCGGCTAAATAAGCGAGCCACGAGAGCAACATAATCGCCTGGATGTAATATATCAGATGTTAAGGTCTGAAAATAGGCTGCGCTAGAGTGGCGCGGGCACTCGTGCCTGCCGCGGCCCGAAAACAATCCTCTAGCGCTCAGCACACCCGCGCTGAACCGCGCCCCGATGAGTCAGGGAGCTGCAGGCAGGAGTGCCCAATGTCACATGCTTTTCGCAAGGGCCGGCACGGCATCATTAGTAGGGCGGACCCCCTGGTCCGCGCGGGACGCCCTCGTCCCGCTCTTTTCCGGCGAAGAGCCGGCCGGGGGGCCGGCTGCGGACCAGGGAATAGGCGTTAAAATAAGCCGCCGCACACCACCGTATGTTGTGGACGGCAGAAATCGCGTTTCCAAGATCTTGCGGTCGGGACGGCATATTTTAACGCCTATTGCGGACCAGGGGGTCCGCCCTACAGCTTATGCGGGTGTGTCACGGACGCAAAAGTATGCGGCATCGGGCAGGAGCGCCCGCGCCACTTCAGCACTTGTGAGATACGCTCACTACCGCACGTCGGGGTCTTTGGCGAAATACAGGCTCACGGCGTGGTCGATATTGGATTTGGTGATGCGGACCGAGCGGCCGTCGTACTCGCTGATGGCGCGAATCAGCTTATAAATATCGTTCGGGTAGCAGGCGCGGAGCGTGGTTGCCCCGGCCCGGAAACATGCCTCGCGCAGGTAATCGGCGGAATTTGCGTCGCATGGGATCTTATTGGTGTCCAGGACCTGCCGGAAGATCTGGTCGAAGACGTCGGCGGTGATGTCGCCTACCAGAACCTTGGTCTGAATGCGGCGCAGGAAGGCCTCGTCCGCCAAATCCTTGGGGTTGAGGTTGGTGGAAAAGACCACCATCATCTCGAATGGCGCCTGAAACTTCATACCGGAAGTGAGCGTCAGGTAATCCACGCGCCGATCGAGCGGGACGATCCAGCGGTTGAGCAACTCCTGCGGCGCCAGGCGCTGACGGCCGAAGTCGTCGATCAGCAGGATGCCGTTGTTCGCCTTCATCTGGCAAGGGGAAATGAAGACGCGAGTTGCTTCATCCAGGCGCAACTCGAGCATGGCCGCGGACAGCTCGCCTCCTACCACGATGCAAGGGCGCTCGCACAGCACCCATCGCGGATCGTGCAATTCGTCGTCGCTCTCTATGGCGCGGTGGACTACGGGATCGTACAGAGTGATGATGTGGCCATCCACTTCGACGGCGTAGGGCACCAGAACTTTGTCTTTGTAAATGCGCAGGATGCGCTCGGCGATGCTGGTTTTGCCGTTGCCCGTGCCGCCATAGAGGAACAGCGACTGATGGCCGATGAGCGAAGGTCCCAACTGGTCGAGCAGCGCATCCGGCAGGACGAGATCGTGGAAGGCCTGACGCAGGCTTTCCCGGCTGAGCCGTGGATGGGCGGATTGCGCCCGCACCACTTCGGTATACTGCTGAATCGAGACCGGAGCCGGCCCGGAATAGGCGCAAATCTCGTTGCGCGCCGAAGCCAGCGTGCGGCCGGCGCTGGTCAAGGTGAATACGTAGTCGTTGCCGTTCATCCCCTTCACATCCAGCAACTGCTGCTGGCGGAATTGGTGGAAAAGGGTTTCCAGCACGGGGAACGACAGCTTAAGGCCATCGTGGAGACTGGCGAGCGAGCCGGCGCCGTGAAGCCAAAGGAACCGCAGGACCAGATCGCTAATCAGCGATTTCGGCACCCCCAACTGATCGAACCGGTCGGGGATAGTGGGCCTCCAGTCCGCGCGGGGAAGCGTAGTGCCAGGCAGGGCTACAGCCATACAGATAAAAAATATACAACGGATGGGCGAGCGGCTCTAGAGTAGCGATGGTTAGCAGAGCTGTACCGACTTTAGGGTACTCACCGGAGAAGATCGGCGGCCACGCCGTGAGGAGCCTAAGCAGCGGTTTCCGAATACGCAGAGGGGGCTGAGCCAAGTGGCGGCGGCCTCGCGATTGCCTGACACCGAGTTTTCCCTTACATTAGGGATTATGCACGTCCAATTTACGCCCGACCAGGAAGCGCAGCTTGCGCAAATCGCTATTGCCCAAGGGACCGCCCCCGAGCGTTTAGTGAGGGACGCCGCATTACAGTTACTTCACGAGGACGCCCGCTTTCGCGCCGCCGTACAAGAAGGTATTGCCCAGGCCGACCGGGGCGAATTCATTGAAGAAGAAGAAATGGATGCCCGGTTTGAGCGGATGTTGCGCTCATAAGAATGCGTATCCGCTGGACGCCCGCCGCCGCGTTTGACCTCGAGCACATTAGCGATTACCTGAAAGAAAACCATCCCCGATACCGGCAGCCCACCCTGCGCAAGCTCTATGAGGCTCTCCGGTCGTTGAAAGCGATGCCGAACCGCGGACGGCCCGGGCGCGAGGAAGGCACTCGAGAACTGGTCTTTTCTCCCCTGCCCTACGTCGCCGTTTACCGCGTGAAGGGGCAGTGCATTGAAGTCGTGCGCATCTATCATGGTGCACAGGACCGGCCTTAAAGTCCGTTTCGGGCTCGACCTGGCACGGCAGCAGGCTGGCAAAGCCATACGGCGAAACCCAAAGCGCAGCGAGAAGGCGGAACCGCGGCCCGCGGAGTGAAGCCCCTCCAAATGCGCCGTAACAAAAGCCGGGACAGACGGAGCGATTCCGATTTTGCGGATGTCCGACCGACAGGACAAACTAGGCTGCAGCCGCGCTTTTCGGCCGGCCCGATTTCCCAGGGGTGAGCTTACGCTGCAGTTGGCCTTCTAGCGCTGCAATAAACTTGGCCGGACCCAGCGGTCTGCCGGCATACGTGGCTTGCCGAATGGCCGCTGCTTCTTCTCGCCCTTCCTGCAATACTGCGCTCCAGCCTTCGGCCGTCCATTCACGGAACCAAGCATCCAGATCTAGCAAACCGGTGGCATCGCCACCACCTAAATGGCTGGCGGCGCTGCTCCAGCAGTAGTCACCGGGCGAGCGCGTCGAACCACCGCGCACTGGATTCCGTTCCACATATCGCATCACGGCCGCCAGCCGCGAGGGCTCGAACGGGCAGGAATAGTAGCGGTTCTGCCACACGTGCCCGCTGGTCCGGTCGATCGCGTTCCGATACTGTGCGAAGTGGCCGCTCACCTCACGAAGCGCCCTGGACATGGATCGTGCGTCCGTGGGCACGACGATCAGGTGGACGTGGTTGCTCATCAAGCAATAGCCCAACACTCGAAGCGAGTACAAGGTTGAGTACT
>Ga0187848_10001539_pt1 | contig 19482 bp, 21 predicted proteins | sample June2016WEW_4_40_FD_132424 | JGI IMG/M metagenome (GOLD analysis project Ga0187848, IMG submission 132424) | Peatland microbial communities from SPRUCE experiment site at the Marcell Experimental Forest, Minnesota, USA - June2016WEW_4_40 | ecosystem: Environmental > Terrestrial > Soil >... | reverse complement strand
CAATAACAATGGTCATGGAACCCGCAAAGACACCAAACCAATGGTATACACGCGTACCAGCCCAAACCTGCTCAAAGATAACTTAGCTAACAAACTATAAAAAACGAATTGTGCACACGTCTACTTCATAAAATAAAAGGTGAACCTGATTCACTTGCTATTAAGAGTTGGTAGGAAAAGATTATGTAGATTTAAGATTTTCAGAAAAGAAAAATCGGAATCTTCAAACTCAGCTTCTTCTCACTAATGTTTAGTTACCTATCCCAAGGGAGTAGGTGCTTCCATTTGGTGTTCTTCAGCACTAACCAATACCAGAGGTTAATCACTATCGGTATTATCGTGGCAATTATCATTAAGATAACAAAAGGGATGGTCAGTATTTTTGGGCTATTCATTATCGCATAAAATCCAATAACATCTACAATTGAAACCACAACAATAACGATAATAACAAATCTTGCAAAGAAACTTAACATAATGTTTCCTCTCTTCTGAGCCTGTTTCTAAGCTATGCAGATTTAAGACTTATCCTCTATGACAAACTTCTAAATTCTACCGTCTGCAATTTAGCTGTGTGTAAATATCGCGCGCTGCCTTGTCCCGATATTACCGCGCCATTTTGTCCCGTTCAGCTGGGTCATTTCAAATATGAGAGAATTAAGCACGTTTGGTCTTTCGTCATTCTGTATTCTTAGGATTTCGCATCTTCAGCGGAATCGCAAATCAGTTGAACATGAGGCAAGCGAGCAAACGACAGTTTTAATTTTTCATAAGAAAACAATCGCCATTAAGAAGGGAATTATACATGAATAGCCTATTTAGGTTAAACACGCTTGCTTTAAAAGAAAAGGTTGGAGAATGTTTATGAAAGTCAAAGTTTGGAAGCTTTTAGGGTTAGCGCGCGCTACTCTCGTTCAAACATTTTTCAAGTACCATCAATTTGCGAGTGATTTCTCGTTAGAATGCGATTGAAATGGCTACGTTTTACTCTCTTTTTGATAGTGCCCGAGAGTTCGACCATTTTCAGCGGTCATGTTATATACATGTTATGGCTTCCAGAAAACCTAAAGCCCACAGGTATTAATTTCAGTAATGCTACTTAATGAGACGTCTATTTAGGAAATTGACTCTTTAATGGGGTCGCTGGACCTCAAACTCGATAAGGCACACTTTGAAACCGCTAAAAACTCCTACAAATTAGTGCATAGTAAAAATCGTGCCTGCACTTCTCAAAATACGATCTCCAGCATTGACAAAAAGAGACCTTTTCAGTGAAGTTAAGATGTTAATCGAGAATCTTACTTCTGAACTAGCGCGAATAGATGAGTTGGGTGAATAAGTCGCGCGGAGTAGAGTGGTTGGCACTGGGCATTCAATAGTTTTGCAGTTGAAGTGTGGGGAGAACACAAAGGCAACCAAAAAGTTAACTTATCGTGCAAGTTGAAATTTCTCTTTTCCGTTTTGATTAATCCTGGAAACCTTTATGGTAAATTTTGCTCCTTTGCCGGGTTCGCCATTTTCTTGAATATCCCAACCATAGACCTCAATCATTTGCTTAATTAAGAACAGCCCGAAGCCCGTTGAGCCGCTTGTGCTGAAACCTTCTTTGAAAATCAACGGTTTAATCTCAGCAGGAATTCCCACGCCATCATCCTCGTAAACCACACTCAGCTTATTCTGATCTACTTTCTCATAATATACTCTCACTTTGGCGACTCTTTCACCATGTTTCAAGGAATTATCAATCAGATTGTAGAACAGTTGTCTCAAGAAGGAATCGGCAAGCAAAGTCAGTCCACGGCAATCATTAATCACTTCTAAGCCTAATGGACTGGAAAAGAGCGCTACAGCCTCGTTCAGCGTTTTCTCCACATCAACATATGTTAACTCTTCGACACCCAACTGCTCATAAATCCTTGCAAATTCAAAAATCGCGTCAATCTCTTTGCAAATCTGCTGCATTTTTCCCAACCCTTCCACGATGTCTTGCTGATCCGCGTGTTTCTTCTTGAGCAAATATGCATTTCCGGTCACCGCCGAAAGCTTGTTTCGAACATCATGCCTAGTTAAGCTACCTACAACTCCGAGTTTCTCGTTTACACTAACTAATTCATTCATTGTTCGGTTAAGGGTTTCTTCGGTTTTTTTGCGTTCTGACACGTCTCTCAAGATCGTTTGGAAACCAACAACTCTACCCTTGATTCTTAAAGGGTCCGTCTTAACTTCAAAAACATTTTTCCCAACCGAGATAACTGTTGCAAGTTCCCCAAAAAGCGATTTTCCATCACCTACCTCTGGGAAATTCTTGTTCTGCCTTACACCATCCTCAATCGAAAGAAAATCGCTCACATTTTTCCCAACAACCTGTTCTTTCTCAAAGCCATATTTTTTAATAGCTTCGTTTATCGATATTATTTTTCCAGATAAATCGCCCGTCAGGATAACATCAGATGCATTTTCAAAGAGGCTTCTGTATTTTTCTTCCGAAAGTCTAATTGCCTCTTCAGTTTTCTTTCGCTCGGTTATGTCTATTGCAAGCCCTCTAATCCCAATCGCTCTGCCTTCGGAAAAAATGGGCGTTGCACTAACAATCGCGGGATAAGTGTCGCCATTTTTTTTGTAAAGCGTAAATTCGTTACTCTCTCTCTTTTCTCCCGAAAATACCTTCTTAAGGTTTTCTTTTGCTCTTTCTAGATCCTCGGGAACAACGAACGACAGCATGTTCCTGCCCTTCTCGAGTTCTTCTTTTGTAAAGCCTGTTAACTCAAAAGATCCTTGACTGAAGAAGGTAATATTTCCATTTAGATCGGTCTCAAAAACAGTCTCCGGCAAAAAGTTGGCCAGTTCAAGATACCTCTGCTCACTTTTTCTCACACTTTCTTCAGCCGTTTTGCGCTCAGTAATATCTAAGACCAAGCCTCTGAGCCCTGTCACTTTGTTTTTGGAAATACGACGAGTTGTCGTGATAAGTGCCGGAAAAGTGGTCCCGTCTTTCCGCACGAATACGTATTCGGCAGGAACATAATTGCCTCCCGCTAACAACCGCTGAATGCTTTTCATTGCTCTTTCCCTGTCTTCAGGGGCAAGAAACTGCAGAACATTCATTCCTTTTTCAAGTTCCTCATGAGAATAGCCAGAAATTTCAGACGCCCTTTCATTAGCAAACACTAATTGCCCATTTAAGTCGGTCTCAAAAACAATCTCCGGCAAACAATTTGCCAGTTCTCGATACTTCTCTTCGCTTTCACGCAAAATCCCGTTGACCTTCTTGCGTTCATCAATATCCAGAAAAATGCCCTGCACCGCAACTTGTCCCATGTATTCAATGCGGCTTGCAAACGCTTCCAGCCAGACAATTGAACCGTTCTTTCGCACTGCCCTAAACTCAAGGCTTGAGTCAGCTGGCTCCCCATGCAAACGGCTTTCTAAACGGCTAAAGAAAACAGCTTTGTCCTCGTCATATATTAGTCCTGCAACTCTTAGGGGCGAAAGTGACTTCAACTCATCAGTAGAATAACCCAGGATTTTACCCATGGACTCGTTAGCAAAAACCAGTCGCAGCGGAGACGTTTGAGTAATTAATATTCCCTGAAGCGATTTCTCAACCAGCGTGCGATACTTCATCTCTGATTCGACAAGCAGCTGCTTTGATTTTTTGCGTTCCACAGTCTTATTTATGGCATCTGCCAATTCGCAGTAAATTGTTTCTGGCGAACCATTTTTGTTGATGTAGCTGTCTGCGCCCAAATTCAAGGCTTTAACTGCAACGTCTTCTCTGCCTTTTCCCGTAAACAATATAAAAGGAGTTTCTCTGTGCTGCTCTCTGAGCTCTCTTAGAAATTCTAAGCCATTTTTTATGGGCATTTCATAGTCAGAAACAATAGCATCATAAGTCTGCTTTTCCAATTTTTCGAAGGCTTCATCAACGGAAAAGGCATTTTCAATCTCAAAATTGTTCTCCGTTGTAAGTATCTGTTTCGAAACTTCTAGAATACCCAGGTCATCATCAACATGCAAAATACGTAAACTATCCTTTTTTTCAGAAGTGCCCACAATCAATGTTGGTTGAAAAGTGGTCTCAGTAACCTTTGAATTTGAATCTTGAAGAGCATTTGCTCGGCTCATAGTCAAAATTGGTCAGTGTTAAACTAAAAAGAATTCTGAATTCTAAATACTTACACCAAATTCGGTACCTAAAATTAAAGTTGCCAGCGCACGCAATATCGGCACGGGATCATCACAACTTCATGAATGACCTCTGTCTTGTCATCACTAGATCCTGAACCACAGCTACACCCGCACCCACACACTTTAATCACTCCTTAATTTTGTTAAGTTTTTGTTTTTTATCCTAAACGGAAAAAGAAAGGTAGCTTTTGATAGTTCATGGAATTCTGCTCATCATGCCTCTGCAGCCCTGTCCTCCAATTTGGTATTGGTTTGATGGTGTTGTTGGCGTTGTAGTTGAAGGCGTGCCTGATTGTTGGGGAACTGTGTCAATTGGCGCAGAGTATCCGTAGCCTCTCATCATGCCACCGTTGCCCATCATTCCACCGGTGTAGCTTCCGTAGGATGTTGGGGTGGTAGGGGAGTTTGTTGTGCCGGACGTGCCGATGCGTCCACCTGTGTAGGCATACGCCGACGCAATTAGCAATGCAGCGGCCAATGCTGCAAGGGTTAATACGGCAACTATTTTCAAAGTTTTCATATCAATCAACCTCTATAATACACATATGGCTGCGGATGGTATAGAAGTTGGCTGAAACAGTCGTGAAACAGTTTTTAATGGTGCTGAAGCGGTTTATTTGGAGCCCACTCACCCAGTCTGAAAATGTCACCAATTTGTGTTTGGTTAGTTTGATGTATAAGAACAAATGTCTGATAATAAATATAACAGTTTATCATCCTATAGGGTAGATTGCAGGGGGGAAGATTTTGGCTCGGGACCCAGTTTGCGGAATGTACGTTGACGAAGAAACAACAGCTTTTAAAACTGTTGTTGATGGGAAAACTTACTATTTCTGTAGCGAACAATGTTTGCGTACATTTACTCAACCTGACGTGGAGCGACGAAACCTAAGACGCCTAATTATTTTAAGCACTACACTGGGCGTGTTAACTTTCTTATTCGGCTTCTTCTCTATCCACTTCCCATTTTTGCCGCTTAACTTTTCGCTTTTTCTGCTAGCAACCCCCGTTCAGGTCATAGCTGGCTACAGATACTATAGAGGTGCGTATGGTGCAGCCAAAGCCAAAACAGTAAACATGGATACACTAATTGTTGTTGGAACCACCACCGCTTGGCTTTACAGTACACTAGTAACTTTTCTGCCCCACTTAATGCCCAGCCCAGATGTCTACTTTGACGCCTCAGCACTTATTTTAGCGGTAATTTTAATCGGAAAATATTTAGAAGAAGTCGCTAAGGGTCGTGCTTCTGAGGCAGTACGTAAGCTAGTTGATCTTCAGCCTGCTGCTGCAAATGTGATAAGAGAGGATGGAACAGAGGAGAAAATGCCAGTTGAGAAAGTAATGCCAGGTGAAATGCTCCTTATTAGACCGGGCGAAAAAATTCCACTTGACGGCGTAGTTGTAGATGGGTCTTCTTTTGTAGATGAGAGTATGGTTACTGGTGAGAGCATACCTGTAACGAAAGAAAAAGGCGCCCAAGTTATTGGCGGAACCATAAACAAGGAAGGTGCCCTAAAAATTGAAGTTACCCGCATTGGCATGAACACAACTCTTAACCAGATTGTGCAAATGGTAAATGATGCCCAATTAAGCAGAGCACCCATCCAAAGAATAGCCGATAGAATATCCGCTTATTTTGTGCCTGTTATACTCTTTATCGGAGTCATTACCTTCTTGCTATGGGATTTTGGGTTTGGTGCAAGCTTTGGCTTTAGCTTAACAGCTTTCATAGCCGTAGTTATAGTTGCTTGTCCTTGCGCTATGGGCATTGCCACGCCAGCTGCAATACTTGTAGGAGCTGCCAAAGGTGCCCAAAACGGCATACTAATAAAAGGTGGAGAATACCTGGAAAAAGCAAGAGAGCTTCAAGCAATTGTCTTTGACAAAACTGGCACTCTAACCAATGGCAAGCTCGTTGTTACTGACATTGTTGGAGATAATCAAGAAGAACTGCTGAGGTTGGCAGCTTCACTAGAAAACTTATCAGAACACCCCATAGGTCAAGCAATTGTTAGCGAAACAAAAAACCGAAAAATTGAATTAGAGAAGCCTGAAGATTTTGAGGCTCTTCCAGGAAAAGGCTTAAGAGGCAAAGTCAAAGGCAAAAAGATCATAATAGGCACTCAGAGGCTTATTGAAGAACTAGGCGTAACAGTCGGCAAAACAATCCAAGTGAACGCTGAGAATCTGTTTAGTGAAGGAAAAAGCGTAATTTACATAGCAGCCGGCAAGCAAGTTATCGGCTTAATTGCTGTTGCTGATGAACTCAAAGATAACGCTAGAGATGTAGTTAAGAAACTCCAATCGATGAATCTTCAAGTGATAATGATTACTGGAGATAATAAGAGAACTGCGGAATCTATCGCTAAGAAGGCGGGCATTAATCGTTATTTGGCTGAGATTTTACCTGATAAAAAAGCTGAAGAGGTCAAGAAGCTTCAAAGTGAAGGCTTAATTGTTGCTATGGTTGGTGATGGCATAAATGATGCTCCGGCTTTAGCACAGGCAGATGTGGGAATTGCCTTAGGGTCAGGAACTGATATTGCAGTAGAAACAGGCGGCATAGTCTTGATTAAGAATAACCTGATGGATGTGGTGACTGCGATTCAGCTAAGCAAGAAAACGTATGCAAAGATTAAGCAAAACTTTGTTTGGGCATTTTGCTATAATGCAGCGCTTATTCCAATAGCGGCAGGTGTACTTGCGTCAATTGGTATTGTTATGAATCCTGTGTTGGCAGCTGGAGCTATGGCATTTAGCTCAATATCAGTGGTTTCAAATTCACTTCTTCTAAGGCGCTTTAAACCGGAGAAATAATCATGAGTGACAATGAGAAAATCTTCACGATGAAACTTATTCCAATCGTGCAGATGGATTGCTCAACATGCGTTTCACCAATAGAGAAGGAGATCTTGAAGCTTAACGGAGTTAAAGAAACCCGAGTTAACTACATGACAAAAACTGTGAAAGTCATTTATGATTCGGATTTGGTTGGGTTGTTGAATATAGAGGCAGCTATTGAGCGGGTGGGCTACCAAATTGCGTATAAGCAGTATCCTAGTGTTGCTTCAAAACTCAAGAGTCTATTCCGAAAAGAAAGGCCAAGCAATGTGAATGTTATTTATGATGTGGATTTTGCCTCAAAGGTTCTGCATGCGTCTAAGACTGTGGCGGTTCTTTTTTCATCTCCAACTTGTCCTGCCTGTAAAGTAACTAAGTCGGTTTATACGGAAGTAGCTGACAAGTTAGCTGGACACGCTGGATTTTATGAAATGGATTTCTCAACCTCAAACACTGTCACGATTATGATGTTCTTAGCATACCTAGTATTCTGATATTTAGAGATGGTCAATTGAAAGATAGGCTATTAACGCCACAAAAAACTGAGATAATTACGGCTTTAACTAAATAGGCAAACATGTGCTCACTTGTTGTTTGTCATGTGTTAAAGCTAAGAGATGTGGCAAGAGCATGGTTTTTATTTGTTGGGAACTTTCCTCTATTCACTTGGATATCGTAATCTCTTTGCATAGTCTTTACCTTGTTATTCTACTTGTCAACGGTGATATAATTATTGTCTGAAATAGTCGTGAAACAGTTTTTGTGAACATGCTGAAGCATTTAGTTGGGGCTTTGTGTCTTTGAGCCGTTAACCCAGTCTGAGATCGTAACCTCATTTGTGTTTCCCAGCGGTTTTACTGTGACTATTCCGCGTTCTGCGAAGCGAGCTACAATCCGGTGGGTTTTAAGTCGACTGAGTCCCGCTTCTTTTCCGACGTACTTTTGCAGGTACCTACCTTGATGATCAATTAATACAGTGAGAACTTTTTGCTCTTCAGGCGACATGGTCTTCAAGATTACTTCGCAAGAGTTAGAAGTGGCATTTGAAATAGGACTGTCTGTGCCTGAAGTTTTTATTTGTATTGCCGAGACAGTTTCGTTTTTTGAGGGTTCGCAGGTTCTTCTGGTATTTCTAATTTCGGGGAGAACCATGTAAAAACTAAAGCCTATTGTGCCGACTATTATTGCCGCTATTAGGGTTATGGGGATTATCCAGAAATCAGTTGTTGCTGAGGTTCCAGTGCCGTTGCCGCCCATCATTCCTCCCATTCCGCCGTTGTTTCCGCTACTTGATGAATTACCTAAGCCCATGCTCCGCCACATCTGCCCCATCCAACTTGACTGATAATAAGACGGCGTGGTGGCAGATAGATATAGGCTGATTGCGACAAGGCTAAGAAGAATGCCCGTGGCTACTGTTAGAATAATGAGAAAAATGTGCAATCTTCGCATAACTAAAAAGAATTAAAGCAAACAAATTAAGGCTTCGCTTGTTCAGAACTTTTTTTGTCCATTAAAAACGCCAACATTCAGATGAAAGAGTGCAGAAACTAAACAACAATTTAATAGTAATTGCTGTAGCTTCAAGTTATGATTCGAGTGGTTTGAAAAACAATGTCTCAAAGTGCAGTTCAACATATTATCTTCTTGATCTTTTCTGGCGCGGGACTTCTTGTCTATTTTTGTTGTATACGGTTGAAGGGGCTATGCTTACTAGGATTATTGTGGCGTAGTCGTCGGCACTTGCTTCCAAGAAGGGTAGATTTCAATGGTTACCCGAGAGTTTGAAAGTCGATCTAACTATGGTTTAATGTAGCCCGGGAGAGATTCGAACTCTCGTCGGCGGGTCCAAAGCCCGCTATGCTTGACCACTACACCACCGGGCTGCAAGACTTCTTTTTTGTTAAGCTAGAGTTTTAGGACATTTTTTATCCTAATAAGCGTTCTTCATGAGAGACGTTGGTTGGTACTTTGTTTTTAATTAACGTTTTTTTAGACTAATCTCCATCGGGCCAGATGTCACTTGTGCATAAATTTGTTAAATAAAATGTACAATAGCTTTATTAAGACCACAAAGCTTAAATAGAAGTAATATCCAACCTCTTAGTTTGCGCGGGCCGGATGTACTGTTTTTCAGCCAGAGTGGCCCATAGTGACGGTTCTACGCATGTTAAAAGGGAGTATAAAAAATGAGCAAAAAAGAAATAAAAACACAAACGCGCTTGTCTGACAAGTGCGCAGAGTGTGGTAGCGAAAACCTAGTTCACGATTACGACACGGGAGAAACTGTGTGCGGCGACTGCGGCTTAGTCCTGTACGAGCAAATGATGGATAAAGGGCCAGAGTGGCGTGCGTTTACCCAAGAGGAGAAAGCGTCAAGAAGCAGAGTTGGAGTCCCTACGTCTTACTCTGTTCATGACAAAGGCTTATCCACAGCCATTAGCCAAGTTGACCGAGATGCTTTCGGAAGAAAACTGCCCCTATCCACAAGGCTCCAAATGTGGCGTCTTAGGAAATGGCAAATACGCAGCCGAGTACACTCATCCGTCGATCGAAACCTAGCCCAAGCCATGGCAGAACTCGACCGTCTCTCCGACAAAGTCTACATTCCACCACCAATCAAAGAAAAAGCCGCTGTAATTTACCGAAAAGCCCTAGACAAAGGTCTTGTTCGAGGAAGATCAATCGCCGCTATTGCTGCTGCTGCACTTTATGCTGCTTGCCGTGGAAGCGGAACACCACGTACACTGCGGGAAATAGCTGAGGCTAGCCTTGTCGATAAGAAAGACGTTGCAAGATGCTACAGGTTATTGCTACGTGAGCTTGATGTTCACATGCCTATCGCTGACCCACTTACTTATGTATCTAAAATCGCGGAAAAAACTGGCATTTCAGGCAAAACACAGGGTGCAGCCATCCAAATTCTCAGAGAAGCAAGACGTAAACGTGCTGCTGCTGGAAAAGACCCAATGGGTTTAGCTGCTGCTGCCCTCTATATTGCTTGCTTGCAGAACAACGAGAAAAAGACTCAAAAAGATATCGCTGAAGCTGCTGGCGTAACTGAAGTAACGGTACGCAACCGCTACAAGACACTTAAGAAACAATTGAATCTTGAGTTGCCCGATTAAACCCTTTTTTTCCTTCAATCAAGCATCAGTTTCTTCTTTTTCTTCTTCAAGCTCCATAACTACGGTTCCAATGTAACCGCATTCTTCACAGTAATATTGTGCACCCGTTAACCAAACAGCTAGACTGCTTGTCAGCTTTAACTTTGGGCTACAGCATCTCGGACAATATATCTGCGTTCGTTTTCGATGCTTGATCGATTTGAATACTTTGCGAATATCGTCTACTTTTTTCGTCAATTTGCACTGCTGCTCCGATTTTGCGCTCTATTGGACTTCGATGTTTTCTGTGGGGTAACCCATTTTGATCAAGAAGTCGCGTATTCTGTCTCGGTGGTCTCCTTGCAACATAATTTGACCATTTTTGCTGGTTCCGCCGCATGCACAAAAGGTTTTTAGTTTTTGCGCAATGTTTGCTAAGTTTATGTTTTTATCTTCCATGCCGTCGATAACGGTAGTTGGTCTGCCAAATTTTCTAGTTTCAAGTCTAACGCGTATTCTCTGCTGCTCTTTTTCGATTTCTCCACAAACGCATAAGTCCTTTGGAAGCCCGCATGTTGAACAAACTTCAGCCATGACACTCACCAGTGAATTAACATCTGCAATATATAAAAGTTTCAAATTGAAAGTAAGTTTATTCTTAGGTTGCTATGGTTTTCTAGATTATTTTTGTAGTTATTGTGGTGAGGGTTTTAAAGGCAAGTTGTCTCCAATTTGTTTCTTTAAGATCCAAGTGTTTAATTGCTAAATGCTGCTATTCGCTTTGCTAATTCAGCGACTTGTCCTCTGAACTTGTCTCTCTCATGTTGTTGAAACGCATGGCTGCTGAAGGATGAATAACTTGCATGTATTCTATGCCCTCTAACCGTGGGGTATCCTTTGCCGATGCGCCAAGCAGTACGATTATTTTTGGTTTGATAGCGCTTATTTGAGTGTTTAAGTAGGGTAGACATGCTGCTACCTCGTCGGGGTAGGGTTTTCTGTTCTGTGGAGAAATGTGCTTAACGATGTTGGTTATGAAGACGTCTTCACGTTTTATGCTATTCTCAGATAGTGCCTTAGTTAGAAATTTTCCTGCTCTCCCAACGAAGGGTCTGCCAGTTTCGTCCTCGTCAGCTCCTGGGTTCTGCCCTACCAGCATGACCTTAACATTTAATGGTCCTTCGCCTGGTACACCATGTTTTGCTCCTTGCCAAAGCCTGCATTTTCTGCAACCGTAAATTTGCCAATTTAAATCTTCAAGCGCCAAAATAAGTCGCCTTGTTGTTGGGTTATGACAGTCACACAACCTTAAAAAATCGCGCCCGTTAGTTTATAATTAAGTTCTTGCTTCTTTCTAATAGGAGCAAACAAAGGAATTTGATGTTTTCGAAGGATGAAAAATGACTAAGGAAGAGTCCGTATCTGAATCACTTATCGGAAGTGCTTTTCGCGTTCTTTTAAGAGTTATTTTTGTTTTTGAACCTCTGGCACCGACAGCCATAACTATATTGATGAATCAACAGTTGCACAGGTTCAAGGAAGCGGGAGCAATTGGAAATTACAAAACTAAAACTAAACGCTTGGGCAAATACCATTACCGAATTGAAATCAATTTAGATTTAACTGGCATGCAGGCGATTCATCTTCTCGCTAACTTATTCCCCAAACAATTAAGCTCGTTCAGGAGGTGGTTCCATGACTGAAATGGCAGAAAAGAAAGGCAAATTGAAAATAACAATAGAGGTTGAAGTAAACGAGGAGCTGCTGGATTTAGCCAAAGATGCGGTGTCTAAGATGCCTATGCGGATGCAGGAAATGTGGAAGATGCACGGCGGAGAAAAGAAAGAGTAAGTGCGCCGAACATGAAATGGCCGATCTTTTTCTTATTTTTTAAAAAAATTTTTGTTTAAACGTTTTTGTTCTTTTTGTGTATTTAAAAAAAGATTTTATACCCAAAAACACATACTGTTCTTTAAGGATGAACATGAAGTTTTTAATCATACAAAAAGTAAAACGTGAGGTTCCAATAGAGAAATGGGCTAAACTGCTTCCACTGCAATTCATGTACTTTGATAACTTGGAGAAAGAGAAGACGCTTGAAGTATACTATCACCTAATTGGGCAGCAGGGCAGCATGTTGATTGTGAACGTTGATTCTGACGAGAAACTTTCAAAAATCATAGGTCAAGACCCCTTGTTTTTTGAATGCGACCGCGAAATCTACCCGCTAACGACAAAACAAACGCATGAGAAACAAATAAGAGAACTCCTTCAGCCATAACATAGCGGTTTTCCATTATGGTCTGCCACGGCGGTTTCGCCCTCGACGAAGCAACTAGACGCTCATGGTATACTCCCGAGGCTATCCTGCAAGACTTACACTTGGGCATGACGTTCATAGACATAGGTTGTGGCGATGGCTTCTTCAGCATTTTAGCAGCCAAAAAGGTAGGTGGAAAAGGGAAAGTTTTCGCCGTGGACTCAGACACTGTCGCAATTGAAAAACTAAGCTGCAAAGCCAAAACAGAGGGCTTGGAAAATCTTATTGCCAAGGTTGGCGAGGCTGAAGAAACGGTTTTCTGTAGTAAATGCGCTGATTTTGTTTTCTATAGCATGGTGCTTCACGATTTTACTGATCCAGTCAAAGTGCTACAAAACGCGAAACAAATGACAAGACTTAATGGGCGGCTGGTTGATTTGGATTGGAAAAAACAAGACATGTCTTTTGGACCGCCAGTCAAAATTAGATTCAGCGAAGAGCATGCATCGAGCTTAATCAAAAAGGCAGGCTTCCGAATTGAAGGCGTTAAAGATGTGGGAAGCTACCATTACGTTGTTGCTGCAAAACCTTTGCCCAAGTAAAATCATGTTCGCTCGGCAGCAGCGTAAAGTTCCAGCAGGTCTCGTTTGAAGAGTTCAGGTTGATCTTTATATGCTGAATGTGACGCGCCGTTATAGACTAAAAGTTTAGCGTTATGCAGTTTATTCGATAGGGTTCTCATTTCTTCCCCTGAAATGAAGCTGTCTTGTGAACCCCAAATTATCTTAACTGGAAAATTAAACTTGCCATAAGACTTCAGTAAATCTTCGTCCAGAGCTCTAGCAGGCGCAATCAAAAGTAAGCCTTTTACTGGAAACCGAGTTGCATACCTTAATGCTATGTTTCCACCTATGCTGGCGCCGACAAGAACAGGCACCGCTGAACCGAACACATTCTTGACAGCCTCAGCCGCAACCGCCACGTTAGTTTCGGGGTTTCTGGTTTTAGGTTGGCACTGGCTTCTCAAACCGTAAGGCATATCTAAAGCTAAAAAAGGCACCCGCTTCTCAATCAATAGTTCAGTTACTCCAATGCGCTGCCAAATATCCATCGTATAAGATAATCCATGCAGAAAAACAATCGGAACACCCATCGCAGCGAAGTATAAAGCCTGACATTTATGACCAGCGGCGGATAATGTTTTTTCCATAGCTTCTACTAAGCTTTCGTTTCTTATAACATTTGACAGCCTACTAACGGATAAGGCGAAAAGAATAATAGCCATCTAATATGTAATTAGTTGGTGATTTTTTGTCTGTTAAAGTTGACGATAAAGCGCCAGATTTCACGCTTCCCTCGCAAATGGGGGACAATGTAACGCTTTCAGAATTCTTGGGCAAAAAGAACGTAGTCTTATACTTTTATCCCAAAGATGAAACGCCCGGCTGCACAAGAGAAGCATGCAGTTTCAGAGATAGTTACGAAGAACTAACAAATTTGGGTGCTGAAGTACTCGGCGTAAGTGGGCAAAGTGTTGAGTCTCATAAGTCTTTTGCAACTCATTATGGCTTACCCTTCATACTGCTAAGCGACGAGGGTAACAAGGTGCGCAAACTGTACGGTGTTCCCTCAAGTATAGGCATACTTCCCGGACGAGTCACTTACATAATTGATAAGCAAGGCGTTGTCAGGCACATTTTCAATTCCCAAACCCAAACTCAACGGCATGTGGAAGAAGCAAAAAACACATTAAAGGATCTGGAAAAAGAGCAGCAGCCTACAGCTTAAGTGGAGAAGCCCGCTATTTGCTGAATTTATACAATTCTCTTACACGAAGAATCGAGCCATTCAAACCCGCTGAAAACATGCAGGTTAAAATGTATACTTGCGGTCCGTCAACGTATCAGCAAGCACACATTGGAAACTACCGAACTTTCCTCTTCGAAGACATACTTCAACGCTACATGGAATACTTGGGCTACAAGGTTACACGGCTAATGACCTTAACAGATGTAGAAGATAAAGCCATAGCTCAAGCAAAAAAAGAAAATCTCACCATAGAAGAACTGACAAGAAAAAACGAAGCCGTCTTCTTCCAAGACTTCAAGCTCCTGAAAATCAAAACGCCAGACTACGGCATAAGGGCTTCTTCGGCTGTGGACCAAGCGGCAAAATTAATCGCTCAGCTGTTAGAGAAAGGCTACGCGTACTGGTACGAGTATGAGGGCGCAAAAAATGTTTATTTTGAACCCTTAAAATTCGATGGGTTTGGAAAACTGGCGCATTTGGACCTGAGTAAGTGGCCTAAAAAGAAACGTCACTTCCACAAAGACACGTACCCTGGCACACCCTGGAACATGGGAGATTTTATTATTTGGGATGGCTGCAAACAAGAAGCCGTCTGTTATGTGGCACCGATTGGCGGCGGCAGGCCAGCATGGAATATTCAGGACGCTGCTATCGTCACTAAGCATCTCGGCTTCTCAATCGATGTTGCTTGCGGCGGAATCGACAATTTAGTTAGACATCACGATTATACACTTGCCATTGCAGAAGCCGTTAGCGGCAAAGAGTTCTCGCGATACTGGCTTCATGGAGCTCACCTTTTTGTTGATGGCAAAAAAATGTCTAAAAGCACCGGCAACGTATATTACACAAGCGACATTTTAAAGAAAGGTTTTAGTGGCGAACATTTAAGGTTCTTTCTTACATACGGACCCTACAGGGAAAAACTAAACTTTACCTTTGAAAAGTTGGCTAAAGCTAGTCGAAAACTGGATTCCTTCAAAAGCATGGTTAAAGAGTTGCAAAAGCAAAAATCAGTCAATTCCAGTACCGAGACAGAGACGAAGCGGATCAACGGCACTGTCGTTTCTGTCTTCGAGAATGGCATGAATAACGATTTAGACGTGAAAACTGTTTTTGATAGCCTATACGAAACAATACACAGGATGTACAAGATGCGTAAGTCATTAAGCGTTAAAGATGCAAAAAATATAATTGATGATTTGCACAGGATTGACTCTGTACTTCAATTTATCTTTTAATGGTGCTTCTCTTGCTTACACTAATTCGCCTACCAGCTTAACTCTCTGAAAATTTTCTTCCTTATGTGGAGCCATCTCTAATTCTTCAGTTAAGTCTTTGCCTGCTTGGTGCATTCCCAAGTGGTCTCCATCAAGCCAGAAGCCGCTTTCCGAGACATCATAAACTTTTCCTTTATAGGCGAAGTAGGCTGGTTTACCATTTTTCCCGTTACTTTCTTCAAGTTCTTGCATCGTTACTTTTTTTAGTTCAGGCAAAAAATCACTTCTTTTACATTAAAGTTAGAGATCTACATTTAAAAATGTTTACGCTTAATTTCTTATGCCGAGAGCGATTAAGGATTAGTATGTTGCAATCCTTTTGCGAAAGTATGGATGAGGATGCTTTTATCCATCAAATTTTGGGCTATAAAGTTTGCTTTTGCCATTCCACCTTGAAAATTGAAGTTTAACTCGTTACCGTTTGTTTTGTTTGTTCCGTTTGCTTGGTTAAAACTACCAGAGTAAAACGTCCAAAAAATGAAAACACCCACAATTACCGCTATGGTCACTACAGCTATCAAAATAATGACTGGTACCAGAAACCGGTTTTTCTCCATGGGCCTTGCTGAAGGAGGTGTAGAAGTAAAAGTGGCAACTGGTGTCCCGCATTTATGGCAGAACCGCGCATTCTCTTCCAGTTTAGTTCCGCATATTCGGCAATAAGGCAACCGTGTAAACCTCAAGCTACGGGTAGTGCAACTTGGAAAATTTAAGCATTACAAATGTTTGTCTTGCTTTATTACTCCAATGCTTAGTTATTTAGGACAATAATCTTGGCAAAAAAGAAGTTGTAGAGTAATTTGTCAGCTTTGCCTGTCATAAGCCTAGTAATTTTAATAAGGGCGGTACTGACGGTTTGTTGGAGATACATTTGCCTGAAAAAGTTTTAGTTACATCCGCTTGGCCATACATTAACGTCACGCCCCATTTAGGCAACCTTGTCGGCTCAGTTTTATCAGCTGACGTTGCAGCCCGATACTACAGGTTACGGGGCGACGACGTTTTGATGGTAAGCGGTTCAGATACGCATGGTACACCCATCGAGGTTGAAGCAATAAAGCAAGGCATTACGCCTAAAGCGTTAACTGACCGCAATCACGTCCGCGTAGCCGAACTTTTTCGCAGATGGAACGCTTCCTTTGACAATTACACCAGCACTGAAAGCCCGGTGCATAAAGAATTTGTTCAAAAAATCTTGCTTGAAATCCAAAAGAACGGTTACATTTTCGAGCAAGAGACACAGATGCTTTACTGCACGCATGACCAACGCTTTCTGCCTGACAGGTTCGTGGAAGGCAAATGCCCATACTGTGGATGCGAAAAAGCGCGTGGAGACCAATGTGACATGTGTGGCAGGCTTTTGGAGCCAACCATGCTGGTTGCGCCTTACTGCGTAATCTGCAAGAATAAGCCCACAGTGAAAACCACACGTCACTGGTACATTGACCTCTCAAAACTTGCTGAGCCTTTAACCGAGTATCTGCAGAATAATCAGCAGCTTCAAGCAAACGTTAAAAACTTCAGCTTAAACTGGATAAAAGAAGGCTTGAAACCACGAGCCGTTACCCGAGACGTAGAATGGGGTATCCCAGCACCTTTCAAGGGTGCCGAAGGCAAAACAATCTACGTTTGGGTTGACGCCGTTTTAGGCTATGTTTCAGCAACCATTGAGCAATGCCAACGCATGGGGCAACCGGAAAAGTGGCGTGAATACTGGTTTAACAAGCAAGCTAAAACCCTCTACTTCGTAGGCAAAGACAACATTCCATTCCACACCATAATTCTGCCTGCTTTGCTGTTGGCTTCAGGAGTAGGCTATAACCTGCCATGGAACGTTTCCGCCACCGAATTCCTCCAGTTCAAAGGCGAAAAGGCCTCAAAAAGCCAACGCGTCGGCATCTGGATAGATGAAGCGCTCGAGATGTTTCCAGTGGATTACTGGCGCTTCTTTTTAATCGCCACAAGACCAGAAAGCAAAGATACCAACTTCACTTGGAGCGCTTTCATCGAAAAAATCAATGCGGACTTAAACGACACCTTCGGCAACTTTATTCACCGAACGTTGAGTTTTATTGCTTCAAAATTTGATTGTGAAATTCCAAATTCAACTAAACTAAATAGCAGCGACAAGGCTGTGTTGCAGGCAGTCAAAGAGAAAGTGCAAGTTGTAGCCCAGGAAATCGAGAGTTCGCGGCTTCAGTCTGCTGCCAACATGCTAATCGCAATAAGCCGGGTTGGAAACCAGTACCTTAACGATAAGGAACCTTGGAACCTGATGAAAACTGACAAGGAAAAAGCAGCAACAATATTCTACGTTTCCGCCCAAGTAGTGAAAGCCATCACGGTGGTTTCAGCGCCTTTCATCCCTGATACGGCCGAACAGCTTTGGCAAACACTCAACCTCCCAGGACACGTCAACGAAAGAAACTGGAACGAAGCAGTAAAACCGCTTGAAGCTGGGCATAAAATAGCAAAGCCAAAACCGCTATTCCACAAAATCGAAACTGATGAGGCAAAACTGGATGAACAGTTAGCTCAGGTTAGAGCTAAACTGGCAAGCCAACCCAAATAAAAATGGGGCGAATTAATGCAAATTAACGCTGACCTTCACGTGCACTCAAACTACTCCAAGGATTCATTAATAACTCCAAAAGAGCTCGTCTTTTACGCCAAAAAGCGTGGCTTGAATGCTGTGGCTGTCACAGATCACAACCAGATTGAAGGCAGCTGCAAAATAGCTAAAGAAACAGACTTCCTTATCATCCCCAGCATGGAGATTTCGAGCGCGGACGGACACATAGTTGCTCTGAACGTTCAAGATTTAATTCCAAAAGGCTTAAGCGCACGGGAAACAGTTGACCGAATTCATAAGGCGGGCGGAATAGCTATTGCAGTTCACCCCTACGCTTGGTTCAAAGGCAGCTTAAATAGGCATGTTGCGGACGCAAAATTTGACGCTGTGGAAACCCTCAATGCTTCAGCGTTTCCATTTAACCGCTGCAAGAAAAAGGCAGGAGAAATAGCGCAGAAGCTTAATCTTCCTTGCGTGGGCGGAACCGACGCGCACTATGGTCCAACAATCGGTTACGCCTACACGGTTATTGACTCTGAGCCCAACGTTGACGCGATAGCTAAAGCAATTGTAAACGGGAAATGCCAGCCTTTCGGACAACATTTACCGCTAACGTTTAACTTAGAACGGCAATTCAAACTGATAAAAAGAAGAATCTCTGGTTCCCATCTTTAATGTGTCCTTAAAGAGGTTAAGCTTTGAATCTGGCTTATAACTCATGTTGCCTGTATCTCTTTCATTCGATGCCCAATTCTTTTATATTTGAATAAAAGTTCTGCAGGAATTCAGCCGATTTCTAAAAATTCAAAACCTGTATCCTTGTTTTTAACTCTTTTAGCTGAAGAACTGACCAATTCCAAAATGACTATTTCGCCTATTTGCCATACATCCACTCCCATGCGAACACATCCTGTAACCGCTGTGTCATTTCTTCCAAAGCTTGCATGCATGTGCAGTTTCGGTTTGCCTTGCTCATCGTTGAAGATTGTTCCTGCACCGTAGCTTTCATGCACTCCCTTCAAAAGCATAATCATCGGTTCAGGAGGAAGAGTTACTCCGTCTTTTGGTCCCACGACAACTTTGCTTTTGTCTTCTGCGCCTCCTAAGAAGAAGCAGAGTGCACTTGAAACTTGCTTTTCGGCAGCAAATTTTTCTATAACTTCATGTAAGCGCTCGCCTTGGTGGAGTCTGAGTATGAAGATTCTTCCGAGTTTGGCTTCGGTATAGTTCAAGGTTTTGCCCCTTTTTTCATCAAAACTGATGCGTAGTCAAATATAAAAGACTTCAACTTTGGCAAAAGTGTTCGGATATTAGAGAAGCAAACCTTTTGTGATTTATATCCTGTTTAAGTAGAGAATCTCTTTTGCATCTTCTTTTCGTTTCTGCGCAGGCACGTTTGATGTGCCGTCATCCGTTGTTATAACT
>Ga0187848_10001536_pt1 | contig 19512 bp, 11 predicted proteins | sample June2016WEW_4_40_FD_132424 | JGI IMG/M metagenome (GOLD analysis project Ga0187848, IMG submission 132424) | Peatland microbial communities from SPRUCE experiment site at the Marcell Experimental Forest, Minnesota, USA - June2016WEW_4_40 | ecosystem: Environmental > Terrestrial > Soil >... | reverse complement strand
GCCCTTGTAACCGAGTTGGGCGGCTAGTTGCCGCGCCGCTGGCGTGAATCGGCGGTAGCAGCCGAGGGCCTTGTCGGCGAGTTCCCAGTGGTCCCAGAGCGCATAGTGGGCAAGGTGCCACCACGTCATCTCCATGTGGAACTGACCTCGCCAGCCGTCGATGCCCAGGAGACCGTTCTCGGACGACGGCCAACTGCCGGCGGACATCGCCCCCATCAAGTACTGCGACAGCACGATGCGCCGTTCCAGTTCCCGCCAGCGCCGGTCCCTGCTGGCGGAAAGGTCGATCGCCCCGCCGCTCTTCCAGTACGACTCCCACCGCGCCGCCGCGGCATCTTTGGTTTCCCGGAACGAAGGCAGCGAGGACGGCAGCGGAGCTGCCGAGAAGGCGCAGACGAGCGTCATGACATTTGTCCTGGACGCCGAGACCGTGTAGGCATTGCCGCCCCCAGGAGGCAGGCGCAGCCTTTGATTGTCCGGGATCTCCGTCTCAGTTCTTATGCCGTCCAGCAAGTACGTCACTTTCAACCGCTTTGCCTTGCCAGGAGCAGGATCGGCGTTCATCGTTTGGAAATTGACGAGCTGCGAGATCTGCCCGTTCTTGACTTGGGCGGCAATCGAGGCGGTTACGTCCGCCCATTTGTCGCCGGTGCCGTATTCTGCATGCTTGACGACGAGATTCCTTACGGCGAAAGCAGGTCCGGGCGTGCGGATCATGCAGTCCTGCCCGACCGCAATCGTAGCATGATAGGTGACCGCATCGACCCTGCGGACGAAGTCGGTTCGTCGATTGCTCGCCCGCGTCACGATCGTCACGTTGCCGTCGGTTCTGCCGAAGTCGCCTACCCAAGACGCACTCGTCAACGACGGGTAAGGGAAATCCAATTCCACTTCCAACTCGCCGCGGGCGAGCAACGGCGACTCGACCTGCACCGCTACCATGTCCAGCTGCGGATGGACGCAGGTCACGACCCGCACTTGCTGACCGCCGATGCGATAACGCGAGGTCTGCGTGCCCGTCCACAGGTCGAGGCTCCGGTCCAGGTCCTTGATGTCGCCGGGCGCCAGAGTATGTCCCTCGTGGCGCATGAGACGCAACCGTCCCAGGTTCATGATGTGCGGATTGTCGAACATCCAGGTACGGATGGCGTCCGTGCCAACAGGAAACTGGTCGCCGCCGGTATTGCGTCCCTTCTGGAAGGTACCGGTCGCGGGCACGCGGTCGTGAGTCCAGCCCTGGGGCAGAGGGAAACTGTGCCAGCCCCAGTGGGACATCGAGTTGCCAGAGAAGGTTTGCAGACCGGTGCCATCGGCCCCGAAGCAGAATTCGCCGTTCCCTAGCGGCAGGCGTCCGGAGACGTCGTTCCAGGTGATGTCGTGCCGCGTCACCACCGCGTGACGGTCGATGCGGGAGTTGCCAGCGGGCGCCGATGCCTCGGCGGCATGAGGCGCAGCATGCGTCGCATACGGCAAAGTCAGCAACAAGGCGATGAGGAAGGAAAGGGTTTTCATGGTGTCGTACTTTGGGGAGCCTATTTCACAAGCAGGCAGCCGACGGTGCGTCCATTGGCTGCCGGACGACGTAGCGATTTCAAATTGTGGTAAAGCCGGACAGCCGTGTCAAGAAACGGCTCCTGCATGGCGACCTTTCAGACCCTCACTGCTGCCATCCTTGTCCCTCTCGGCTACTCCTTGCAAAATGCCGCATACCTACTTCATGCAGACCTTTTGGAAATGGCTGGAACACGTCGCCGACGATCCCTCTGCCGCCGATAACCTTGCAACGCTGATAGCGCAGGCCGGGGCGGTCGGCATCTCCCTCGACCGTCTTCGCAAGGTCGTCCGGCTCTCGCCCGAGAGCCTTCAGGATGTCCTGACGGGGCTGTTGACGTCAAAGCAAGTGGTGCTGCTGAAGGTCAACGGGGCGAGGGTCTACCGGGCGGCGTGACGGCGCAGTCTTGCCCAGCTTGCCGTTCAGTCGGGAACGCGACTGAACAACAAGATAGGCAAGATGACACGCTCCCGCCACATTTGAAAGTGGCAAAGTGGCAACCCGGCAAACCGTCCTCACCCCAACCACCCGGTGAACCTCTCCCGAGTCCAAGGCTCGTCCATCCAGGATGTATCCGGTTCGGGGAGTTCTTCAGCCTGATCCACGGTCAGTGACCCCTCGGGCACCCCATGCCGAAAGGCGCGTGCGGTTCTTGTGGGTGCCTTGCTTCCTTCTACTTTGCCGGTCCCTTGGCGACAGGTGCGATTGCACCGGTCAACTCGCACCATTTGGCCATCACGGCGGCAACCTCCGTCTTGCCGACCTTCCCGTCCCAGGCGGCCGCGCAATAACGCAGCTTCATGGGGTGACCGGCCCGGACCGTATAGGGATCGTTGTCGAGATTCAAGCCGGGGCCCAGGTAGCCGAACTCGTAGGGCTTGTTCAGTCCGCACCAGTTCTTGGGATGGCGCGGGTTGCCCGGATGGTCGTAGACTGCGACCGTGACTTGCTTGCCTTCTTCCGGGTAGTACACGTAGGCGAGCCAAGCGCCCTTGATCCAGCGGTTGTTCTGGCCCGCGTCGCACCGCTGGTTTTCGCCGAAAATGTCGCCCGCCGCGTTCAGCATGCGCACGCCCAAGCCGGCGAAGTCGTATCCCTGGAGTACGACCTTGTCCGCAGCTTCAGGGCACGACAACTCGCTCTGCCATTCGAGAACCGTGACGTTTGCAAGGTCGGCGTGCTGGTACATGGCGACACTGCGGCTTTCCTTCAGAAGCACTTTGGCGGCGGCCGCCGTACTCCGCCAGGTCAAGTCCTGGCTGAAGCCCGTCTTCTTCACCCCCCGGATTTCCGTCCGGAAAAGCTTGGCGGTCGAGGGGACTTCCTTGGCGCTGCCGTGGAAGAAGTCGAGACGGTTGCCCGCATCCGTCAGGTAGGTGCCAAAGAACACGCCCCAGTGACCGGGATGGGGCAACTTGGACGAATCGCCGGCGATGACATTCACTCCGCCAAGCGTATACAGGAAGTGAACGTGCGGCATGGGATCGAGCTTGTTGTGGTAGACCGCCAGCGTTTTCTGCCCCAGGGAGAACGTCACTGCCTGGGTCGCGCCGTCCTCGATAACCTGGATTCCGTCGCTGGCCGCACAAGGCAGTGCGGCAGCCAGCAGGACAATCGCCAGCGCCGGGAAACGAACCAGGTCCGCCCGCGGGATAAGGATGGATGGTTGCTTCATACGGATCTCCTTTCATCAGAGCTTCCACACCTGAGCGGCCTGCTTTCCAAGCACTGCAAAGCTTTCCAAGCACTGCAAAGCGGGCTTCCGCGGAGCCAGCAGCAGGGCGATGGTCGGCGGAGCGGCTAATGGTGGTCGGATGGATCGGGCCGACTCTAGCGCGACTTGCCCAAGTTCTCGTAGAGCTTCAGGTTGTGGGTCGACGCTCCAATGGCGACGATGTCCGGCTTGCCGTTGCCGGTGAAGTCGCCGATAACGCAGTCGGCAGCAGCGATGCCCCCGTCGTCCAGCACGGTCTTCTTCCATCGCTCGCCGCGAGCGTCGGTCGCCTGAAAAATCCAAAGCTTGCAGCCTTTGCCGCGGAACCCGCACACGATCTCGTCGCGGCCGTCCCCGGCGAGGTCCCCCACCGCCAGGGCATGGCCGTTGTCCATCTTGTCCTCGATCACCACGCGCTTCCACTGCTGCTGTTCCGGAACATAGACCACCACTTGGTTCCCATGCCATGGCTCGATGGCGGCCAGAAAGCGATTCTTGCCAAGGTGCCCGAGGCGGACCTCGCTGCTGCCGCACTTGGGCCACGGCGCAGGATCGCCTTTGGTGATCTGCGTGACGGCCCATTGGCCGCCGGTCCACTCGAACCGGTGCAATCCCAGGTAACTTGCCGTCAGCAACTGCTGCCGCGGTCCGCCGTCCCAACTGACGGGGTTGATCGCGTGCAGCACTCCCTGCGGCTGGCTGGAAAGCGTCTCCCTTTTCCACGCACCCGGGCGGTAAACGTAGATCGGCACAGGATCGCCGAGGCCGGGCGGGAATCGTCGCCCGACCATCGGCGCCACCAAGAGCACCTTCTTCCCGTTGCCTTCCGGGTCGATCCATCGCACGCGGTGCGCGGTCGGCACGCGATCGATCTCTTTCGCCGTCCACGGTTGGCGCACGTCCGCGCCGCTGTGGAGGAGCACGACGTTGCCGATGCTCCTTTCGGGGCTTGGCTCGAAGCGGTACGCCAGAACCACCTCGGGAACCCCGTCGCCGTCCACATCCCAACAATCGGCGTTCAGTGGCCGCGGCACATCGACAGCCAGCACGTGCCGCCTCCATGTCGGGTGCTGGTTCTCGAACCATACGAGTTGGGTCGCTCCTTCGTCGACGGCGATCAGGTCTTTCTTGCCGTCGCCGTTCAGATCCGCGGCGACAAGCTGATAGCCGAACTTCAGCTCGTCGGTGATGATGTGCTCACGGAAGCGCGGCAACTCCTGGGCGTGGAGGCCGACGCACGCCAATAGCCAACAGGCGAAAGCCCATCGTTGTCCCAACCGGATCGGGGCGTCCAGAGCTCCGTTGTGCCAGGCTGAAGCAGATGATCTCATCGCGGATCTCCTTGTGCAGCGGTACCGCTCAACTCGACGCCGCTCGGATACGTCCGAGCAGCGACAGTGCTCCCATATTAGCAAAGCGGCGTGCGACGTTCCAGTTGGCAAACCGATTCCCTGGCCAGACTACCCGGGGTGGCTCTGGCGGGCGAAGGCTTCTTTGCACAGGTAACGGAGTCTGCCCCCCAAGAAAGGTCGGTTTTCTGACTTTCTGCCGATCGTTGAGCGCGGCGGCCGCCGTACCAGCCGGAAAGGTTCCGAGACTGCCATCTCGGAATTCAAACCCCGAGAACCCGTCAGGAAAGCAGCTTCTCGGGAGCCCGACTTTCCCCTCCCTGAAAGATGTGGGACAGCTTTCCCTTCGCCCGTCCGGGTACGGAATCGTGTAGTTCAGCGGCTCGGGAAGCGCCGTGGTAATGGCGAAACCGTTACCGGACGCGGGCGAATCGCTCGCGCTGGCGTTTCGCCATCCAATCACACACGGCAGTCAAGTCCGCCACGGGGACGTTGGTGTAGGGAAGGGTCTGGAGATACGGCGGCGGGCCGAACTCGGGAGTCAGCGTGGAGCGGGCGAATCCGCGTTCCCGTTGGGCCTGCCAGACCAGTTCCCACCACGCTTCATGCGCGGCAAGGTGGATGGCGTATTCGGGGGCTGCCGGGTCGGGCACTTGCGGTCCCTCCGCGAAGCCGACGCGCGCATGGACGTGATGGCACTGTCGCGCGGCAAGCGAGATGATTTCGCCCATGTCGGGCAACAGGCGTTCGCAGACACAAACCCAGTGGCTGAAGTCACCGGTGATACGCAGGTCGGGAAAACGCTGCATGATGTGCCGCGTTTGCCAGGGTGTGGCGAAATAACGCTGGCGGTGCGTCTCGTGCGAAACGGGCACGCCCATTCCCTTTTCCAAGTCGATCGCCTGCGCGTAGAAATCTTCCGCTTCCGCCGCGCTCCAGGCATCCGAGCCGCTGTGGGCGTTGAAGAACATCGGTGCATACGCGAGGCATTCTTCCATTTGCTCGCGCAGGGACTCCAGGTGCTGGCGAACGCTTCCCCCCGGCCGGAAATCATGGCTGAAGATCTGCGGGATCCACCGTAAAGACGCCTCTTTCAGGAATCGAAGAAAATGCCCGCGGTCCGGGACGTGCCGCAGGGAGACTTCCAATGCCTCGTAGCCGACCTCCCGCCAATGCGGGAGATGCCGAGCCAAGCCGTGTGTCAGATCGACTCCCCAGAGGTGACGGACAAGCATGATGTTCATGGCGGCTTCCTCGCGCAAGCGAAGTCAGAACTCGTCAAAGGCAACCTGGCTCCTGTCCACCTTGAGGCTGGCCAGCATCTTGAGGGCGGCTTGCACCATGGCAGGCGGACCGCAGAGGTAGTACTCGATGCCGGCGGCATCGGGATGGTCAACGAGATAGTTCGCTCGCGCAACCTCGTGAATGAAGCCGGTGTAGGATCGCCAGTTGTCCCCGGGTTCAGGCTCGGACAGCGCGAGGTGGAAGCTGAAGTTGGGGAATTGCCCGGCCAAGCTCTCGAAATAGTCCCGGTAGAAACTCTCCCGTAGCGAGCGAGCGCCGTACCAGAAGCTGACGCGGCGTCCCGTCCTTTCGGTCTCGTAGAGATGGGCGAGGTGCGAACGGAGGGGGGCCATGCCGGCGCCGCCGCCAAGATACACCATTTCCTTCCCGCTAGGCTTGATGTGGAAAGTGCCGAACGGGCCGATGGCGGTGACCGGGTCGCCCGGTCTGAGACGGTGCAGGTAGGTCGAGCCGGCTCCGGCGCTGCACTCCACGCCGCGCGGGGGCGTGCTGATGCGGACGTTGAATCGCAACTGCCGGTCCACGCCGGGGTTGGTAGCCATGGAGAAGTTGCGGCGGATGGGCAGCGGGTTCTCGGCATGGAAGTCGAAAACGTTTCGTGCCCTCCAGATCTCGGCAAAGGGAGCGTTCACCGCGATTTCGTGGAACGATATTTCGTCGTAGGCAGGGATGTCGAACTGCAGGTACTCGCCCGGCCGGTAATGGGGTAGCAGCGAGCCGGGCTCGGGTTCGAGAACGAGTTCCTTGATGAAGGTCGCCACGTTCTCGTTGCTGACCACGCGGAACCGGTAGGTGGTGGCCCTCTGGCCCAGGCCCAGGCCACCGGCGGAAGCCAGATCGAGGAAGATCTTCCCGTCGTGTTCGCTGGCTTTATAGGTCCGCAGCGGCACGCAGACCGGTTGTCGCCGCGGCGAACCATCCGTCACGTCGAATCGCCCGTTGTGCTTGGCGCATTCGATGAGCGCGCCGGAGACAAAGCCGTCGGCCAGATGGGCGTTGCTGTGGGTGCAGACACCCTCGGTGGCGTAAAGCTTGCCGTCGGCGGTGCGATAGATGGCGTAGGTCTGGCCTTCGTGGTCGAAACGAATCACGTCTTCCTTGCGCAGGAAACCGGCGGCGCAGATTTCGACCCAGCCATCGACAGGCCGCCCCTTGGCCGTGAAAACGTGCGAAGCGGGCGGCGCATCGCTGCGGATGCTCGGCGTAGGGATCTCCCGCTTGAGGTAGTAGGCCGGGTCCTTGATCTGTCGCAAGACGACGGGAATGATCTCGCGCCACGCTTCCCAAAAGCCGTTGTACGGCTTGGGGCTGTCCGCTTTGATCAGCGCGTGGAGTCGCGCGAGGTTGTGGTACGGCACCATCGGGAACATGTGGTGTTCCAAATGGTAGTTCATGTTCCAATAAAGGTAGCGGTTGATCGCGTTCGTGTAGATCGTCCGGCAGTTGAGCCGATGGTCGAGCACATTCTGGGCAAGACCCGCATGCTGGGTATCACTGTAAAACATGTCGAGCCACATGCCGTAGAAGCCAGGCAGCACGAAGTACATCATCGGAAGGATGTTGCCCAGGTAGATCGAAAGGCCGATGACGCTCGTATGGATAACGAAGTAGATGCGAGCGCGGAGAACGACCTTGCCGTACTCCGATTTGGGAATGAATGCCTTCTCTTCCACGCTCAGCCGCCCGGTGCAGTTGCGGAGCATCTCGCGGAAGAAGATGAGCGCCGTGCTGATGCCGACGAATGTCAAGAACACGGAAAACAGCTTCGGCGGTCGAGTTACGGCTATCTCCGGGTCGCGTCCGACGACAATCGTGTCGCTGTGGTGGCGGGCGTGGCTCCAGCGCCAGCGGGTCCCGTTCTTGACGCCCATGAAGGACGCGATCTCGTAGAGGACGTTGTTCATCCAGTCCGTCTTGAATGCCGTGCCGTGTCCCGATTCGTGCCAGCGGGAGCCGGAGGTCGAGGCGTAGAGGATGCTGTAGACCGCGAAGGGGAACACGGTCCACCAAGTACCCCAGAGCATGAATCCGCCGATGCCGGAACCTAAAATCAGCGCGAACCAAAGGAGCGTGTCACGTATGGCGGGACCGTCGCTGCGTTCGAGAAGCTCGCGCATTTTGTGACTTGGCACGGGCGAGGCATACCATGTCGCTTCGGCGAGGCCATTTTCAATGGCCAGTGCGGTGTCCGCGCCTACGAGGCTGTAGTCGTTGAGTCGGGTGCTGCTCATTGGAACCAGGATGCGGGGCTTGCCGGGCTGGTCGCTGGACTCAAAAAAGTATGGCGTGTCAAAGACTATTGTAGCCGAAGAATCGTTCGTTTCCGAGAAGACCTTCACCCTGCGGGCAGAGTTTGCGATGCACTCGGTCCTTGGCACCCGCACATCGCCATCCTGATAAGCCGTCAGGAAGCGTTTCTCCGAACCAGCCCGATCTTTCCCGGCAACAGTACCTGGCTGTGACAGCGAATCCTTTCCTGGAACGGATCTCATCCAAGGCCCTCACCCCATCCACCCCGTGAACTTCTCCCGTGGCCACGGCTCGTCCATCCATGACGTATCGGGCAGTGGCAATTCCAAAGCCTCCCGAACCGTCAGCCACCCCTCTCCCAAAGCCATACGACGCACCTTGCCGCTTCTGGCGATCCAGCGCAGTTCCCCACAGCCCTCGCAAGACCGTCCAGAAAAGAGGCCGTCCCGGCGTGGCTTGAACGACGGCGGGTATCGCCCATGCCGTCCCGGAGCCCCCTGAGGTCGCCACGGGCGCTGCGGCGAGCGGTTCCGGGCAGGCATCTCGCCCTACGCGCCGGCACGACTCTTGACGGACGGATCCTTCCTGGTAGGCCGGCCGGAGTTGCCGATTTTGGGCATTTCCGGGGTGCGGGCGATGGCCTTCAGCTCCGGCTTCTGCACGCCGAACTGGTCCATGGGGAAATTCACGAACCCCAGTTTCAACGCCGGCGATCCCTCCTTCACGCTGAAGTCGCCGTTGGCGGGATCGACGAACTGCGCGTCGGCGACGGTCGAATGCTCGTCACGCTTGGACTGTCCGGCAAGGTTCGTTGCCGGTCTTGGCTCCGCCGCGCCCTCGCGATGCACGAGGTTGTTGTCCATCTCCCTGCCCCACGGCGTGGCCGGCATGCCACCGGCGGGCAGGTAGTGATCGGTCCACATGATATTGCGGCGGACGACGTCCTCGCTGTGCTTGAACCAGCAATGCGGGTGAAAGCCGCTGATGATGTTGTTTTCCACCACGCGGTAGAAGCCTTCACGATTCTTCAAGCCGCCGTTCAGGCAGAGGTTGTTATAGATGTGGAAATTACTGGAACCGTCGTCGAGATCGATGTCCCAGCCGTGGTCGCACCGCCAGCGGTTGTTGCGAATGATGTTCGTTTTCACCGCGTCCAGGAGCACCACGTCCTTGTCGGCCTCCCATGCCCGGTCGTCGTTCAGATTCAGACCAGTCAGCCCCCAATAGCGGTCGCGGCCCCAGGAATTGAAGGAACCGTGGTCGCCGGTTTCCTTAACGGTGTCGAAGATGTCGCAGAACTCGATGATGTGGCCGCCCCAGCAGCCGTCGCCGATGTTGATGCCGGCGCGCGGCACGTCGTACAGGGAGCAGTGGCGAATGGTGATCCCCTGGGCCATGTCCAGCGTGACGCCCGCCGTCTGCTTTTCCACCTGGCCAATGTTGTGGATCAGGCAGTCTTCCACCAGGCAGTCGCCCGGATAGTTGGCGGTCTTTGGTCCGGGAGTCCGGTCGATCTTGCCGAGTTGATTCTGTCGATTCCAGTTGATGGGGTTGTAGCAGGCATTCGGATCGCCGATGAAGGCCACCCCGCTCCCTCCCGCTTCCGCAATGTGACAGCCGCGTACCGTGACCCTGCGGTTGTAGTCGTTCACGAAGACGGCATTGCCGCCTACCCGGTCAATCAAGCAGTCCTCAAGCGAGCAGTCTTCCGTGCCGTTCAGGAACACCGCGCCGCCGCGATAGATCGTCCAGTCGCTGCGCAAGAGCGGTTCCTTGGTCTCCATGAAGGTCCGTGCAGCATGGCGGAAGGTCAGGCCCTTGAAGCTGACGAACCGCACCGGCGTCTGCTCCGTGCCGCGGAACTCAATGAGATGCCGCAGTCGGACTGCTTCGATCGTGGCGTCGGCCAGATCAAGGCCGGCAGGCGGGTAGAAGTACAGAGTGCTGGTCTTGCGGTCGAGGAACCACTCGCCCGGTGCGTCCAGTTCCTCGAAGATGTTCTCCACGAAACGGATTTCGTGCATGCCCATCGGGCGGTTGTTCTGCCAGCCGCCTTCGTAGGTGATCTTGTTGTCCGGGCCCTTGCCGGTAATGACATAGTGCATGCCGCCCCACTCGGCGGCATGCAGGGCATGCATGAACCCGCCGGCCGGGTCTTTCCATCGTGCCGCCCGTTGCGGACTGAACGCATCCTTCGCCCAGCCGTTGAAGTGTCGCTCATTGGGGTCGAAGTTCGGATACCGCGCCAGGGGCCGGCGTTCGCGATTGACGAAAAGCTGGTCCGTGGCAAGGCCCGCGGGCACTTTGGCCCGCATGATTCCATCCTTGTAGGGTTCCCACTTGAGGTGTTTCAGCCGGACACCCCCGCTGATCACCGCCTGCTCCTTCGGATACGCCCGGTACACGACCGGAGCGGCCTTCGTGCCGGAATCCTCGGCGGTAAAGATCAAGGTCTTAGGCAAATAGTACGTCCCCCCTCTCACGAAGACCGTGACAGCTTCGCGCCCGGCCGTCTTCCGTGCGGACTGTTGTGCCCGCTGCAACGTCGCAAACGGCTTTTCCAGCGTGCCCGGATTCGTATCGTTCCCGGTGGCTGCAACAAAGATCTGCGCGGGCTGCGCTTCAGCCGAGACAAAAGCGCATAGAAACAATACCACCGCACACCAGACTGGATTCTTCATAAATGCACCTTAGCGTGAATCGGGGTTGCGGCATCACCGTTCAAGCCGCGTCGGCCTGGAGCCGCTTCAAGCAATTGTTTCATCCCTTTGCCCAAGGCATCGCCGACCAGGAAATAGGTCTCCGCGTTGCCGAACTCGTGATGACCGTGGCCGGGGTTCGGCGAATCTTCGGGCTTTCGCACGAAATCGTGTGTCGCGACGAAGAGTACCGTGCCTTGGAACTTCGGCCGCGCCGCCGCGGCGGCCTGAGCCTTTCGCAGCGTCGCCCACTCGCCCGGGGCCTGCACCCACGGGCCGGTCAGCTCGCCGATGACAAACGGCAAACGTGGCGTGTTCAGGTCTTTCCGCGCATCTTCGATGAAGTTCACCAGGTTCTGCTCGTATTCCGGCACAGCAGTCTTCGGTTCGCATCCGTCGTTCCAGCCGTGATACCAGACGAACCCCGTCAGCTCGTAACCGCCGCCATCGTAGCTCGGGAAGTCGGTCTTGAGATTTGCCAACGCCTCGCGAATGTCCGAGAGCATCTTCATGTAGTAAGGCCCGACGGCGCCGCCGGAAGATGGCGGACGAAAGTCCTTGTACAGGCTCTTGCCGCCCCAAGCCGTCTTGATGAGCAGTACCTGGTTGTCGAAGTAGTCGCCCATGACGTGGCCAAACTGTAGCTCCGGCCCGAAGTGATGCTGATCGCCATAGACCGAAAACCCGAACGAAAGCGGGCCGGCGAGCAGCGGCCCGCGCTCGCGCCGATAGCGAACCCACACGCCGTCGCGCACGGTCCACTTTCCGTCGGCATTCTTGAGATGCTTGAACATCGCGCCCTTGACGGGATCGCGCATCAGCTCGGCGAGCGTGCCGCGGCCTTCATTGTAGTCCTTGCCCGCGAGATCCGCCACGGCTTGACCTTCCATGTTGGACTGGCCGGCGAGGATGAAGACTTTGATCGGGCTCTTGCCGGCCTGTTTCGGTCGGCGGGTCGGGTCGGCCGGCTGGGCAAGCGACGGATCCGCCAGCGGGGGCAGTAACAGGGTAATGGTGAGGGCTACGAGAGCGTGTACTGTTGTCTTATTCATCGTGGGAATTCTCCTTCGTACGTAGATTGGCAACCTTGCGGCTCTCAGCCGCCAGCCGACTCACCAGTCCCCGATTATATTGCCACCGACTGCCGTGTCAAAATAGTCCCCTTCCTGCGATAGCCTTTCCGCCGGCGGATGCCGCGGTTTTCCCGGTTTTCGGCACTCGTGTATTGCCGTCTCGGAAATCAAGCCCCCGACAACCCGTCAGGAAGGCGGCTTCTCTGAGTAGCCCGACTCTCACCCCATCCATCCCGTGAACCTTTCCCGCTCCCACGGCGAGTCCATCCAGGAAGTATCCGGGAGGGGAAGTCTTCGAGCCGCCTCCACCGTCAGCCATCCCTCTCCCATCGCCATGGAACGTACCATGCCGCTCCTGGGGACCCATCGCAGTTCCCCACAGCCCTCGCAAGCCTGAGCGACCTCCAGCGTCGTACGTGCGTCCTGGGCGACGTAAGGCAAGGACTTTCTCCCGTTCCCCCCGAGCCCACAGGACGGGAGCATCGGCACCTTTCATCCCTTTCGTCTTCCCGGCGAGCCCCATGCCCCGAGCGGCAGCATCAAGCCCAATGCCGTGCCCGAGTTGGCAGAAGACATGGAACATCATGTCCACGTGGGCGAGCGCCAGGGCGCGGCATTGAGGAAGCATCTGAGCTTCCTCTGCGAGGATGTCCAGGTCGAACCCCACGCCATTCCAGGTGAGCAGGGTGTAGCCTTGGGCGACTTGGTCTTCCAGGTATCGGACCAGGGCGGCGGCTTCGTCCTGGCTGAGTCGGTCGCCGCCGTGCCAGAGAAGGGGCTGGTCGGCGTCGGCGGCGAAGGTGGCGGCGCAGGCGATGCCCAAAGGGCGGTGCGATCGCCAGTCTTCTTGGGCAGTGCAGGCGGTCTCAAGGTCGAAGGCGAGGAAGCGGCGGGGTGTTCCCATACTCTTATCATCGTGGAATGCGGCGGAATCGGGAAGTGGTGGCGGGGAAAAGGTTCCGAATCCCGGAACAACTTCCGTGCCTGCACCGGCGCAGCCGTAACCATTTCAGCGTCGGGATGAAAGACCTCCAAGCCGCCCGGAAGCCCTCGACAAGGCGTCAAGTCGCATCGAAAGAGGGCATCGCCCACTAGAGGCAAAAGCCTGCTGCGCCCACAGGTCCAATGGCGCAGCTTCAAGCGCAGGTTTGGCTGCCACCCATGCGCGGGTCGCAACTTGATTCGTTAGCAGTGTTTGCGCTACCGTCAATAAACCGCCAGCCTTGCGGGCCGTGGTAAATCCAGGGCATAGCCGTTGGGGCGACACGATGCGGATCGCCGCTCCTGAGCCGCCTATGCCCTGCCTGCTGCCCCTATGGCTGGGGGCCTCCAGCCTTGTTGGCGCCAAGGTATAGTAGACAGATATTGCACCCCAGTTGTCTGACAGGGGGCCTGTCGATGGCGATCCGGCAGTACCATCGACATCACAAAGTACTACCATTCGGGGCAGAATCTCCGATCGGAGGTTGAGGCGTGATTCCCCGGGGCTTGCACGGCCTCCACACCGCTACCCAGCAAAGATGCCACTGAGGCCACCGCTGCGAAACGCGGGCACACCGCGAGACCCTCCCTTTTCAAGTAGTGTGCCAGAGGCCAGGAGCCCACCGGATCGATCAGGCGACAGGCTGTGGAGTATCCGTCGCTCGTCGGCAGCCTCACGCCGCCTGGCGCGCGGAGGTGTGTCAAACCTCTGTCTCCAATCGCAAGTAGCTAACCTGCGTCGGTGCGCCACCGACGCGTGTTGGGGATGGGGCAGAATTGCCAGAGGGGTGGCGCACCGACGCACACAACGCCGGCAAACTCGCCCTCCATGTTGCGCCTTTCCCGTGTCATGTGCGCGGCTTTGCCGTAACCCTGAGGTCGCAGGTTGGAATCCAACCCTCCCCCGATACCTGTTGCTTGCAGCGGGCGCCGCAACCAGGTACAACAGAACCGTGGAAAACGAAGCCGCGTTGGGACCGTGAGGTGAACAATGTGCAAACAAGAGGTTCTTGTCGTACTGGCATTGACGTGGGCCGGCGGCATGTGCGCGCAAGGCAGCGACGCTGCGCCGGCGGCGAATTCCTTTGACCTGCGGCCCGAGCGGATCGTGGCCGCGGCGGCCCATGACGCCCGGTTGGCCGTCCGGGTGCAGGCGTTGCTCGATGCGTATCGCACCCGGCCCCAGGGCTACCCGCGGGGCAAGGATGCGCGGGGCATTCCGTACGCCCAGCCGGACACCAAAGCCTGGTTTCGCTGGCACTTCTACAACGACGACGCGATCCGGAGGTGTGAGGATGCGAAGATGGATCGCATTGTGCAGCCCTATAACCCGTTGGAGGACAAGGGCGTCTCCGTGGATCAGGGAAACGCGGCGAAGTTCTCTTTTGTCGCGGAACACGCCACGGAAGGCAAGCGGTCGTTAAAGGCCGAGTTCACGGCGGAGGCGATTGCCGCCGGCAAAGCGGTTGTCACGATCGGCGTGACCGAGGGAGGCGATCTGCAGGCCTCCTACAAGAACCATTGGCGGACGCCTTCCTACTGGTGCCATTACCGGTGGCTGAAGCTCGACGTTTTCAACCCGACTCCCGCGGAGGTCAGGGTGCGCGTGGCGAATGTGCCGTTCATCCTTGGCCCCGGCTCCAACGTCGTGGCGGTCAAGACCGCCGACGCCGCGGGACACGCGGTCCCCTGGACCCAGCCGGTCAGTGCTTTTTCGGTGCAGGTCACGGCTGCGGGCCGGGATGCGACGCTGTTCATCGACAACGCCCGCCTGGAGCAGGAAGTTCCCGCGGTAATCGCCAAAGAGGGCCGGCTCTTCCAATTTCCGGCGCGCGACGGAACGAATTCCGCGCCCGTGCTCTGGCCCGGAGTGACACCAGTGGAGGCGAGCACGGTCTATTCGCCTGAACGCGCGTTCGGATGGGTCGGCCCGCCGAAATGCGCCTACAGCGCTTCCAGTTTTCGGAGCGAGGACAATGGGATCCTCTGGGGAGCGTGTTCGGGGATCGAGACACCGTTCCGAGCGGACGTTGCCGACGGCCGGTACGGCATTCTTGTCATCGCCACGCCAGGCAGCGGTTTCCAGTGGCCGAAGGGCGCGACAATCCGCGTCAGCGGCAGGGATTACCCGCTGTTCACGGCCCGGACCGACGAAGAATCGCGGCGGGCGCGGCTGTCGGGCGAGTCGTGGGACTTCCGGCCCGGCACGTGCACCTGGGAAGAGCTGGTCCGCCCGCCCTTCTATCCGCGCACGGAGATCGTGTTCGCGGAAGCCGTCAACGGGCATCTTCTCCTGGAGTTCCCGAGAACCATCGAGGTCCGCGCCGTTTTCGTCTTTCCCGAGAAGTCGCGCGAAGAGGCCTTGAAGGAACTTGGGCGTTTCAACTACCTCATGGCGGAAAGTTGGGACGTGTCGCATGCCTGGGTCAAAGGCGACGTTGCGGAACGGGCGCGCTATATCGGATTCCACGAAGAGGCGTCGCGGCCGGACGCAGTGCTGCGCAAGCTCCAATCGCTCTCGATCGGGGCGGAGGATTGGAAGCGCGGCTTCTTGCTCTTTCAGCGGGGACTTGCGGAATCGGTGTACCCCGACACCGTGCCTTCCGCTGAAGAGGTATCCGCGGCTTCGGCGCTGAGGGCCTTTGCGTCACCCGGCCAGAAGGAATGCACGACTCTCGGCATACTTCCGCTTGCCGCAGTCCGGGGGCTGCGGGCGAGCGCCGGCGCGTTGCGCGCGAAGGACGGCGGGGAAATCTCCGCTGCGAACGTCGCCCTGCGGTTCGGCTGGTTCCATCACAAGTGCATGGAATACGGCCACCACAACCACGCCTACAACTACCAGGAGCACGACCTGGTCAAACGCCCGACGTTGGACCTCTATCCCGGTGCGGCCCACAGGGCGTACGTGGACATTGCCGTCCCCGCGGATGCGAAGCCGGGGGAATACCGCGGCGAAGTCGCGATCCGCGATGCGACGGGCCAGGCGGTGGCGGCGGTGCCGATCGTGCTCGAAGTTCTTCCGATCGCCCTGCGGACGCCGCCGGTTCTCTTCGGAACAAATGGAACGCGGCCGGAATTGCCGGACTACGGCATCAACATGGGCACGGACAGTTACGACGATGCGGCAGCGAACGGATTCAAGGCCGTGGCGATATGTCCGTACGACGCCGCGCCGGCGATGGTCAAAGGCCGGCGTGTTGCCTGGCAGGGCATGGCGAAGGACAAGGAGTTCATCGCGTCGCTGATTGCGGACGGCCGTTCCGGCAAGGGCCCGCGGGTTTTCTTCGGCGGACTCGTTGCGGGAGAACACGAAGGAAAAGGAAAGGAATTCGTGAATGGCCTGCTCAAGGTGTTTCCGGGCATGGAGATCACCGGATACACGGTGCCCCTTTATTATTTTGCCGGGCCGGGCAACGCCGACCTGTCGCCGGCCTGGGATTACGTGACGGCTACCCGCGGCAAGCCCGAGCTTCTTGAACGTGCGGCGAGGGACGGGAAGTTCTTCTTCTTTGTGGATTGGGTCAAGTACTCCAAGGAACAATCCGCGCGTTTCACCCACGGGTTTTGGTTATGGAGGCTGAAGGCCCCGGCGCGCTTCACCACGTTCGTGCACAACTGGTACCAGGATCGGCTCGCACGCCCGCTGCCGTACTATGCCCTGGTAGGCATCGCCGGCGGGAATCGCTACGGTGCGTTTCAGGAATCGCAGGCGCCGGGCGAGTTGAACCCGAGCCGCGATCTCGTCCTCGTGCGCGAGGGGATCGACGATTACCGCTACGTCTTCACCCTGGAGAAGGCGCTCCGCGCCGCGGCGGAGAAGAAGACCGCCGGCGCCGCAGCCGCGGCGGCCCGGAAGTTCCTGGACCAACTGGCGGCCGGGCTCAGCCTCGATCTGTCAAAGTACTACGAATCGCGCGGCGGACCGGAATACGTGACTTTCGTCGAGAACTGGTTCATGAGGCCGGACAACCCGTGGACTACGGCAAGGCTCGACGAGACCCGCAAGAAGTGCGCGGAACACATCCTGGCGTTGCAAGGAGAAGCGGAGAGTACGAGGCGGTAGACGGCATCCGGCGCGCGGCAAAGGCACGCCGGAACCCGGCGTCAAGCGGGCGACTATCGGAAATCATCCCCAGACGACGCCCGAATCAGATTCAAACGCCTCTACCTGCAATTCAGGTCGGGCGAGGCGCTAGTCGTTTCGCCTTGATGGGTCGTGAATCTTTCGCACCATCAATGAGATCGAAGGACACGGCAAGCTCTGCTGCCAGACACATCCCTCTTACGCGCGTCGGTCACATCGTCCGGGTTGTCGAACCGCCATTTGTTGCGCGCGTCGGTCGCCCCCGCCGCCGCGCCCAAACGCATCCGGCCAATGCGCGTCGGTCACATCGATCGTCGCAATCTGACGGGCGGGGCGGGAAGCGTCGGGCATCGTGAGAAATATGGTCGGCAGAGAGATCCCGGCGGGAGAAGAGACCGCCCTCACCCTACCCTTCTCCCGGAGGGAGAGGGGGCCGTCCTTCCAATCCCCCCTCCCCAATCCCCCACCCCCTGCCGTCTCCCCGAGGGAGAGGGGGAACTTCTCGGACAGCCTCTGAAATCTGAAATCGACGACCCGGTACTGAACGGCCCTAAAGTCGGCTTGTGTTGCCCATTCTTGCCTCTCTTCGAAATACCTCATCTAACAACGGTGCGAAAGAACCGCAGCACCGATACAAATGCTAGAGGGGTACTTTCTTGAGAAACGGCCCGTCGTGCGAGGAATCACACAAGTGAGTTTTCAGAAATTGTCAAGAATGGTTCTCTGGGCGATGTCGGTATCGCTGGCAAGTTCTGTCGTTGCCCTGGCCCAGAACGACCCGGCGGCCGACATCGCGATGGCAGGCAATGGGGAAGCCTCGTTGCCATTTTCCGCGGCGACGACCGATCCGTCGCAGGGCGCCGGCTGCTGCGATGCGGGTTTCGGCCAATCGTGTTGTTCCCGCTGGACTGCCTCGGCCGATCTCATCATCCTGCAGCGGGTCGGCAGTTTCAATCAAACGCTTGTCGAGACCGAGCCGGGCACGGTGCCGGTCAAACAGTTGTACAATACGCCTGGCACAGGAGTATTGAACGCCACGGATCTTCACCAAGGTTTTTCGGGCGGGCCGCGATTCGACTTGATTCACACGGCGACGATGACGGTGACCTGGAAGTCTTGTATTCTCAGATCGACGGCTGGAATGCTGCGCGAAGCATCGGGCCCGATCCGAGCGACTGGCTGGTCATGAAGGCCCCGGGCGGCTTTGCGCAAGGTCAAGATGACAAGAGCACGCAGATGATGGCCTGGGATTATACCTCGCGACTCTACAATGCCGAGGTGAACGCGCGCTGGAATCCCTGGCCCCGCGTGACCGTGCTGGCCGGCTTCCGCTGGCTCAACCTGTCGGAGGAGCTTCAAGGAACTTTGCCCCCGCAGAGGACGGTGCCCTTCTGGGACACGCAGACAAAGAACAATCTCTACGGTTTGCAGATTGGCGCGGAGGGAAAGCTCTTCGAGCGCGGCCGCTTTTCGATTGGCTGCACGGGGAAGGCGGGGCTGTTCGACAATCACGCGGAGGAAACGACCAGCGTCAGCATCTTCAGGGTCTTGTTCGGGGACTCCGCCGGGACCGACCGCGCCGCCTTCGTGGGCGAGACCGGCGTGCAATGCAAGTATCAGGTTACCCGGCGGCTTTCGCTCAGGGCCGGCTACGAAGTGCTCTGGCTGCAAGGCATGGCTTTAGCCCCCGCCCAGATCGGGGAAACCAATATTCATAGTAGTCTTATCCTGCAGGAGATCTCGGTGCAGGCACTGGGCGTCCATTGCAGCTCCGGCGTCTTTTATCACGGGGCCACCGCCGGCCTGGAGTATTCGTTCTAAGAGGAAAGACACGACGATCCAGGCATGCCATTGTCGAGGATCGCGGGCGACCGTCGCGAGCCTGGCGGCGGATTCAGACACACGCGGGTGCCCGCAAATATGTGCTGTACGCCGCTGCAATTGGCCCTCAAGGTCGCTCGCCGCGGCGAACGGGTCGAGATCACGGGGCGGAGGAGTGAGCCAGAACGCTTCTGTCACATCGACCGATGCGCGGTCCGAGCAAACGTGTTGCGAAAATGAGGCGTGTCGGAAATCGACCATGTGCCTGCTGCGCCCCGGAGGTGGCTCCGACCCAACGGTCCGCCGCGATCGAGGTGAAGGGTTGGCCCGCTGGGCCGATAGCGCGGCCGTTGGCCCTCGCTACCCCGGCCGTCGGCCGGGGCTGGGTGAAGCGCGGCGCCGGGCCGGGGGCAAGGATGAAGGATGAAGGATGAAGGGGGCAGGGACAGGGGCCGCTGTCCAACCCGGCGCGACCCGCAGGTGGGTACCCCGGCCGGCGCCCGAGACCTCGGGACGGAAAACCCCAACGGGGTTTCGGCCACGCCGCATCGGCCCACGCAACCCCTTCGGGGTTGACGAAATGACGCGCTGTCGGGCCTGCCGAGTTTTCCTGGCGGGCCGTAATGTGGCCGGCACCGGGCACCATGCGCAGCATGGTTGGTGTGCCGGATTCCGCACACGGCG
>Ga0187848_10001535_pt1 | contig 19521 bp, 25 predicted proteins | sample June2016WEW_4_40_FD_132424 | JGI IMG/M metagenome (GOLD analysis project Ga0187848, IMG submission 132424) | Peatland microbial communities from SPRUCE experiment site at the Marcell Experimental Forest, Minnesota, USA - June2016WEW_4_40 | ecosystem: Environmental > Terrestrial > Soil >... | reverse complement strand
TCCCCTGGAGAACTACCGCACCATCCGCAACGAGTTGGCCCAGCACAGCGAGGAATTGGCCCGGCGCGAGGAAATCGCGGTCGTGAGCAAGGCCGACCTGCCGCGGGCCGAAGCGGTCCGCGGGGAACTGGCTGCCGCGCTGGGGCATGAGGTCTTGGCGATCTCGGCGGTCACGGGCCAGGGGCTCAACCAACTCGTGGCCGCAATGGCCCGCCTGCTCCGGCCAACGCAGACGTGGTAGTGAGCCAGACGGCAAGGCGTCCGCTAGGCTGGCGCTCCGGCACGGGCTAGAATGGAAGGAGGGCGGTGCGCGCAGTGCGAGAGAGGAGCCGAAAATGCCGGAGATATCGAGGTTCTTCGGAATCACCATTAGCCTGTACTATCACGAGCACAACCCCCCGCACCTACATGCGGAATATCAAGGCAAGAAGGTCCTCGTAGACTTCGACGGCAACATTGTGCGCGGCAATCTCGGCTCACGGTCCGCCCTCCGGCTGGTGCGCGAATGGATCGACCTGCATGTGGACGCGCTCCGGGAGGATTGGGACTTGGCGAGAGTGGGCGGAGAACTGAAACGGATCGACCCGTTGAATTGAGGTGACCCATGTGGGACCTGAATGACGTTACGTCGGTCGAGTACCGACAAGGCTACGTCTACCATATTACCTTCGACGATGGCGTGCAGGGGGACGTCGATTTCTCCGAGTACATCGGCAGGGGTCCGGTTTTCGAGCCGCTGGCGGAGCTCTCGTTCTTCAAGAGCGCTCGGGTCGAGGGCGGAACGATCTCGTGGCCCAACGGGGCGGACATCGCTCCAGAGACGCTCTACGAGGAGGTCGAGAGGGCCAACGCGGCGATGAAGCTCAGCGGCACAGCACGATAAGCGACCGCCGACGGCGTTTTCGACCAGTACGGCATCACTCGCTTGTGGTAGCCGGTAGCACTGTGCGCCGGGACGATGATTGCCAAAAGAACCGTAATTCGTTTTCTTCTATGGGGGCTGCTTGCAACCGCCGCCCTGGCCTACGCCTTCGTTTTCCTCTCGGATTGGGCCGTCGCCCAGCACAGGCAAGGGGCGAGATACTGTTACCTGTCCACCCTGAAGGCGGGCTTATGGACGTGTTACGAGCGGAATGGGCGGTGGCCGCAGACCCTGAGGCGAATGGCGATAGAAGAGTGGTGGGGCGGGGTTGACCCCGTGGACCCGGCGTCGGGCAGGCCGCTGCCCGATCGCGAGCTTGCAAAGCTCGTGGACCCGATCTCCGATCGGCTTTGGCTCTATTACCCCGACGCCGAATTCGGCACAGAGGCGATCCTCGTCGCGCAACCGGAAGCCCTCAGCGTGGGCTTATGGCCGTTCGTCACGGTTCGACGGTGGGGCCTCCAGGCCGACGGCCGGCCGGTTGAGCTTGGGTCCGCGCCCTAGCGGCTGGAGACAGCACCAATGGCCACCACGCCCCCCCTGCCGCTGATCGCCGTCGATGTGGGCAATGCACGGACGAAGCTGGGCCTGTTCCGGGCCGTGGCGATGGGGACCGGTCTGCCCAAGCCCGAGCGGACGCTACGGCTGGATAATGAGACGCCCTTGCCGGCTCGGCTGGGGCGATGGGTTGCCGAGATCGCCGCGGAACACCCGGAACGCCGCACCCAAAGGGTACCCGGCCCGGCCGCTAAGCGGACAAGCCCGGCCGCTAAGCGGACAAGCCCGGCCGCTAAACAGACAAGCCCGGCCGCTAAACGGGTCCGTTGGCACATCGCCAGCGTCAACCGGGCTGCGGCGACGCGGCTGGTCGATTGGCTGCGGGAGCACCGCGGCGGCGATCCGCTGGTGCTGCTGGCGGCCGCCGATCTGCCTTTGCAGGTCCGCCTGCCGCGGCCGGACATGGTGGGCGTGGATCGCCTGTTGGACGCGGTGGCGGCCAATCGCCTCCGGCAGGCCGGCCGGGCGGCAGTGGTCGTCGACGTCGGCTCGGCCATCACCGTGGACCTCGTCTCGGCGGAGGGGGAGTTCATGGGGGGGGCGATCCTGCCGGGTATCGCCATGTCGGCCCGCGCCATGTACGAGTTCACCGACCTGCTGCCGCAAATCGACGTCTCAGAGCTTCGCAAGCCGCCTCCCGCCCTGGGAACGGCCACCGAGCCGGCCATGAGGGCCGGATTGTTCTGGGGGGCGGTCGGCGGCATCCGCCAATTGGTGGAGCAGCTTACCCACAATAAGGAGCCCCAGGTCTTCCTCACCGGCGGTGCCGGACCCGTCGTGGCCCGGCTGCTGGGCCGGTCGAGCCGATACGTACCGCACCTCACCCTGGCTGGCATCGCCCTGGCCGCGGACTGGGGCCCGTGAGGGGCGGTTGCGAAGCCGCAAGCGGCGTGTCCACCCCCCCGTCCGGCCGGGCCACCCTTGTCGGCCGCCCCCGCCCATGCGAAAATATAAGGTTAGGATCGAAGTGAAACGCAGAGACGTTCCAAATGAAGGTGGTGCCCCTGGGCGAGAAAGTGGTCGTCAAGCGGCTGGATGCCGAGCGGACCACCGTCGGCGGGATCGTGTTGCCCGATGCGGCTCAGGAAAAACCGCGGCAGGGACGCGTCCTGTCGGTCGGTGACGGGCGGCTCTTGCCCAGCGGGGTACATAGCGCGCACCAGGTCTCGGAGGGCGACCGGGTCCTCTTCGAAAGCTATGCCGGAACCGAAATGGTGATCAACGGCGAGGAATTGCTCATCATGAGCGAGGACGAAATCTTGGCCGTGGTCGCCAACACCCCAAAAACGTGAGGAGGTCTCCCATGAGCGTGCGGTACTTGCTGCGGACCGTTGCGTGCCTTGCGATACTCGGCGTGGCGGCGATTGCGGCGGCGGCCGAGCGGGCCGCAACCGCCCCGGTCGACGCCAAGGCATTCCAGCAGGCGGTCGATCGCGCCGTCGAGTACCTGCGGACCAAGGGGCAGGCCGCCGACGGCTCGTACAGCAAGCCCGCCGGGTCGGGCGTCACCTCGGTGGTCGCTGCCGGCCTGTTGCGCCAGGGCCTCGGACCGGACGATCCGCTGGTGGCCAAGAGCCTGAAATTCCTCGAAGGCATGGTCCAGCCGGACGGCGGCATCTACGCGCCGAAGTCCGCCGTCCAGAATTACGAGACCGCGCTGGGGCTGATGTGCTTCGCCGAGGCGAACAAGGACCACCGCTACGACAAGATCATCCGCGGGGCGGACCGGTACCTGAAGGCGACCCAATGGGGCGAAGACCGCGGGATCGACAAGAGCGACCCCCGCTGGGGCGGCGGCGGCTACGGCGCCCACAAACGCCCCGACCTGTCCAACACCAGTTTCCTCGTCGATGCCTTGAAGGCCGCCGGCAACGGGCCGGACGACGAGGCGATGAAGCGGGCCCTGGTCTTCGTCTCCCGCTGCCAGAACCTCGAATCGGAGGCCAACACGACCCCGTTTGCGGCCAAGAACCCGGACGGCGGCTTCTACTACACCCCCGCCGCGGGCGGCGAGAGTCCCGCCGGCAAGACGCCCGAAGGAGGACTCCGCAGCTACGGCTCGATGACCTACGCCGGGCTGAAGAGCATGATTTACGCGGGCGTAAAGGCCGACGATCCCCGCGTGAAGGCCGCCGTCAAATGGGCCGAATCGCACTACGGCCTGGATGCCAACCCGGGGATGGGTCCCTCCGGCCTGTACTACTATTACCACACGTTCGCCAAGGCCCTGGACGCCACCGGCATGACGCTCGTCGAGGACTCCAAGGGCGTCAAGCACAACTGGCGGCTGGAATTGCTGGCCGAGTTGCTCCGCCGGCAGCGGAACAACGGCTCCTGGACCAACGACGACACCCGCTGGCTGGAGTCCAATCCGAACCTGGTCACCGGCTACGCCCTGTTGTGCATGGCCTATTGCCGGCCGGCGCTTGAGAAGTAACCGCTTGCGGCTTCGCAAGTTCTCCATGCCGCCAAGCCCCGACCACCTCCGCTCCGACGCCCTGGGGATCTGGCACGCCGGGCTCGAGGCCGTGAGGTCCGATCGGCTGGTTCGCCGGGCCTTCCGCGTCGAGGGCTCGCGGCTGGTGGTCGGCCCCGAGGAGATTCCGCTGGCCGCAGTCCGGTGGATCGCGGTCGTGGGGGCGGGAAAGGCGGGGGCGGGCATGGCCGCCGCCATCGAGAACGCGCTCGGCCCGCACCTGGCCGCCCAAAAACACCTCACCGGCTGGGTCAACGTGCCGGCCGATTGTGCGGCGAGCAGTGTAGACCGCACACGCCGTGTGCGGCCTTCCGCACACCGACCACGCGAGCGTGGTGCCCGGTGCGGTCTACATATCCATCTGCACCCCGCCCGCCCCGCCGGACTGAACGAGCCGACCGCCGAGGGCGTGGCCGGGGCGGAGCAAATCCTCCGGCTGGTGGAATCGCTTGGGCCGGAGGACCTGTGCGTGGGGCTGATCTCCGGGGGCGGATCGGCGCTCTTGCCCGCCCCCGCCGCCGGTCTGACGCTGGACGACAAGCTCGCCGTCACGCGGCATCTCAGCGCGGCCGGGGCGAGCATCGAGGAGCTCAACACCGTCCGCAAGCAGCTCAGCCGGATCAAGGGGGGCAGGCTGGCCCGCGCCTGCCGCGCCGGCCGATTCCTCGTGCTGGTGATTTCCGACGTGCTGGGCGATCCGCTGGACCTGATCGCCTCCGGCCCGACGGTTGCGGACCCGGCCTCCCCGGCCGATGCCTTGGCGGTGCTCCGAAAATATGCGGCAGAGGAGGGAGGTCTCGCCCCGCGGGTGTTCGACTACCTGCGGCGCCCGCCCGAGGGCCCTCAGCCCCCGCCGCAATGCCGCGTGACGAATCTCATCATCGGCAACAATGCGACGGCGGTCGAGGCGGCCGCCGTCGAGGCGCGGCGGCGGGGTTATGTTCCGGCGATGACCTCGGAGGGACGGTCGGAAGGCCCGGCCGAGGAGGTCGGCCGCCGCCTGGCCGAGACTGCATTGGAGATGCGGGCCGGGGCCGGCCCGGATTGCCTCATCAGCGGCGGCGAGCCGGTGGTGCGGCTGGTGCCGGCAGAGCACCGCGGACTCGGCGGGCGGAGCCAACAACTCGCGCTGGCGGCCCTCCAGCGGCTGGCCGAGGATGGCGCAGCGGGCTTGGCCCTCGTGTCGGCGGGCACCGACGGCGAGGACGGCCCAACCGACGCCGCCGGGGCCCTGGTGGATGCCGACGTGCTACGGGCCGTGCGGCGCCACGGCCTCGACCCCGCGGCGTTCCTCGCCCGAAACGACGCCTACCACTTCTTCGCGGCGGCCGGCGGACTGCTCAAGACCGGGCCGACGCACACGAACGTATGCGACGTTCGCGTGCTGGTCGTCGCCCGGAGCCACAGATTGTAGGGTGGGTCGAGCGCAGCGAGCCCCACCAAGAGAATTCGCCCCAAATATGGTGGGGCTCGCTGCGCTCGACCCACCCTACTTTCTGCCCGCCGTGCGGCGCGCGGAAGAAACCCGGCGGGCAAGGCACCGCGCGCAGCGTGGTCACCCGCTAAACGACAGTTTCCATTAGACCAGTCCCTTGCGGACGGCCCATACGGCGGCCTGGGTGCGGTCGCTGACCGCGATCTTCCGCAGGATGTTCTGGACGTGCTCCTTGACCGTCTCGACGCTGATCTCCAGCGAGCGGCCGATCTCGCGGTTGCTCAGCCCGAGGGCCACGTGCCGCAACACCTGCGTCTCGCGCTGCGTCAACGGCACGTCGTCGTCGTCGACCACCTGCCGGACCTTCATCGTGCCGGCGATCTTCTTCAGCTCGCCGGTGGAGCTGGGCGACTCCCCCCGCGCCGTGGCCACGATGGTTGCGACGATGTTGTCGCGCGACGAGCCCTTCAGCACGTAGTCGCTGGCGCCCAGGGCGACGGCCCGGGCGATATACGTCGGATTGTCGTAGGTCGACAGCATCACGACCTTGCACTCCGGCGCCTTGGCCCGCAGCTTCTCCAACGTCAACAACCCGTCGCCGTCCGGCATACGGATGTCCAGCAGGACGATGTCGGGCTTGAGTTTCTGCGCCAGGCGGAGTGCCTCCTTGCCGCTGTCCGCCTCGCCGACGATTTCGATTTCCGTTCCCGCCAGCAGGGTCGCCAGCCCGGTCCGAATGACTTGGTGGTCGTCGCAGATAAGAAGTCGAATGCTCATGGGGGTCTCCAAGGAACGTCGCTCCGCACCAGTTACGGAGGCTACTGTAGTATCCTAATATACTTGGGGGCCGGATGAAATCCCCCGAACAAACGGGTTATCCCCCCCGATCTAGCGAGATTCGGGCAGGTTCTTGTCCCAAGCCGGGGGGGCAAGCCAGAATCCCCTGCGGGCATCCAGCCCGCGGAACGTGCATTATACAACCCCCTCTTGGGATGTCAAAGGCTCGCCGGCAGCGTACAAGCCTTGTGGGGCCCTTTCGCGCGTTGACTGGGCACACCCCGTAACGTAGATATTTGGCGACGCCCCAAGTACACGAGCGATCGTCGGCGGGACTGGATTGCCTCGTCCCACCCTATGCTTTCCCACGGTGATTCCATGCGACCCCAAGCTACCCTCCTGCTGGTGGACGATGATCGGCACGTTCTCAGCTCCATGGCCGACTGGCTGCGGGAGCAGGGCTACAAGGTGGACACCGCCGCGACCTTCGCGGAGGGCGTGGCCGCGGTGGACCGCAAGGCCTTCGACGTGGTGCTGGTGGATATCCGGCTGGGCGAGGGGGAGGGCGACGGTTTCGATCTGCTGGCCCACGTGCGGCAGGTGCGGCCCGACTCGTCGGTGATCCTGCTGACCGGTTACGGCTCGGTCGAGGCGGCCGTCGAGGCCATCCGCCAAGGGGCCTTCGACTTCCTCACCAAGCCCCTGATCGACCAGGAGCTGGAGATGGCCATCCAGCGGGCCCTCAGCCAGCGAGAGGTGATCGAGGAGAACCGCACGCTGCGGGCCCAGCTCGATTTGCGGTTCGGGCTGGAGAACCTCGTCGGGCACGACCACCGCATGTTGCGGATCTACGACATGGTCGACAGCGTGGCCGACACGCGGGCCACGGTCCTGGTGACCGGCGAGAGCGGCACCGGCAAGTCGTTGGTGGCCCGGGCCATCCATCGCCGCAGCGCGCGGCGCGACCGGGCGTTCGTGGAAGTGGCCTGCGGCGCCCTGCCGGAAACGCTGCTGGAGAGCGAACTGTTCGGCCACGTCGCCGGGGCGTTCACCGGCGCCATCGGCGAGAAGATGGGCAAGTTCCTGCAGGCCGACGGGGGCACGATCTTCCTGGACGAAGTCTCCACCGCCAGCCCCGCCATGCAGGTCAAGCTGCTCCGCGTGCTCCAGGACCTCGAATTCGAGCAGGTCGGCGGCACGAAGACCTTCAAGATCGATACCCGCGTGATCCTGGCCACCAACGAGGACCTGACCCGCGCGGTGGCCGAGGGCCGCTTCCGCCAGGACCTGTTCTACCGCATCAACGTGATCAACATCGAGCTGCCGCCGCTGCGGGAGCGGATCTCCGACATCCCGCTCCTGGCCGAGCACTTCCTCCGCCAGGTCTCGGCCGATGCCGGCAAGAAGGTCGAGGGATTCACCGAAGAGGCCATGACCGCCCTGGGGCGGTTCCGTTGGCCGGGGAACGTCCGCGAGCTGGAGAACGTGATCGAGCGGGCGGTGCTGCTGGGCAAGGGCACCGTGATCGGCATCGACGACCTGCCCGCCGCCGTCGTGGCCGCCGGCCCGGCACGGCTCGAGCCGGTCGGCGAGCAGACCCTCAAACACGCCCTGGAAGCCCCCGAGCGCCAGATCATCCTGGAGGTCCTCGAAGCCAACCAGTGGAACCGCCAGGCCACCGCCGAGACCCTGGGCATCAACCGCACGACGCTGTACAAGAAGATGAAGCGGCTCGGGTTGGAAGACCTCTCGCTGGCCGGCAGGCGGTAAGCGCTCCTGGACAAGCGGCCGGAGCGGCACGCCCCTAATGGGCACCATGCGAAGCATGGTCGGCGAAAGGCGTGGCTCGCGGGTGCCACTGCCGGCTCGCCCAGCAATGCGGAACACACGGTTGAATAAGCCAACCGTGGCACCCGGCGGGGAAATCGGAGAGCGGCTCGCGATCGCAACCCCGGGGAGTGCAATCCTCATCCGCCTGCCAGCACCTCGAGTTGGTCCTCCCTGACCTCGATGTAAACGCACCGCGGCTTCTTCTGAATGAGAACGCGGTAGACACGAGCACCCTTCGGGCCGAGCGGTCCACGGTACTCCGCGATCTTCGCGCGGCGGTAGCCGGAGTTGAGGATCTTGACGACGGTACCCACCCGCAGGGGTTCAATTAGATTCTCGGTTGTCATTTTCAGATCCCTCCTCCTTGGACTTCACCAGGGGGGAACTCCCATGATGCGGTCTAGTTCAGTACGCATGATGTCATCGAGCGACGCCGCCAAGGCACCGCAGGACACCCGCCATCCTTGCACGATAGGGGGCGTCAGGACTGCTGGCACTCCTCCCCCAAGAGGTCGAGTTCCCTGGTGGGCCGCCCTGTCCCGCCAAGCCTTCAAATGCCCCAGGTCGGTCACTTGCTGAGGGCCCGCCGCGCCCGCGGCCTGCAAGTCCAGCAGAAATCCGAAGCGGTTAAAGTCCCTCTTGATATTATCGTAGCTTGGGTTCCCTTTATCAAGCCTCAACTCGGCGAAGAACTGCGCCTGCGCCGTCGCTTGCAATCCGACGGGAAGGGCGGCGATCCAGATTTGCGAACACTCGGTGTAAAGATCGCGGCAGAAACCCTGAAAATGGGCGCTGAGGTGCAGCACGAAACCTCGCAGCGTCTCGTTGAGGAACGTGGGGTCCGGCGGGAGGAGGGCCCCGACGGCGGCGCAGTGCGCCTCCACTGCGTCCAATCGCAGCGTGCGGTCATTCTGCCAGTGCATCAAGGCTGCGGAAGGCACGGAACAACCTCAACAAAGAAAGGGTTCATCACGGGAATATACTGCTACGGCAGTGTTCGGGCAAGCATGGAAAAGTAGGGAGGGCATTGTCTGGACAAACGCCCCGGCCGGGAGTACGCTGGCGGGATCACGCCTGCCACAGCCCCGCGCACCCCGCCAGGAGCCGATGCCGTGACCCGCTGCACACGTTCGCGGTTCTTTGCCGCGCTGGCGTTTTTCGCCGCGTGGACCCTCGCGACGGCCGTTGCCCAGCAACCGGCGGAGCCGCGCTGGCTTGCGGCCACGCCCGAGAAGCTGCCGCGGTGGCGGGGCTTCAACCTCCTGGAAAAATTCCACCTCGGCAGCGGCCGCACTCCCTTCCGCCAGGACGATTTCCGGCTGATCTCGAAGCTCGGCTTCAACTTCGTCCGCCTGCCGATGGATTACCGCCTGTGGATCAAGGACGGGAATTGGGAGGAGTTCGACGAGGCGGCCCTGCGGGACATCGACCAGGCCGTCGCCTGGGGCCAGCGGTACGGCGTCCACGTGTGCATCAATTTCCACCGCGCGCCCGGCTATACGGTCGCCGAACCACCGGAAAAGACCAGCCTGTGGACCGATCCCGAGACGCAGCGGGTGTGTGCCAAGCACTGGGCCATGATGGCCCGCCGCTACCGCGGAGTACACAACGAGCGGCTGAGCTTCAACCTGATGAACGAGCCGGGCGGCGTCGCGCCGCCGGTGTACGCGGCGGTCGTGGGCCAACTGGCTACCGCCATCCGCGCCGCCGACCCCGACCGCCTGATCATCGCCGACGGGCTCCAGTGGGGGCGGAACCCCGTGCCGGAGCTCCGCGGGCTGCGGATCGCCCAGGCCACGCGGGGCTACGAGCCCATGGAAATCAGCCACTACCAGGCCAATTGGGTCCGCGGCGAGCGATTCCCTTATCCCGAATGGCCGCGGCGGCTGCCGCCCAACGGCACATTGCTGGGGCCCGCGAAGCCGGAGGGCTCGCACCCGCTGGTGATCGACGGGCCGTTCGCCGGAGCCACCCGGCTGCGGCTGCACGTGCTGGTGGTCTCCAATGCCGCGCTCCTGGTGGTGGAGGCCGACGGCCGCCGGGTCTTCCAGAAGCAGTTTCGCTGCGGCCCGGGGGCGGGCGAGTGGAAGAAGGCGGAGTTCAACGAGTGCTACAAGATCTACCAGAACCTGTTCGACCGCGATTACGTAGCCACGATCCCCGCCGGCAGCGAGCAGGTCCGCGTCCGCGTGGCCGACGGCGACTGGCTGCAAATCGGCCAGCTCGGCCTTGCGCCCGCCGACACCAAGGCGAAGGAGGCCGTGCTCGACCTGAAGCAGGAGTTCGGCCGGAAGCCGGAGCCGTTCCGCTACGCACCCGATGAGCCCGGCGGCCCGTTTGCGGGCCTGCCGGTGCAGGACAAGAGTTGGCTGCGGCGGACGTGCGTCGAGCCGTGGAAGAAGCTCGAGCTGCAAGGGACCGGCGTGATGGTCGGCGAATGGGGGGCGTTCAACAAGACCCCGCACGACGTTTTCTTGCACTGGGCGGAGGATTGCCTCCGCAACTGGCAGCAGGCCGGCTGGGGCTGGGCCATGTGGAACTTCCGCGGCTCGTTCGGCGTGCTCGACAGCCAGCGCGGCGACGTCCGCTACGAGGATTTTGAAGGCCACAAGCTCGACCGCAAACTACTGGAACTGCTCCAGCGCTACTGAGCCGGCAGGCTGAAGGTTGCCAGGGCAATGCCGCCCATGACCGCCATCGGGACATCCAGCGGCTTCAAGGCGAGCCAGACGTGCCTCAGGGCGCGAGGCAGGGATTCAGGGGGCATGAGAATTCTCCCGGCGGGCAAATTCCTCCAGGAGGTGCAGCATCATCCGCTCGTGCTCCTCCATTTGCTCGGCATACCAGCGGCGGTATGCCTCCCGCAGATCACCGTCCGGTCCGATTTCGCGCCGCAGCCCGGCCAAGAGGAATTGCTCGCACGTCCCCATCAGGTCCAGCCACAGGCGGAGGCATTCCGCCGAAGTAGCGTTCTCCGGGGCCCGGACCACGGGCGGTAGCGACGGCTCGGGCATGACGCTGCCCTCTTACCTTCCGCGCGCATGTCGAAGGAGTCGGCCAATTGCCCCCATTAGGCCGGGGAACGCTTGTGTCTTAGGGGGCCCCACTTTCCGCAGAAAGTCAGCCAATTCTCGCGCGGCCGATTCGGGGTTTGCACCGCTCTTCACGAGCTTCGCCAGCTCGGTTTCCAGGGCCTCGATGTGCCGAACGATCACGCTGAGCGCGGCTCCGACGAATGCAGCGAGCATTCCCGCCACAGTAAGCCCGCACGAGATTTCGCCGTATAACTCCCAAGCGCCCTCCTCGCGATTGACCTCGATTCGTTGCGCCATCGACTCAGCCGAGTAATACGGGGGCTCGTCGCCGTGTGCCAGCCTGGCATCGTGAAGCCTGCGCATGCAGTCGTGGGCCATCGAACTATACTGGTACGAAAAGGCAAACAAGCCCACGGCAAGTGCGAAAACGAGACGATACGCCCAACGGAGGTTTTGAATGGTTGGCACCAAGCCGCACTCCACCACCACAGACATGTGATCGGGCGTCTTAGCGTCGCGGCGGGTGGGGCGAGTCAGCCTCCGCCGGCTTCCCGCTCCTCGCGCAACGCCTCCAATTCGGCAATGGCCTCGAAATCCTTGGGCCGCCCCGCGGCACGCTTGACGCGGATCAGCGTGTCGAGGTCCAGGCAGAGGCAGGGTATCCCGAAAATCTCAAGCCGAAGCGAGTGCGGGAGGAGTTGCTGGTAGTCCCCCCCTCCCGTGACCTCGCCCAGGAAGTCGATGTTGCCCAGTGTCGTCGTCAGGGTGAAATTCAGGCCGGCCAGGATGGTCTGAGCATCCCAACGGAACGGAAGGCCGCGTGGAGCGCCGCGGAGATACGGCTCGTAAGGGAGGAGAGCCTTCGACACGCGGACGATGTTTTCCGGAGTTCGGCGGTACACGATGTCCAGGTCGTAGGTCGCCCTGGCGGAGCCGTGCATGGTCGCCGCCACGCCGCCAATCACGACGAACTCGACTCCCGCCTCCGCGAGCACCCGTAGAAGTTGCTCGATATTCGTTACCGACGCTTCCATGCTCGGGCCTCCCGGCCGGCGCGTTGGAGTTCCACGGCGAACCTCTGAAACTGTTGGAGCTGGCGGATGCGATCCTCAACAGAGAGCTTCAGGTTCTCCCGGAGCAACGTGCGGTCGATATCCACCATGTACGCCTGGACCACCGGATCGAATACGGTAGGTGAAGTTTGATCGTTCATCGCCGCACCCCCTATCATTGCAGGCAGTCGGGGTGACAGGATTCGAACCTGCGACTTCCTGGTCCCAAACCAGGCGCTCTAGCCAGGCTGAGCTACACCCCGTCACGCGAGTTCATCGTACCGGCAAAGGCCGGCGGGAGCAACAGACCTGTGTACCCCCCGCATGGCGGTTGGCCGAAGTCCACGCCCTGTGGTATACTCAGTGGTATACCCATGAGTGGAGGGATTGGCTCCATGGCAAGTGCTACCGTAAAGATCGACGCCGCGACCTACGCCAAGCTGAAGCAAACGGCGGCCGAACTGGGCAAACCGATGATCGAAGTCATGGCCGATGCGGTGGAAGCCTACCGGCGGCAGAGCTTCCTGGAGGCCCTGAACGCAGATTTTGCCAGGCTCCGGGCCAGTCCCGAGGCATGGGAGGAAGAGCGGGCGGAACGAGAGGCCTGGGATACGACCCTCCGCGACGACCTTGCGGATGACGGACCGTGAGCAAGCCGCTCCGCGGGGAGGTCTGGACGGTGGACCTCGATCCAACGCGCGGCCACGAGCAGGCGGGCAAGCGGCCGGCCCTGGTGGTGTCCGCCGACACGTTCAACGCCGGTCCGGCCGGGTTGGTGATCGTCCTGCCGATGACCAGCAAGGGGCGGGGCGTGCGGAGCCACGTGCCGGGCGAGCCGCCGGAAGGCGGACTGCGGACGCGGAGTTTCGTGAAGTGCGAGGACATCCGCTCGGTGGCCGTGGAGCGGCTCGGCAGGCGGTTGGGCCGCGTTTCGCCGGCCACGATGGAGGCCGTCGCGATGCGGCTGCGAATTCTCACCGGGCTTTAGGTCTTTTCGGCCGGGCCGGGAGGAGGCAGTCGGGGCCGTCGCCAACGAGGTCCCCGCGGCCGGCCAGCGAAAGGGCCTCGCGGACGTCGGAATCGTTCTCCGGTTTCCAAAACTGCAACAGGGCCCGCTGCAACCGCCGCTCGTGGGCCCCGCGGGGCACGTAGGCCGGCTCGCCGTTGGCCGGGTCCGTGCCGGTGTAGTACGTGCAGGCGGCCGGGTCCATGGGCAGCGGGATGAAGTCCTGGACCTGGTCCGGCCGGTAGCCGCTCCGCTTGAGGAACACCGCCAGGTGCATCATGGCCGCCAGGTCGCAGCCAGGGTGGCCGGCCATGAAATAGGGCATCAGGTAGAGTTGTTTGCCCGCCGCGGCCGCCGCCTCGTGGAACTCCCGCTCGAAGGCGGTAAATGCCTCGATGCCCGGCTTGTGCATTTCGGCCAGCACGCCGGGATCGACGTGCTCGGGGGCCACTTTCAAGAGGCCGCCGGTGTGGTGCTCGGCCAGTGCGCGGATATAGGCGGGGTCCCGCCGGGCCAGGTCCATCCGCACCCCCGAGGCCACGAAGACCTGGCGGACGCCTGGGCGCTCGCGCGACTGTCGCATCACTTCCAGGATCGGGCCGTGGTCGGTGACCAGGAAGCGGCAGATGGCCGGCCAGAGGCAGCTTGTGCGGCGGCAGGCCCGCTGGGTCTCGGGCGAGCCGCAGTGCATGCCGTACATGTTGGCGGTGGGGCCGCCCAGGTCGCTGATGATGCCGGCGGAGCCCGGCTGGGCCGCCACGCGGTCAACCTCTGCGAGCACCGAAGCGAGGCTGCGGCTCTGGATGATCTTCCCTTGGTGGGTCCCCAGCGAGCAGAACGAGCATCCTCCAAAACAGCCGCGGACGATCTGGATCGAATCCTTGACCACCTCGTAGGCTGGAATCTTGCGGCGACCGTAGCCGGGGTGCGGCCGGCGGGTGAAGGGCAGGCCGTAGATCCGGTCCATCTCGGCCTCGGAGAGCGGCCAGGCCGGCGGGTTGACGACCACCGCTTCCCGGCCGTGGCATTGCACCAGTCGCCGGGCATTGTAGGGGTTGGTCTCGCCCAACAGCAGGCGGCTCATCGCCACGAACGCCCGCTTGTCCGCGGCCACCTCCTCGTAGCTGGGCAAAACCACGGTGTCCGGCTGCGAAGCCGCGGCGATGCTCTGCATGAAGTCCGGCGACTCGCTGGCCCCGAGCCGGTACGCCGTGCCGCGGACGTCGCGGATCTGGCGGATGGGCTCGCCGGCCGCCAGGCGGTTGACCACCTCCACCAGCGGCCGCTCGCCCATGCCGTAGACCAGCAGGTCGGCCTTGGAGTCCAGGAGGATGCTCCGCCGGACCTTGTCGCTCCAGTAGTCGTAATGGGCCAGCCGGCGGAGGCTGGCCTCGACGCCGCCGGCCAGGATCGGCGTGCCCTTTAGGGCTTCCCGGGCCCGCTGGCAGTAGGCCAAGGTGGCCCGATCCGGCCGCGAGCCGATGCGGCCGTCGGGACTGTAGGCGTCGTCGTTGCGGACCTTGCGGTTGGCCGTGTAGTGGTTCAGCATCGAGTCCATGTTGCCTGCGCTGGTGGCGAAGCAGATCCGGGGCCGGCCGAAGGTCTGCCACGGTCGGCAGGTGTGCCAATCGGGCTGGCTGAGGATTGCCACGCGGTAGCCTTCCGCCTCGAGGACCCGGCCGAGCAGGGCCATGGCGAAGCTCGGATGATCCACGTAGGCGTCGCCGGTGACGAAGACCACGTCCACGGCGTCCCAGCCGCGGGCGGCGACGTCCGCGGGGGTCATGGGCAGGGGATCGGCAGGCGAAGATCGGTGGTGGCGGCCAGACATGGAGTATCGCGCGAGACGGATACCCCTCAATTATATCCCCGGGCCGCAATCCAAGGACCGGGCGCCTACCGCAGCGGGTTGCAGCGCGGCTGGTCCGGAATGTCGCCGAGGGGGTCTTCGTGGGCCACCAGGCGGACCACCGCGGCCGGCCCCGGGTCGAGCTGGGAGTCCGCGGGGCTGAGAAGACGCGGCGGGTTGCCGGCTGCCGCGGCCATTAGCTGCGGCGGCCGAGGCGACTGGCGTTGCGAAACGCTTGAGGCGTCTTTCATGGCCTGGTGAACCCGATCCAGGCTCTTGGCCTTGGCAGCCCGAGCGTCATCCTCGTCTTGGGAAGAGCCTTCCTCGTATCGCGAAGAGCTGTCCTCGTATTGGGAGGAGCTGTCCTCCTCGCGGAAGGGCCCGTTGCCGGGCGAGGGCTTTTCGGGCTTCTTTGGGGGGGCTGGCAGTTCGCCGGGCCAGGGCGTTCCCTCGTCTCGCACGCGGCCTGGCGAGGCCTTTGGGGGCAGGGGAACCACCTCGTCCGTACTGGGCAGCCGGGTCGGGGCCGTCTGGGTCTCGGGTTTCTCCGGGGGGGTAACCGTCCCGGCTGAGGGCTGTTTTAGGGTCGGCGCCGCCTCGATTTTGAGCTTCCCGGCGGCGTCGGCCGATGGCGCCCGCGGCTGCTCGGCCCGGCACCCGCAGTCACCCCCGCAGGCCTGCGTCGAGCAGCAGCAACAACCGCAACAAGGACAACACGAACAGCACGATTGGCAGGGCTCCGCACTGCAAGTGGTGCCCCCGGATGTGCTGAAGAGACGGTGCAAGCGCGGGAACATGCCGCCCGTGCAGCCGTTGTCCGACGAGGCGCATCCGCCGCCGGTCAGGAGCAATAGTCCCAGCCCCACGGCAATCCACGATCCGCTGCCCACCTTGCGTGTCATGGCGATCAAATCTCCGTCTCTTTGGAGGATTGGCCCATTACCTCTTCCCACCCCGAAAGCTCACCGCAGGTGTTGTATTCCATAGGGTCGGCAGAAGCGTCAAATCCGTTACAACGCAACCTGGGCGACAAAGGCCGCTTTCTTGCCCGGGGGTTCCGGTGGTAACGGTCGCGCAGACCGGGCAAAATGAGCAAAATCTGCGGGAAAAAGCAGTGCTTGCGTCGCCGGCACGACTGCCGTACAATAAACGGGCGTCAGGTCTGCCGGAAAAAGGGGGAAAAAGATCATGAAGAGGTCCAAGTTATTGTCCGGAGCGGTGGCGGTGGTCATGGGGCTGGGATTGCTGGCGGTCACAGGCCGGGCGTGGGCGCAGAGCAGCAGCCACACTAGCTCCCACACGAAGACCAAGACCAAGACCGAGTCGTACATGGTCGTCGAGCTGGGGGGCCAGTACAAAGTCATTTCCGCGTCGACCCTCAAGGACGAGAAGAAACGGGTCGAGGAGGACAACAAGAAGGCGATAGAGCTGTGGCAGGATGAGGTCAAGGCCGGTTCCAAGACCGAGGCACCGGTCAAGAAGAAGCTCATCGTGAAGAAGGCCGGCTTCAAGACCCAGAAAGGGGCGGACGAGTACGTCCAGGTACTCAAGGAGAAGGATCAAGAGGAAGGCAAGGAGAGCACGGAGGGCAAGCCGGGTGTGAACCCCGCGGCCAAGAAGCCGGTCTTTTGAGCTACGCGTGCGCGGTGGGGACGCATGCCCGCCGCACAGAACGGCAAACGCCGCGCGAAGAAACCGCGACCGCCGGTCGCGGCTTTATGAGGCTGCTGCCCAGTGGGCCAGCAGTTTCATCAGCAGGCGGGCAGCCGCCGGGTCGCAACCGGGCGGCGCCGGCGAGGGCACGAACTCGACTATGTCGGCCCCCACCCAGCGGCAGCGGCGGGCTGCCGCCACCGCAGCCAGCACGTCCATCATCTGCCTCCACGTCAGGCCGCCCGGCTGAGGCGTTCCCGTGCTGGGGACAACGGCCGGGTCCAGCCCGTCAACGTCGATTGTCAAGTACACCTTGCCTTCCAGCCCCGCCAGCGTCGCGAGCAGCTCGCTCCATCGCTCGGCCATCTGGTGGGCGTAGAAGGTGACGATCCGCTCTCCGGACCGCGCCAGGTCGTATTCGGACCGCGACAGGCTGCGGACGCCGATCTGGAGGAGCCGGCAGCCGCGCTCCCACAGCCGCCGCATGACGGTGCCGTGCGACCAGCGGCGGCCGTCGAGTTGGTCGATCAGATCGGCATGGGCGTCGATCTGCACGATGGTCAACTGCCGGGGTTCCTCGACCAGGCCCGTGGCCACGCCGTAAGAAACCGTGTGCTCGCCCCCCAGCGCGACGAGGAACTTCGGCGGGAGGCCGGCCACGTGCCGGCGGACGGCCTCGAGATACAGCGGCACGTCGTCGGCCGCGGCCGGTTCGTCGGGCAGCAACGGCGGCAGGGTGTGCAGCTTGGGGCGCTCGGCGAAGTCGATCAGCGTTTCTTCGTCGAACAGCTCGATCTGCCGGCTGGCGTCGAGGATCGCCCGGGGCCCCGCTTGCGTTCCGGTCCCGTAGGAAGCCGTCTTTTCCAGCGGCAGCGGCAAGATCAGCGCATCGGCCCGCTCGGGGCCGACGGGGTCCAGGCCAAGGAATTGCGGGAAGAGCGGCATGGGGGCAGGAGGCGATGGTCGCCACCGTCTTGCGGGGTCTTTGGTCTTTGGTCTTGGGTCTTGGGTCCTGGGCTCGAAGCCCAAGACCCAAGACCTAAGACCCTTCCGCCTTATTTCTTCTTTCCAGCACGGCGGCGAGCAACAGCGGCCAGGCGATCGTGGCATCCGAGTGGACCTCGGCGAACCGGCCGCCCTCCTCGGGGCTGAGGAACTTGCCCCAGGAGACGCCTTCGGCATAGGTACAGCCGCTCAGTCCGCCCCAGTGGGCCGGCTCGGGGCAGAGCCTCACGGCGTACTGGAACCGCGGGACGGGAAGCTTGAGGCCCAGCCGCATGTTGAGGAGGTCGTTGAACGGTCCGACCTGCTGGGCCCAGTTCCGCGGCACCCCGCCGCCGACCGTGAAGATACCCAGCCGCTTCGCGCGGTGGATCCGCCGGGTGTAGTCGAACAGGTCGAGGAACGGGTTCAGCGGCGGCGGCGCGGCGGCGAAGAGCGCTTCCGGATCGGGGGCCCCGTGTGCCTCGCCCTGCGCGGCGGCGGGCCGCCCGGCCAGGAAATGCGCCGCCACGTCGAGCCCCAACTCCGAGTCGGTCAAGGCCGGCACGTAGACCGGGACCCCGCGCTGGAAAGCGATGCCCAGCACGCTGGGCATGCGGCCCTCTTCGACAAGCCTGCGGCCGACCTGGCGGTTGATGTGCCACGAGCCGCACGGTTGCGACCAGTCGACGGCTTCCAAGGCCCGGCCGACCAACTGCTGGGCGTCCACAGGTTGGCCTCCATCTCCAGCGTGTCGTAGACCCGGTTGTATCCCCAGTCGTAAAGCTGTTTATCGGGGACTTGCGGATCGTACTTGTAGTGGACGCAGCCGAGGGCCTGGGACAGGCCGTGGGCCATGACCGCCCCCGTCGAGACGATCAGGTGGGCCAAGCCGGCCTCGATCATCCGGCAGAGCACCAGGTCCATCTTGGCCACCGTCATCGCGCCGGAGACGGTCACCACGATCGTGCAGTCCGGGTCGTCGGCCATGGCCCGGAGCACGTGGTAGGCCTCGCCCAGCTCCCGGCCGCCAAAGGCGGTCTTGGCCATCTGGTCCAGCATGTCGGCCAGTCCCGAAGTCGGCCCGAGATCGAGGGATTTCAGCGGTTGCAGACCGTCCTCGCGGCCATCGTGCAATACACGCGCCATGATCGAGCTCCGCGACTGACTGGGGCCATGGGACAACACCATTTCAGGGACCGGGCCGGAGGTTGTCAAGGTGACAGCCAAAGAAAAGGCATGGTTCAATTCGGTCCGCCGTCACCCCGCCCTGAAGCATGGCAAGAAAGACCAGCGGCCTGACCGACTGGCGATCAGGCCGCTGGGTTCATCGTAAAGGAGACGGCTCAAGCCCGGAGTGGGATGGGTCAGGGGACCACTTGTGCCGTGGGTCCTATTTCGCCGGGGCCGGGGCGGGAGCCGGGGCCGGGGCGGGGGCCGGGGCCGGAGGCGTGGCCGGGGCGACGACGGTCGGGGCCGGGGCGGTGACGGCCGGGCCGCAGCAGGCCGGAGCCGCGCAGCAGGCCGGGGCAGCGCAGCAGGCCGAAGCGCAGCAGCAGCTCGAAGCGCCGCAGCACTTGTGGGTCCTGCACTTGCAGCACTTCGGGGCCTTGCAGCAGCTCGGAGCGCAGCAGCAGGCCGGAGCCTCGCAGCACGTTGGGGCCGCACAGCACTTCGGGGCGCAGCAGGCCGGAGCCGCGCAGCAGGCCGGAGCCGCGCAGCAGGCCGGGGCCGCGCAGCAGGTCGGAGCGCCGCAGCAGCTCGAAGCGCCGCAGCACTTGTGGGCCTTGCACTTGCAGCACTTGGGGGCCTTGCAGCAGCTCGGAGCGCAGCAGCTCGGGGCGCAGCAGGCCGGAGCCTCGCAGCACTTCACTTCGGTGCAGCAGGCCGGGGCGCAGCAGCTCGAAGCGCAGCAGCACTTGGGAGCCTTGCACTTGCAGCACTTGG
>Ga0187848_10001530_pt1 | contig 19539 bp, 13 predicted proteins | sample June2016WEW_4_40_FD_132424 | JGI IMG/M metagenome (GOLD analysis project Ga0187848, IMG submission 132424) | Peatland microbial communities from SPRUCE experiment site at the Marcell Experimental Forest, Minnesota, USA - June2016WEW_4_40 | ecosystem: Environmental > Terrestrial > Soil >... | reverse complement strand
CAACGGCATATTCTCAGGCTGGCGTGACCCAGACTTAACTCCAAAAGGACTTTTGCAGGCGCAGGATGTTACTAAACAACTTAAGCAAGAAAAAATTGATTATGCATTTACATCACACCTTTTGAGAGCCAAAAGCACCCTTGAAATTGTCCTAAAACCGCACCCAGAGGTTCCTGTTTTTATGGACGACCGCCTGATTGAACGGTGCTATGGTACGTTGCAGGGCAAAAGCAAGGTGGAGCTTGCAGTCGAAAAACCCGAGTGGTTTGCCAAAGTTCACCGCGGTTACGATTTTGCGCCTCCTGACGGTGAAAGCCTCAAGATGGTTGAAAGCCGCACTTTATCCTTTCTTGTGCAGCTTGAAAGGTGGCTTCAACAGAATCCGGGTAATGTGGCTATCTCGTGCCATGGCAACTCAATGCGCCCGATTAGGCGAGTCTTTGAGCACTTAAGCCTTGAGCAGATGCTTCAACTTGAGAACCCGCAGGACCAAGCGATGGAATATGCTCTTCAAGTACACAGCGTCATTGTTGACGGAGCTGAAGAACGCAGAATCGAAAAGGATTGGCAAAGCGTTGAGGTCCCGTCTTCCGTAAAGTTGGCGACGGATCCAAGAAACCCCTTGAAGCAGTACTATTAAGTTCAACCAAGGTTTTCTGGTGTGCTTTGATCAGAAAAGGTTTTGACTATTGCCTAAAGATAGGCGTCCGTAGCGTATCTGCGCATCATCCGATGACTATTAAAGTAATATGCTACTTTTCCTATAGAATTTTTCATCATGCCTATCCAATCGTCACGTTGCTGATAGAATTTTGGAATTATGAGATATTCCAGTTTGTTGTATAGGTCAGCGATTTCTCTCTTCCTTCTTTCTTGTTCATCCGATATTTGATCGGGAAGTGGACCGATAGCCCAGCCTGTTAGACCTTCAACGCATCCTTCTATCCACCACCCATCTAGGACACTGAAATTGTTGACGCCATTATGTGCTGCTTTCATGCCGCTAGTTCCAGACGCTTCAAAAGGCGGTAAGGGGGTGTTCAGCCAAATGTCTGCACCTGACACTAGTTTCCCAGCCATCTCCATTGAATAGTTTTCAAGATAAACTATATCAATTTCTTTTTTCAGTTGGTCCTTGTAATTGTAGATGTCTTTGATTAAACTTTTGCCCACTTCATCTTTTGGATGTGCTTTTCCAGCAAAAATCAGTTGAATACGTCCTTGCTTCTGAATTTCCCGAAGTTTCTCAAGGTCCGAAAAAATCATCGTAGCTCTCTTGTACTCTGTAGCTCTTCTTGCATAGGCTATTGTAAGCGTGTTGATATCCATTTGGGTTAATGTTTTCCCATGGACAAAATCTAGCAAGTCTTGTTTTGCTTTTAAGTGAGCTTCCCACAGCTCTTCGTCGGGAATGGTATCGACTCTTACTAGGAGTTCAGGTTCATTTGCCCATCGGGGGATATACTTGTCAAATAGTGCTTTGAAGTAGAGGCAAGTCCAAGTGTAGGAGTGAACACCATTTGTTATTTCTTGTATGTGGTATCCCGGAAACAATTTTCTGGAATACTCCATATGCGCTTCTGTCACACCGTTAGTGTACTTGCTCAGGTTTAGCGCTAGAAGCGTCATGTTCAATCTGTCATATCCGCCATAATCTTTCAAGATTTCCTCAGGCACTTCGGTTTCAAGGACTTCCGAAATCATGTCGTACGAAAATTTGTCAAATGCAGCAGCCACGGGAGTATGGGTAGTGAAGACACAGAGGTTTTTCACTTTGTCAGCGTTCAAATCGTTGTTCTTTAACAGTTCAAGGGTAAGAAGACTGGAATGGCCCTCGTTCATGTGATATTTCTTAACATTAATTTTTAACGCCTCAAGGATGCGTAACCCGCCTATTCCCAAGACTATTTCTTGCCTTAATCTGTATTTTTCGTCGCCTCCATAAAGAAAATCAGTTATTTCCCTATCCTCTTTGGCGTTCCCTTCAACATCGGTTGTTAGAAACAGTACAGGAATGGTTCCGCCTGTTAGGCTCTCTTGTTCATAGACCCAGACGCCGATTCTGACGTCTCGTCCAACAATTCTTATGGTTGCAGTTTCTGGCAATAGTTTCATGAACATTGAGGGATCCCATTCGTCAGGAGATTCAATTTGCCATCCATCGGGAGTTATTTTTTGCTTGAGATAACCTTTTTTGCTGATTAAGGTCACTGCAACTAATGGAATTCTCAAATCTGCACTTGATCTAATCACGTCACCGGCCAGAACACCCAGTCCACCGCTGTAGGTTGGCATGTCAGTGTTTATGCCGATTTCCATGGAGAAGTAAGCAATTTTAGCGCCTTCGATGAAACTGCTCATGCAGTACTCGCTGTCAAAATAATATTGCCTAGACAAAAAATTCGTGGTAAATTGAGTTTTAGACGGGTCTAAAGGCATTCCACAAACAGGGTCTTTAACAAGCATGAAACTATACTCCTCGTCACGATGAAATTCTGCTTTCACCAATAATTAGTTTCCGCTATGGTGGCAATACTCAAACACTAAAAAGGTCAGTAAGCGATTTTTTTTGCATAACGCAAATTTTATTCTTTAAGGGAGCGGCTCTTTTAAAGGGATACACAATCCCTGTAATCAAAATGTAAATTGTTAGTTTTTAGTAAGTAAAGATTTTAGTCTCCATACACCATTAAGAAGCTAAGGTCAAAGGGGATGGCGCGAACACTCTTAGATTACTGCAGTAACGAACAAACTAAACTTCTGCCAAAAGAAGAAGTAAAAGCGGAAGCTCCCCCCTCGTTCTCTCCAGCCAAAAACAATGAAGAAATGAAACAGGAAGAAGCGAAACAACTAAAAAAGAAAAGACCTAACGTTTTTCCGCCAGTGGCGCCTGAAAACCTGCCAGCTTCCTATTTTGTTTCAGCATCCTACGATGGGCGCCAAAAAAAAGTAGTTATCAAACTTTATGAGCCTGAATCAGGGCAAATCTATTTTTGGTACGATAATACGGGTCACAAACCCTACTGCTTAACCAATTTAACTTTAGATAACTTAAAAAAATTCGGTCGGATAACAAATCATGAAGGTTTTTATGGTTTCGAAACACAAAAAAAGTTTGACCCCCTGGAAAATAAAGATGTTGACTTAATCAAGATAGTGACAAAAGACCCATTAGCCATCGGTGGAAGACCAGCAGGAACAATCAGAGACATAATTCCTGAAGATTATCAAAGCGTTTGCGGATGCAAAATACAGGATAGCGATATTAAAGTTTGGGAGTCAAAAATAAAGTATTATCAATCATACATTTACGACCGTCAGCTTTTGCCAGGTATGATTTACGAGATTAAAGACGGCGACCTTGTTCCTAAAGTTCTTGAGGAAGCCACAGAAAACCTAAACCAAATAAAAAACCTCTTTAAAGATTATACTGATGAAGAACGTGAATACGCTGAAATGTGGGCAAAACTCCTTGAGTACCCAGCCCCAAAATTCCGCAGAGCGGCCATCGACATAGAGGTTTATTCACCGTTATCCACAAGAATGCCTGACGCTCGGGAAGGCGCGTGCCCTGTAATCGCCGTGTCAATTTACAGTTCAGACGGCGAAAAAAAAGTGCTTGTTCTGAAGCGTGAAGGTGTGCGGGAAGGCAACCATCATTTGGCTGCAGACATTACAGTGGAATACTGCGAAACCGAGGAGGTGCTGCTTAGAAAAACATTTGATGTCCTGCTGGATTACCCGTTTATTTTAACTTTTAACGGCGACGACTTCGACCTCCGCTATCTAGCGCACCGAGCCATGAACTTTGGGTTTAGCAGAAGTCAGATTCCAATAGAAATAGGCAAACGAGTCTGTCTTTTGAGGTACGGAGTCCACATTGATCTATACAAGTTCTTCTTCAACAGGTCCGTGCAAATCTATGCTTACAGCAACCGCTACCGCGACGTAACCCTCAACGACGTTGGCAACGCACTAATAGGCGTAGAAAAAATCCACTTAGAAAAAACCTTCGGAGACTTAACATACTCTGAACTTGCGGCTTACTGCCTGCGAGACTCAGAAATTACCTATAAACTAACCAGTTTTGACGGCGATTCAGCAATGAAATTAATCCTTGTCCTATCACGAATTGCCAGTATGCCCATGGAAGACGTAAGCCGCCAAGGCGTAAGCCGCTGGATAAGAAATTTTATGCACCGTGAGCACCGAAAAAGGAATATGCTGATACCTAATGCTGAAGATATTCTTACAAAAAAAGGAAAAAACGCGACTACAGCAATAATAAAAGGCAAAAAATACAAAGGCGCCATAGTGGTCGAACCTACGCCTGGTGTTCACTTTAACGTTGCAGTCATGGACTTTCCAAGCCTGTACCCCTCAATAATAAAGGTTTGGAACCTGGGGTACCAATCTATCTTGTGTAATCATGAAGGATGTCGAACCCACAAGATACCTGACACCCCTCATTGGGTATGCACAGAAAAACGTGCCCTGGAAAGCCTGCTTATTGGATCATTGCGAGATTTGCGTGTTCGATGGTATAAGCAGCGCTCAAAAGATAAGACTCTGCCAGCCGAGCTTAAAAGTTGGTACAACATCACTCAGGGAGCGCTTAAAGTTATTCTAAACGCCAGCTATGGTGTCTTTGGTGCTGCCAGCTTCGATTTATATTGTCCGCCAGTAGCGGAAGCAACGGCAGCCATCGGCAGGTATTCTATCACCCAAATACTCAAGCATGCTGAAACGTTGGGCATACAGGTTCTTTACGGCGACACAGACAGCTTATTTTTGAAAAACCCCTCTAAAGAGCAAATCGAAGAATTAGTCCGTTACACAGAACATGAATTAAACATGGGCATTGACGTCGACAAAGTTTACAGGTACGCTGTATTTAGTTCCCGCAAAAAGAATTATCTCGGCGTATTGGAAGACGGCACTGTAGATGTGAAGGGCTTAACAGGCAAGAAAAAACACACCCCTGTCTTTATCAAAGATGCTTTTAACCAAATGAAAGAGACACTTGCAAGAGTTAAAACTCCCGCTGACTTTGAGAAAGCCAGAAAAGAAATTGCCGAAATAATCCGTGAACGCTACACACGCCTAAAACGTAGAGAATGGGCTGACATTAGTGAACTTGCGTTCCATGTAGCTTTAGGCGACGAACTTTCAAGTTATACTAAAACTACGCCTCAACATGTGAAAGCCGCAAGAATTCTGCAGGAAAGCGGAAAAGAGCTTAGAGCGGGCGATTTGATTAGTTTTGTTAAAGTTATAAGGGAGCCTCATGTGAAACCTGTTGAGTTAACATCCAGAAACGAAGTAGACGTTGACAAGTATATTGCCTATTTGCATTCTACTTTCGACCAGGTTTTGGATGCTTTAGGTCTAAGTTTTGACGAAATTATTGGCTTAACGAAACTTGAAAGGTTTCTTGCGTAATTAGGTTAACTGAATTAGGACGCCTAACAAAGTGAAAAATGCCACTATCAAAGATATTATTGCAACTACTTCACGCTCAGTTAATGGCCGATGGTAAGTTATCGCTGTAATTAGGCTCCTTCTATGGTCAGATGACAGCTTTTTCCCATCAAAGTTAACTCCGGCTCTTTTACGAACAAAGAAAATTGTCAGCAGTATTAATGATGAATTAAAGATGTAGGGCAAAATTGAAATCAGCAGGCTCAGTTTTAAATCGGAAATAACAGCAAATGAAGCAATAGTTAATCCTATAGCGAATGAGCCTGAGTTGCCCACGAAAATTTTGCCTTTAAAATTGAAATAAACTAGAATTAACCAGAATATCAAGGGACCAAGCATCAGGACATAATATGAGGGTGATATAGCCATTAATCCCATGATAACTATAGCGGGGCATAGTGTTTCTAAACCGTTGAGTCCCCCTAGTTGATTTACTGTGTTTGTAACTATCATAACGATTAATGGGATAATTATATAAAAGTATGTTAAACCGAAATCAATCGTTCCAATGAACGGTAGTGCTATAGTCGTTCTTGCATGTGTTGCGTATGCGAAGTATATGAGGGGTAATGCGGCGATTAAGGGCATGAATGCTTTGTAACGCCATTTCAAATCTATCCAGTCATCAAGCAAGCCCATGAACCCGCCGAAAAGAATGCATGCGGCTAGTATTAATGGTGCTGAAATGGGTGCAGTAACATTTACTGGATTCTTTATATATCCTGAGAAGTAGAGAAGAAAAAGGTAAACAGTGGTGAATAGGACGTAAAGTACGCCTAAACCGTTGGGAATTAAAGGTTTTCCAACTTTATGCTGATCTGGAACCTTTGGAAACACTCCGTCGCTTCCTTGCTTTTGTAATATTTTAGCCTGTGCCTGTTGCGCCGGTCGCGTTGTAGTATGCTGGATAGTTGATTTTGTATATAGCCACTAACGGTACTAATCCGCCATATTGGAATGGTGATGTTTCTAAGCCAGCGATATCCCCGCCTGTCAGTGTAAAGTATGCTGGCTGTGTAGTTGTTGTGCTTGGCGTAATACTGACTTGGGAACTCCAATAGTTACAGTATTGTACTTCTGCATAGTTCATCAATTCGTATATTGTAGTTTCATTTCCTTGCGCATTCCAAATCCACTGTCCAGTTTGGTTATTAGCGATTCCAAATGAAGTTTGATCCTTCCATACTGTTGATGTTGTTGCATTCATGTAGCCGTTTTGTATATACCAGTTTTCATATGTTCCTGAAATGCTCGCCATCCACTCCCATTTTCCTTCATCTCCATATCCGGAAGGATATGCAATATATGATGAACTGCCACTGCCAGTCTGTTGTATTTCAAGAACGGTGAAGACGAGGATATAGTTAACACGTCCAGGATTATTGTAGTTGTCATAGAAATTCAGCATCTTCATTGACTGGTTTTCATTGCCCATCATTATGAAGCCTACGTTTCCGATTTGTGTGCTATTGTATGTGGTGTTATCGCACAAAGTTGTCACGTTTCCAAGGTCGGTTAACCAGTCGCCGTAATCCCACCAAGCAACTACCACTTGATCTGAAGCAACGTTAGTTTTCAGCCAACTTATCGCGTCAAGCCATGCTCTTACTGGTTCCGAAAGGCTTGCCCCGCCTATCGGAAGACTTGACGCGCTGATTGCTGTTGGCACGAACGCTTCATTAATGGCTCTTGGTACTCCGCCAGTTTGTGGAGTTTGTGGTGAGAAAGCCACGGCCGTTACCAGAATAAGGAATATCAGAAAAATCGCGACCCCGCTGTATTCCTTGCTTGTACGTGCTATTTTGCGTTTTGTTTTTGCGAGTGTATGTGGCGCTTCCTTTAGCAAAGTGTAAAATGGTTTTAGTATACCCAGAATACCTATTCCTGCAATGATGGCGAAGGCTGGGGCAAAGATCGCCAGTAGACGGATCATTGAAGAAGCGAAGAAAAGTGACGTTATAGCGAAAATCATTAGGAAAACATTTCTGTTCGTAGGATTCCTCAATACAAAGTACATGCCAACAAGGAAGAACAGTATAACTATGCCAAATTCAATGTAAATGTCTCCCCAAGCTGTAATTTGCTGTTCAGCCACCGAATTAATAATAGGTGAAGAAGCTCTGATAAAAGGGTCTATAACTGTTTCGAATTTTCCATAAATCCCCCTGCTATTAATGAGCCCACTTAGTAATAACGTAGAAAAACCGCCTAAAATCACAACTAGCGACGAAACCGCTACGAGAACCTTGGTTCGCATCGATATATTATTCCGTAAAAGTTCTGCAACGACAAGTAAGACGAATCCTGCGGCGACTGGGACTACTGCACCTGAAGTTAAGTAGCTAAACGACATTTTTGGGGCTAGTGTTGCGATTTCTAATGCGAAACCAAAAGTTATGCTGTAACTAAGCAGAAACCGTTGATTATACCTCTTAAATATAACCATTACAAAAGCAAATAGTACAGTCAGGTCAATCATGTAGTATGCTCCACCCCAGCCTAGTATGAAATATGCTAAGGTAGCAGCAGCACCTAAGGAATACAGTACCGTGTCACGTAAAGGTCTGTTGTTGTCAATTGACCTTAGAAACAGAAAAATAAACAATATAAGACCAATAGTACCCGGGACTTGCGTGTCAAAGAATCCAACAGATGTTCTTTCCACGATTGACGGATCTAACGCAATGAATAGTGCAGATAATAAACCAACTGCTTTTCCACCCATGTCCTTGCCTAAGAAATACATTACCAGAACTGAAATCACACCAATTACGGGTGGTATCAGTGCGCAAAGCGTCATTAAATTAACGTTTGCGCCTAAAGCTGTGATGACGTCGTAGATTACTGCTCCTGTTATCGGTATTGATGGCAAAGCAGTAGACATATCAAGTCCAAAAGGATACCACAGTTGACTGTTAAACCAGTGTGTCGGCCAATAAGGCGAAAGCAAACCGTAGCTTACCATATGCTGTGCTATAGAGAATTGATAATAGGGGTCAAACTCATTAAGAAGCGATGTGCCTCCGGGGAGATTTTCCCAGCGCAAAGGTAAAATGCGGACAACAAAGGCAACAAAGAGTATTAGAGCTAACGCAGAATATGCGATTATTGATCCATGACTTAGTTCGATCCGTAATGGTGACAGCTTTTTACTAAGTCGATCTTTAATTCCTTCTCCCACTTTAAGCCATCTCTCCAGAGATTAATTGCGATTTCTTGTTTAATTCTTAATTTATACACATTGGAGGTTTATTTATGGCTTTCCAAAATGAACTAACATAACTTGGTGGCTAACGTAGTTTGGTTATATTGCACTATAATCCAATAGCTAAAATATATAGTCCTTTTTTAACTAAACTCTAAATTTTCAGCTAAAACAGATAAAAAGATCCGCAGAAATCCTAAAGTGCAACCTAAGAAAACCATATTTTTTCTTCGCTATGAACCCTGTTTTGGTCAAGTGCTCCATAAACCTTACTTGGGACTTACCATTCTGGTTTTGCTAACTTTCCCCATGCTTTTCTGTAGGTTTAGCCGCAGCTTTTGGTGAGCTACCATTAAGTTTACCGTCGCTTAAATATGGGTTTAACTTCAACATCTATAGGTAATAATGAAAGCTTCCTATTGCATTTTGGGCATTTTCCACCATTTTGCGAAATAATTTCGTCTGGCGGTTTAAGCTCACTGCCTTCATATAAAACATGATTGCATCCATGGCAAATAACCCGTTGCGGCACCCCAAATCCCCGACTAATAACACGACATGGTATATTTATTGGTTGCTAAAAAAAATAACCATAGCTAAAAACAGCGCTCGTTAAGTAACTGCAAAGGTATGTATTTTATTCTCGGTTTTGTGCTTAGATATTTGTGTGCTCAGCCCACCTCCCGGTCTACTAGATGCTTTCTAATATGCTTCAAATATTTTTCAACGTAGTTCTGCATCAAACCAGCGATGGTGTCTTTCATTGCTTTTCAATGCTTTTTAACATAGAAAAGTCTGTTTTTTGATGTGAGGAAAAAGCGCAAAAAAAGAAATTTTATAACGCAAGCGTTCATCGAAGTGACATGAAAAAACATTTTTTCATAGAAAAAAAACAAGAACTAAATAGATACCTGCAAGTTTATTTTAAGAAGAACTATTTGGAATGTTAAAGCGTGTGGTTTAACAGCCTTTGGGAAAATACACGTTAATTATTACTGAAAAACCTGATGCCGCAAACAGAATAGCTATGGCTTTGGACACTAATGGGAAAGCCAAAAAAATAGTTGATGGCGGTGTTCCATATTATCAAGCATACAGAAACGGCGATTTAGTCGTCGTTCCAGCCATTGGGCACCTATACACTGTTGCAAGCAAGGAAAAAGCTGAACGGGGTTATCCAGTTCTCGATTATCACTGGGTTCCAAGATACCTAGCCGAACGAGGCGGATCAAAGATCCGTGTTTGGCTAAATGTAATTGCTAAACTAGCAGAAAACGCTGAAGAGTTTGTAGATGCTTGCGACTTTGACATTGAAGGCAGCATAATAGGCTACAGCATACTCAAGTACGCTTGCGGTAACAAGGAAAAAACTGCCAAACGCATGAAATACTCCACACTCACAACAGAGGAACTAAAAGAATCTTACACTCACTTATTGCCGCATTTGGATTTTGCTCTCGTTGAAGCTGGATTAACAAGGCATGAAGTTGATTGGCTCTACGGCATAAACCTGTCTAGAGCTTTAACAAAGGCTGTTAAAAAAAGCAGTGGACAATATGCTATACTCAGCACAGGTAGAGTGCAAGGACCAACCCTCAAATTTCTAGAAGATCGGGAAAAAACCATAAGATGTTTCATGCCTGTTCCATACTGGGCTATAACCGCTAAAATAATCATAAACAACACAGCATACGAAGCTGAATACGAGAAAATCCTTGAAAGCAAGCAAGAAGCAACGGCAATAATGGACGCCTGCAAAACCAAAGAAGGCCAAATAGAAACAATAGCTGTAAGAGAGTTTGAGCAGAAGCCACCAGTACCCTTTGGCTTGGGTGCTTTGCAAAGTGAAGCTTACAGGAATTTTCACTTTACACCGATGCGTACTTCAAACACAGCTCAGCATCTATACTTAGACGCATTAATCTCTTATCCTAGAACAAGTAGCCAAAAGCTTTCTCCAGCAATCGGATACCAAGCCGTATTAGCAAAACTAGCTAAACTGCCTGCTTACGGGAAACAGGCAGCTGAACTGCTCTCCAAATCCGTTTTGAAGCCAAACGAAGGAGAAAAAGCGGACCCAGCACATCCAGCCATTTACCCGACTGGGAACCTGCCCGAGAAACCCCTTGGCACAGCTGAAAGAAACATTTTAGATCTTATCATACGCAGGTTTATGGCTGTTTTCGATGACCCTGCCATTCGCCAAAGCGTGAAAGTAACAGTAAGCGTCAACGGTAATCATTTTCACTTGAACGGAATACGAACGTTAAGTGAAGGATGGCTTCGATTTTACAAACCCTATGTTCAACTGAAAGATGTATTTTTGCCCACCTTAACCGAAAGACGAAAAATCACTGTTAAAAGAGTAGTTGTGAAAAATAATTTTACTAAACCACCAGCAAGATATAACCCTAGTAGTTTACTTTTGAAAATGGAAAAAGAGGATATAGGAACCAAGGCAACAAGGGCAACAACCATACAAACGTTATTCGACCGTAAATACCTCTATGGAACCGATAGCCTTGTCGTCTCTGAACTTGGCTTTGAAGTCAGTGAAATCCTATCAAAGTATTGTCCAACTATTGTCTCACCTGAACTAACCAGAAAACTCGAGGAGAAGATGAATGAAATCGAGCAAGGAAAAGAAACAAAGGAAGCTGTATTACAAAACGCCGTTGAAAACCTAAAGCCCATCCTATTGGAGCTTAAGGAAAAAGAATCAGTTATAGGCGTCCAATTAAGTCAAGCTTTGAAAAAACTCGGCTTGAAGAAAAAACAGTTGGTTCATGCCCAAAATGTGCCAATGGAAAACTAGTTATTTTGCGCTCGAAAAAAACGGGCAAACGTTTTGTTGGCTGTACAAACTATTTCGAGGGTAAATGCAACGTGACTTTTCCGCTACCTCAAAGTGGAGCAGTAAAACCGTTAAATACTACTTGCAAAAGCTGCGGGTGCCCGATATTGCGTGTGTACCTGAGCGGGAAGAGGTCTTGGAAATTATGCCTAAATCCTAATTGTCCCTCAAAAGGAGCGAGCACCAGTGAAATACAAAATTTGCATTAGTGAAGCACAAGAAAATGGTTTCTGCTTATTGCGTTTTATGACTTACCAAAATGTTATTGAGAAATTTGATGCATGGAGGAAAGCATAACGTATACTTTGGATTGATTATTTAGTTGAGATTCAGAAAAATTCATTAACTGGAGAATGGGCTAAAGATATAGTAAAACACGTAATCAAGGGAGAGAATGGAAATGTCAAGTAAAATAAAGAAGCGGTCTTCATCTGTATCCTTTTCGCTGAGTCGATGGTTCCGCAAAGTTTCAACAACTGCTCCTTCATCGCTCTTAATTGGTGTTGTAGGAATTGCATACTGTGTATTTCTTTTCGGCGGTGGCTTGTATACTCTTATTACCCGTCCTCAGCCCGCAATCTACGTTAATGGAAATTTCCTTTTCCTCTATCCAAGTATCAGTTCACAATTCATATCTGACACTGTGATCTCGGTAATATTGTATGGTTTTGGTTTTATCGGTTTGTTTGCTATTTATCAAAGTACCAAAAGCGCTTATAACCCAAGGCAAGCTTACCTGATGCTAGTCATAGGCGTGGCATTTTTGCTTATATCATACATATTCTTGGAAAGTGCAATTGCCTTCAAATTATCCGGTGGGTAACTCTGCCTTTTTTTCATAGGTTTTTCTTTTTACCACGGGTTTCTTTTTAGCTTCATTTTGTATGCTAAGAAATTTGTGAATAAATGAATAGGCGGAGTAATCAGCAAAACTGTAACTGCCAATTCCCAATTTACAATGGCTAAAGGAACCGAAAACACGATTGCGCCAACGACAAAGTCAACTTGATCAACTATAGGAAGTAAACCTCCAGGAGCAATTCCTAATCTTCTTTTTAAAAAAGCACCTGTTAAATCGCCTAAAAGTGCCCCTAAAGGAATCAGCACGCTAAATAGGATTGGAAAACCAAAAAGTACGCACTCCATTGATCCAACCAATATGCCGATTGTCAAGCCGAAAAAGAAGCCCCTGAAAGTTTTGTTGTTTCCAAAGATTCGTTTTCCATCATAAAAGTTCTTTCCGAAATCCATCCGCGTTCCTCCACCGACAAGCACTGGCGTGGCGTTTGCGCAGTAGGCTGGAAAAATAAATTTTATTGCTTCGACGATTAGCTGGGTTATTTCCATGTGGTCAACCATCATTCGCGGAATTCAGTATCTTTTATTCCCGTTTCGGTTATTTGTAGGTAACAGACAACTTCTTGCTTGTTTTCTCGTATTTCAAGAACTGCTTTGATTGTTTGGGGATAGTCGGTGGGTTTCATAGCGATTATTGTGTCAGCCCAGAATTTTAAAACTCTGTTTGCAACGGGTGCGATACCGACCTTTGGGTCATCAAAAACGCTTCGCACTTGGCTTGTTATTACAACTGGGATTTTTCGGATTTTTGCTGTTTGCGCTAAAATTGCTAATTGCCTGTTCAATTCACGGTTTACACTGAAGGCTTTTCCAGACGACTCACAAACTTTTGCGCCATACAAAGATGTGAAGGTGTCAATTATTATTAACCCAAAATTTTTTGCTGTATAATCTTGAATATGATCTATAACTGCCGTTTGCTCATTGAAATCCTTAGGTTTAATTAAAATGACTTGCTCAGCAACCTGCTCGAATTTATCTGCTGAAAGTTGTGAAAGCCTTTTAGTCGAGAAAGTGTTATCACAGTCAACAAAGAGAATCTTGTAGTTTTGCAATGCACAACTAACGGCGCATTGTATGGCAAGCGTTGTTTTTCCAGTTTCGGGTTCGCCATAAATTAAAGTAACGCTTGTGGGTGCAATGCCTCCGCCAATGTTGCTATTGATGCGTGTGGAGCCTGTGTTGATTGTGACCATATTTTACCCTTTTTCGCGTCAAGATTATAAACTTGAAACTAGTAATGTGTTCTGCACTTAAACGTATAACCATTCAGGTTGATTTATTGAAAGAAAAAGTTGCTACAGCAACAGTAGAGGGGAAAGCTTACTTTCTAATCGTAAACAGGTTAAGAGAACAAAATATCACCTTCATAAGTTTGGTTCCAGGTGAGTTAGTGCCTGCTGAAGTGAAAGTGGTAATAACAACTGAGAAGGAAAAGCACTTAGTTAAAAACCTAAAGATACTGATCTTCACAGACGAAAATCAGTTGGATAAAATGGTTAACGACGTAAAGCGAATACTTCAAGGAAAAGAAGCCTACGAAAAAATATTGATCGGCATCGACCCCGGTGAAGCAATTGGGCTGGCAGTAATTGCCGATGGAAGAGATATTGAGGAAGACAACTGCTTCAGCACACAAGAGGTAATTAACAGCATAATTAAGACAATAGGTAACGTTAATTTCACATTGACAAGCGTTTCCGTTAAAATTGGGAATGGTGTTACGGTTTATAAGGAATTAGTCGAAGCCTTAGATGATGCTTTACCGCCTGCAGTAGTGCTGGAAGTGGTGAGTGAGGCAGGAACCAACCGACCCCTAAAAAAGAATAAGCGAAGCCGAAGAATCAGGCATATTTCTTCAGCTAAAAGCATTGCTGGAAGAACAGGCTATATTATTCCAAGGAGGAAGCTGATTGCAACAAACAGTCGAATCCAATAGAACACTCTTAGTGGATGGTCCAGCATCTGTATGTGTGGTTTCTGGCAAGGCTGAAATGTTCGGTTATCAATTAAAACAAGCCGTAAGAATTGTGGTTCGTGAAGGAAAACGCCTGCCATTTTTTGTCCTTGAAAAAGCAGTTTTTGATGTTTCATTAGGACCAAACGCAAGCATTGAAGAAGTTGAGGGCAGCACAATTCCAGAGTCATGGAATAAACCTCTTGAAGCAATTTTGAGCGTGCAGAAGAAGCCTGTAGTTGTATTGCTTTTGGGGAAAATTGATTCTGGAAAAAGCAGTTATTGCACTTATTTAGTAAACAAGTTGGTTAACAGAAAATGCAGGGTTGCTCTTTTAGACGGCGATTTAGGTCAATCAGACATTGGTCCCTCAGGAACCGTGGGTTATGCGATAATCTCCAAGCCAGTAACAGAACTGTACAATTTGAAGTTGCAGAACGCCTTTTTTGTGGGTTTTACCTCGCCGATAATGGCAATAACAAAAACAATTGAAGGCTTAGTCGTTATGAAGGCTGAGATTTTACAGAGACCTATTGATTTTGTAGTAGTTAATACTGATGGTTGGGTTACAGGTGATATTGCTGTAAGCTACAAAACGCAATTAGTCCAAGAATTAAAGCCAGACGTTATAGTTGGAGTACAAGTTGAAGATGAACTTAGGTCTCTTATTGCTTACTTGGATAACACTTCAGTGATTTTGGTCGAGCCCTCTTCTTCTCTTAATCAGCGGAGCGCAGAAAAACGCAAAAGCCTGCGGGAAATGTCTTATGCAAAGTACATGAAAAACGCAAAGCTTCAGTGCTACCCATTAAGCCAAGTGACAATTGAACCAAGAAAGGCTCTTCCAAAGAATCAAGAGCCAGAAAAGGGACTACTTGTCGGGCTATACGGTTCAGGAAGCAAATTCTTAGGGATCGGTGTCTTGCGTGAGATTAATCATGTGCGGAGCGCATTAAAAGTTCAAACTGCAATTTCAGCTAAGCCGCAGAGGCTTGTTTTCGGAAAAGCCATTCTAAACAAGAAGTTACAGGAAATTCAAGACTGAATTTTAAAGAAATTGTTGATTTCCCTTGCGAGAGCATTTTTTTCGTTAGGTAACGTTTTCATTCTATTGGTTATCCAGGACGGGAGGAAGCTCCGGCAGTAAATTGTGGCAAAGCGATAGTCCAAAAAGACTATGGCTCCTCGGTCATCCAATGTCCTGATTGGTCTTCCTGCGGCTTGAGAAGCTTTTTTCATAGCAGGCAAAACATAACCATATTCACGCCCAAGCCCCGGAAAACATTTTTCATAATAATCAATCTGCGCTTTTACCCTCGGCGTCGGCTCAGCATACGGAATACCCACGACTACAACGGAGTTCATTTGGTTGCCTGGAAAATCCACGCCTTCTGAGGTTCTTCCGCCTTGAACGCCAAGGAACACGGCGCCGTTTCGGTCGCCGCATGCTTTAAATTCTGAGACCATTTTCTCGTTTGCTTTAGAAGTCATGCCTTTTCGCTCGTGGAACAACGGTTTTTCTATTACGTTTTCTAAGCCTTCTGCAAGTAGTGCTTTTAGTACTTCGAATGAGGCAGCGAAAACTCCAGTGTTCGCGGGGGTGTTCTGTGCAACCTCGTTTATCCGTTGTATGATTGTCTGGTACATGGTGGGTGTTCTTTTTTCCATTGCTGTTGTGACGCCGAGGCAAACGGCTGAGAACACGTGTTCTCTCGGAAACGGCGATGGCACAATGCATTTCACGGTGTTTTGTGGGAGTCTTGTGATGCGCGAGTAGGCTTCCAGCGGCTCAAGTGTACCCGACATTATCACGTTAGCGTAAGTAGATGAGAAAACTGGTACAGTGATTTTAGAGGGGTCCAGCGACACTATTTCGAGTTTTGCTGTTTTGTTGTTTTCTTTGTTGAAGTATCTGCTTGCGACATTGATGAATGAAGTTTCGCCTAGGTTTTCCAACCACTTGAGCATGAACTCGCCCATTGCATGAATGTAAGAACGTGGGTTTTTGCCCTCAGCCAATAAACTTTTCCTTACAGAATTGCCAACTTCGTGGAATTGCTCAAAGAATTCTCTGAGATTAGTAATGTTTCCCTGTTTTTGAATAATTTCAATAATACGGTCTGGAGAAATTATCTCCTCTCGACTAATTTTATCGGTTAATTTTTCCACTTCAATCCTAAAAAAATGTACGAAAGTCTCAATGTCCTTGTTACCAAACCTGTTAGCTTCCAACTCTGCCTGTTTCATCACGAAGAGAGATAGGGTGCTGCTTGAGATGTCAATAGCTGTTTCAGGCAAGTTATGAGCTTCGTCAACGACTAATATGATTTTTTGTAGCTCTGTTTCAAGATTTTTCAAAAAAGCTGCGCGTATCACGGGGTCGAAGACATACAGGTAGCTTAGGGCAACGACTTTAGCGTCAGATAGGGCAGACTTGACAAGTTCGTATGGGCAGACTTCTTTTTTCTTGCAGATGCTTTGGATTTCAGACGCCATGTAAGGTCGAGTAGCTATTTGCTGTTGAAGCTGAAGGTAATCATATGTTCTCTCATCCACGTTGATATAGTATGGACATCTGCTTTTTGCCTTCAATAACTCACAAACATCCATAAGAGACTTTGAATCAAAAGCGCCTCTAGCTGCAAAAACGTTAAGGCACATTTCATTGCGTCCACGGATGGAAACGCCTGTGATTTGATGTTTTCTAAAAACTGCTCTTAACTCTTCAATCACGCGGTCATGCTGACGGTGAGTCCGCGCAACATATAATATTTTTAGGTTTTTTTCTATAGCTACTGGTAAGCAAGCAGAAAGAGCAGCAATTGTCTTTCCAAGACCGTTGCTGCCTTCAATCAGAACAGAACGTCTATCATGTACGGCGTTAAAAACTGTGCTTATGAACTCATCTTGGTGCGGTCTCACACTATTGTAAGGGAAATACTCTGTAACTTCGCTTGGCAGTTTAATCATACTTATCCCCTAAACCATTCGATGGACAGTAAGTGTTCACTGGGCACTCTGAACAAAGTGACTGCCTCGCTTTGCAGAATTTTCTGCCGAGCGCAATCAGTAGCAGATGGACTGGCAAATAGTCTTTCGGTTGAAAAAGTGACTGGAGACTCAAACGTACCTCCTCGTAACCGCCGCTTTTAGGCGTTAACCCAAGCCGTTTCGATACCCGATTCACATGCGTATCCACAGGGATGATAGGTTGATTTGCTGCGAAGAGCAATACGACATCCGCTGTTTTCGGTCCAACTCCAGGCAGTTCAGTGAGTTTTTTTCTAGCGTCTTCAAGAGGCAACGATAAAACGGGCTTTAGTGAGCCTTGAAATTTTTCCAGAATTATTTCTGAAACTGTTTTTATTGTTTTGGCTTTACATTTGTAGAGGCCGCCAACGTGAAGGCACGCTTCAAGCTTGCTTGTTTCGGCTTTTGATAGTGCTTGAGGCGTTACCTCGAACTGCTTTGAGAGGTTTTCGAAGGCTCTTTCAGTATTGCGGTCAGCGGTGTTCTGTGAAATAATCGTTATACCTAAGGTTTCGAATGGGTCATTTTTTGGTTTAACCAGTTTAGGCACGGCTATTGTGTCCTGTAATATCTGAAAGATTGTTGCCGCATGAGTGTCAGCCATCATTGTGCCTTCAGAGGTCTCGAAAATATTGCCCCACAATATTGATTTGCCAAGCTATAAATATCATCTGTATAAAAAAACCGCGCTTAACTTAGATTTTCACGACTTAAATAAGTCAAAATCATCCCCAAACTGTTGGAGCATTGGAGAATTTATTTTGCTTCTAATAGGAAAGGTTTTTAGTGTAGTTATTATATGAGACTGTGAAAAGTGTATAGTGTAAAGTGAGGTTAATATTATGTCAGTGTTTGCAGCACCAGGAGCATATGACCGTGCTATAACAGTTTTCTCGCCTGACGGGCGGCTCTTCCAAGTCGAATACGCAATGGAGTTAGTCAACCGTGGAGCCACCATTATAGGTATCCAATGTCCAGAAGGGCTTGTTCTTGGTTCAGAAGAAAATATAGAGGTCCTTGAAGAAGCAGGTTACTCATGGAAAATCTTCAAGGTAGACGATCACATCGGCGCAGCAATAGTGGGTTTAAGCTCAGACGCCAGAATACTTATCGACCAAGCAAGAATATACGCTCAAAGTAACAAATTAACCTATGATGAACCCATAGATATAGAAGTCGTAACCAAACGAATCTGTGACATCCAACAAATGTACACGCAACATGCCGGTGTCAGACCCTTCGGAGTTTCAATAATTTTCGGAGGAGTCGACAAAACAGGAACAAGAGTTTTCGGGACACATCCAAGCGGAACATACAGAGGATACAAAGCTACGGCCTTGGGTGCAGGAAGAGAAACTGTCGTATCAATTCTAAAGGAAGAATACCATGAAGACTTGACTTTAGAAAAAGGCATTAAACTCGCAGTAAAATGCTTAGTTAAAGCCCTAGACGCAAGACAGTTGCCGCCAAGAATAAAGATTGCAGTCATACCTGTTGCAACCAAGAAAATGGACATGTTAAGTGACGACGCTGTAGAAGGCTACATCAAAGAGCTGGGTTCAAGCAAGTGAAAACTCGATGAGTGAAAAGTTCACCGTTGCACGCTTAACAAAAGAAAACGAGCATTTTGAAATCCTAGTTAAACCCCAAAAAGCACTGGATTACCGCAACGGCAAAATCGCGGGAATAACAGAAGTTTTAGCTGCTGAAATCATTTTTTCTGATGCAAATAAAGGCACCAAAGTTTCAGAAGAAGCGATGCATAAAGCCTTCGGAACCACAGATCCATTAAAAATTGCTGATACGATACTGAAGAAAGGAACGCTTCAACTTACAACTGAACAAAGACGCAAAATGGTCGAAGACAAGAGAAAACAAATAATTGATTTCATTTCAAGACAGGCGGTTGACCCAAAAACGAATCTGCCGCATCCTCCAATGCGCATAGAGAATGCGATGGAGCAAATCCGTTACCCAATTGACCCATACAAACCAGTGGAAGAACAAGCCAAAGACATAGTAAAACTGTTGCGGCCGATTTTGCCCTTAAAGATAGAGCAAGTAACAGTCGCAGTGAAGATACCCGCCCAATACTCAGCAAGAGCTTATGGGTCAGTCAAAACTCTGGGTACCATAAAACGGGAAGAGTGGCGT
>Ga0187848_10001526_pt1 | contig 19562 bp, 19 predicted proteins | sample June2016WEW_4_40_FD_132424 | JGI IMG/M metagenome (GOLD analysis project Ga0187848, IMG submission 132424) | Peatland microbial communities from SPRUCE experiment site at the Marcell Experimental Forest, Minnesota, USA - June2016WEW_4_40 | ecosystem: Environmental > Terrestrial > Soil >... | reverse complement strand
ATGGTGCTGGGAGCGACTAACCGGCCCGACATGCTGGACACGGCCATCTTGAGGCCGGGCCGTTTCGATGATGTCCTTGAACTTCCTCTTCCCGACGAAAGGGGGCGGGCCGAGATTTTCAAAATTCACCTTCACAACAAACCTGTGCGCGGCAATATCGATTTCCAGGCGCTGGCCTCGCGCACCGAGGATTTTAGCGGCGCGGATATCTATTCAGTTTGCAACCGGGCAGCGTTGCGCGCGGTCAGGCGAGCAGTTCAGTCCGGCCAAGAGCCCGCAACCGGCCGGCGTCGCGTGGAAATTGAGAGCGGCGATATGGACGAGGCGCTGGAGGAGGTTCGCCAGCAGGGCCCGCAGCATTAGGGAGGACGGCAAATGGAGACAAGCCGGCAGGTACTCTACGTTTTTTGCTTTGCTCGCCCGAACTTAGTCGGTGCCATCGAGGGTGCCGGCGTCGATGACGGCCAAACGCTGCGGGTGTTTCCACACTCTCCGTCCCTCTGCGCCATCATCTGCGAGGTGGCACAGGAGGATTTCTGCGGACCGGCAGCGGAGCAGCGCATGCAGCAACTGGCCTGGGTGGGCCCGCGCGCCCTCCGCCACGAGGCGGTGGTCGAAATGGTGATGCGTCGTTCGCCGGTGCTGCCGGTCCGCTTCGGAACTCTTTTCTCCTCACCGGCAAGTCTGGCGGAATTTCTTGAAACACACCACAAAACGATTTCCCAGTTTCTCGACCGGATGGCCAATCAGGAAGAATGGTCACTCAAGGGCCTGCTCGACAGAAGGCAAGCTGCGCAGGCCCGCATATCCGCAGGCTTGGAGTCACAGCAGGAGCTCCTTGCCAAGCTGCCTCCGGGAACACGTTACGTTCAGGAACAGCGGATCCGATCGGGGGCAGAAAAAGAATTGACCCAATGGCTGGACCAAATCTGCAGGCACGTCGCCAGTGACCTGGTGCAGCGGGCTGAGGATTTTCGCGAATGCCCGGTCGTTTCTCACAAGCCCCCAGAGAGCGGAACCGAGGTGGTGCTGAATTGGGCTTTCCTGCTGCCCCTGGGTAGCGGCCCTGCATTCCGGGCGCGAATCGATCAGCTTAATTCCAGCAACGCACCCGCTGGGCTGGTCTTGGAGATGTCGGGGCCTTGGCCGCCTTATCGCTTTGTTCCTCCCCTGTCGATGGATGCTTCCCCATGAGTTACCTCCTCTACTGCATATTCCGCAGCACGCCGCAACCCGGCGCGCGGGTGTTCCCTGAGTTCCAGCGGCAGCCGGTGTTTGTAGTCAGTCAGGATCAGTTGAGTGCGGGGATTTCTGAGCTCCCGGAGCCGGAATCGACCCCATGCATCCCGGACCTTCTAGCTTACGAAAAGGTCATCGAATTCTTTTACCGCGAGCAGACCGTCCTGCCGCTGCAATTTGGGTGTCAGGTGGGAGAAATATCGGAGGCCCTTGCCCGGTTGGCGGAGCGTCAAAGCGAATATCTGAGTCTGCTGGCGCGCCTGGAAGGCATGGGCGAGATGGGCATCCACCTACTGTTTGAAGCGGGCGACGCCACAGTGGGGGATCCTGCGGGCTCGCAACCTCCGGACGCTCGGCGGTCGTCGGCTTCCTCTGGAACAGCCTATCTCGCCGCTCGACGCGAGATCTTTCTTAACCGGGAGCAACAGGTTGTCCGCCAGCGCCGCCTGGCGGACACGCTTTGTGAATCCCTCTGCGGGTTTTTCGTCCGTCGCAAAATGAAAATGGCGGACTCGGCCGGCAGTCCTCTGCTGTCCCTTTATTTCCTGGTACGGAAGGAGAGCATTGACGACTTCCGCCAGGCGGCTTCCCGGTTTCAGCCCGCGGCGCCCGTCAAGCTGCTTCAGAGCGGCCCCTGGCCACCTTTCAACTTCGTCGATTTCCTCAATAGGGGATCAAGCTCCCGCATATGAAGCATGCACTCTATGGAATCTGTTCCCTAGTCTGCGATTGGAGCGAAACAGACTCCCCACTACCTCAAGCAACTCCTTTTCGCTCATGGGGTGGTGGTTGACAAAGAGCTCCGCGGAGCAGTGGCCCTTGCCCTGCAAGTAAGAACGTTGCGACACGCAACAAAATCGTCAGCGTGTCTGAATTAAGACTCTGGGTAACTTGTTACCGGGAAGGAGATCTGGTTATGGCTAAGGTCCAAAAGTCAACTGACTCTTCAAGCCTGGCGGAAGTTGTGGATCGCATTCTCGATAAGGGAATCGTGATCGACGCCTGGGCGAAGGTGTCCCTGGTTGGAATCGAGCTGCTGTCGATCGAAGCTCGCGTGGTAATTGCCTCGGTCGAGACGTACCTGAAGTACGCCGAGGCCATCGGTCTCACGGCCACTGCTGCGGCCCCCGCCTAGAAATTTCAACGAGGGCCGCAAACCGTCAAGCGGGGGGCCGCAGTCTGGCCCTCCTCTTGACTGAGGATTTACCAACAAAAGGTGTAAACCAAGAAGGAGGGCGACGTGGGCAAATTGGCAGACGATGTAAGCCGATTGTGCGTAGAAATGCGAACGCTGCGGGAGAATCGCCGGACGCTTAGAAAGGAGCTCGAAGACGGCGCGAAGGATCGCCAACGCGACGTTTTTGAGTTGTGCACGGATTTTGCCGAAACCCGAGCGCGGATGGCTGAACGGACACTGGAGGCTCGCCTAGGCTTTTTGAACCACCTGAAAACTAAGGTCGAAGACCAGAAAAGGGAAATGCGCGCCGATCTTGCGGTCGCGCGGTGCGCTTGGGCAGGCCGCTGCTAGTGGCGGCTCGCCGGGCCATCCAATTTCTTGCGCGGCATGCTCGGCCGGCGGGCGTCGGGCGGGTGACGCGCGCCGCCCGACCAAGAATGAAGCACGCGTTGGATCGTCTGACGGCGCCGCGAAGGGCGACGGTCAGAAACGGGAAAGGGGAGATACGATGCACATTGTGGCTGACGACATAATTCGATTGCGTGATGAGATCCTGGCCTTGCGCGAGGGGCGCTGCGAATTGCTAGCGGATCTGGAGCAGGGAAGCAGGGATCGAAAACGCAACGTGTCTCGAACCCTGGCTCAGTTTTCCAGAGATTTGGCCACAACCGCTCGGGGGACGAAAGCCGATCGCCAGTTTATCCTCTCGGGCATCAAGCGTGCGGTTTCCGACCTCCGGAGCGGAGTGCGGGCAGACTTGGGCCACGTCAAAGAAGCCTTCGTCAACTTGAAGAGCCCGGTGGGCGATGTTTTTCGGGTGCGGAAACACCTGCAAAAACACGGACCCGCATTTTCCGCCAAGGGCAAGGAAGAGCCACATGGGTTTGAGGTTGAAGCTAAGGAAGGCCGGGCCGGCCACCCAGATGGCGGAAAGCCGGCGCGAGAGAAAGGGAAACGGCGGACTTCATCCCGGAGCCGCCGGTAGCGTGAGGCGCCAGTCCATCGACTTGAGGCTTCCCCCTCGATGAAGCGAGACGGCAGCCGAGAGGGTTAAGGGAAAGGACAGGCCGCAAATGAACGGCGACGATATGAACTCGGCCGTGCTGACCGAAGAAATTCACGCTCCGGAAGGACACAGCATTTTGCCGGAACCCAGCAAGGAGTTCGTCTTAACACCCCATGTTCAGGCCTTGACCGATCGGGCGCTGAGCTATCTCCATGTAGGCTACCCAGTCCACTTTGCCGGACCGGCAGGGACGGGAAAGACAACTCTTGCCCTGCACGTGGCCGCGCAGCTTGGGCGGCCGGTGGTGCTGATCCACGGCGACGACGAGCTGGGCGGCTCCGACTTGATCGGCAAGGACTCCGGATATCGCAAATTTAAGATGGTCGACAATTACATCCACTCGGTGGTGAAGACGGAAGAGTGCCTGAGTACCATGTGGGAGGACCACCAGTTGACCACCGCCTGCCTCCATGGACATACGCTGGTTTATGATGAGTTCAACCGTTCACGCCCGGAGGCGAATAACGCGCTTCTCGGCATCCTGGAGGGGCGAATTCTCAATCTGCCCGGTCTGGGCAGGTCAGGCGAAGGATTTGTGCCCGTCCACGAGGATTTCAGAGCGATCTTGACGTCGAACCCCGAAGAATATGCCGGCGTTCACAAGACCCAGGACGCGCTGGTCGACAGGATGATTACGATGGAGCTGGGGCACTTCGACCGCGAGACTGAAATCGAAATCACTCAGGCGAAGTCAGGCGTGCTGCGCCAGGATGCGGAGAGGATCGTGGACGTCGTTCGGGAGCTACGCGGGGTCGGGGTGGACAATCATCGCCCCACGATCCGGGCGTGTATTGCCATCGCCAAAATCCTCGCTCATCGCAACGGGAGCGCCCGCATCGAGGATCCCGTCTTCTGGTGGGTCTGCTCGGATGTGCTCAAGACGGACACCGCGAAGGTGAGGCATGACGGCAGATCCCTAATGCGGCAAAAAGTGGAAGAAGCCATCACGAAAGTCTGCGGGAATCACACGAAACACCGGAAGAACCACGTTAGGGCAAAGGCCGCGTGAGAGGAGAGCCGGTATGCCCATACCCTTGAGAGGTCTGAGGACCGTACGGACGCTGGCCGGGCGAGTGGATCGTCTGCATCTCCCCCACCGGGCCCACATTCAAATCGCCTGTCTGGAAATCGAGAAGGCGCGGCACGCGAGTGAGAGGCGAAGTGCGAGTCAACGCGTGGCGGAGCTGGATGCCCGCCTCCTTCAGATCGAGGCCCAGGAGACCAGGCTGCTGCGCAGCCTGGCGGAAGGCAAGGGAGGCCCTTGCGCCGCCGGGATCGGGCAGATGCCGCGCAAGAGTCTTGGCATCCTGAAGATCAAGTATTGACATCCGCCAGTTCGACGCGGGCGATCACGAACATCGTTTTCGGGAGCTGCGAATTCCTGTAGGGGTCGAGGGGAACTGATTTTGGAAACGGAAAAGGAAGTTCGCTGGGTGGTTCAGACGGCCGTTGTTACGGCGCTGGCCTGTTGGGGTTTTCCCCTACTTGCGCTTTTGCTGGTGATGCTGATCGTGCCGTGGAAGCCGATTTACCAAATGGCCGCATACCTCGGGAGTGTAGTGCTGGAAATCAAAGCGCGAAGAACAGTCAGGCATGCGATGAGGAAGTTGAGTGAGGAGCCCGTAGAGGTCACCTAGGCCGGAGGTTGCGATCGGACAGCGTCGAAGAGCGGGCTCACGACACGCTCCGGAGCGGCGACTTGGAGGAGAAGACATGAAAGTCAACTGTCTGGGCTGCGGCTTTAAGCTGGATTTGGACGACGCCTACGACGATTATGAGGGCCCAATCAAGTGCTTCGCTTGCGGCGCGACCCTTGAGATCCGGGCTGAACAGGGCTACCTCGGAACTGTCCGGCAAGCAAGTCTCGTATCCCACGCTACGGCCGCGGAACGTCCCGTATTTGTGGGCAAGCCGCTCAAACAACCGGCGTAGAGTGCCGGGCCCCCGGTCTCGCCTCTCGCGCTCATGGATAACCGGCAAAGCGCCGATGAATGGAAAGGCGTCTTAAGTCGCGTGGAGGAATGAGATGCGCCTGGTCGAAGAAAACCCCAACGTAACCACGCCCTGCGTAAATCTATCCGACGCCCACCTGAAAGACACCCGCCACAGCGATGCATCCCAGATTCTCCTCGGTCGCATTTTGGAACTGCACCGCGCGGGTTACGCCCCGGAGGAGATCGCCCTCCAGGTCCTCACCACCGAGCCCGAAAACGCTGCCTTCCGAGGAGCGAGGCTGGTGGAAATTATTTTGGGCTACGCGCGCGCCTGGACAAAGGAGAGAAACCAGTGAACATCAGTCACCTCACGATTGCGAAATCCGCTGGGCAGCGCCCGCCGCGGCTCGCCGCACCCAAAGGCCGGACCTACATTTACGCCATCATCACTGAGGCGCCAGGCCGGACGTTCGATGGCTTGGGTATTGACGGGCTTAAGGTTTATTCGATCGCCGCCGGGCGAGTGGCCGCTGTGGTCAGCGATCTGCCGTGTGACAAGGTTCGCCCGGAACGGGCGCGGCTTGCCGCCCATCAAGGGGTCTTGAAAAACCTTACGACAAATGTCACCCCGCTGCCCATGAGTTTCGGCACTCTGGCGGACAGCCCGGAGGCGGTTCGCAAGATGCTCTCGCGAAACCAGCCAGCCTTGCTGGCGCAACTCAGTCGCGTGGCGGATCGGGTTGAGATGGGTTTGCGGGTGGCCTGGGATGTGCCGAGCATCTTCGAATATTTTGTCGAAATCCATCCGGAACTGCGTGTGGCGCGGGACCGCTTCCTGGCTGGACCTCGCGAGCCCACCCAGGAGCAGAAGATCGAGGTGGGTCGGATGTTTGACCGCCTTCTCAACGAGGACCGCGATGCTCACGCCGCCAAAGTGGAAGAAATTCTGTCGCCGCGGTGCTCCGAGATCGTGCGAACGAAGTGCCGTACGGAATGTGAAGTCATGAATCTCGCTTGTCTGGTTGAGCGCGCGGCGCTGGCCGAGTTTGAGAGCAGTGTGTTTGAGGCTGCAAAACAGTTCGATAACAACTTCGCCTTCGACTTCAACGGGCCCTGGGCGCCCCACAACTTTGTGGCAGCGGGCGTTGAACTGTAGGGGCACGGCTCGCCGTGCCCTTGGGATGACCATGGTATCCCAAAGAAGGTAGTGCAAGCTCTATCTTCCTTGGGATGACCAACGTACCCCAAGAGGGTGGCAAGCCCTACCCCTACAAATGAACGGGGGTAAGCGCCTATGGTGCTGGTGGACGACCTATTAATGCTTCCCATGCGCAGCGTGCTTTGGATCTTCTGTGAGATTCACAACGCCGCTCAGGAAGAGCTTGTCAACGAATCCGAGTCCGTCACCGCTGAACTGAGCAACCTCTATATGAGGCTGGAAACCGGGAGAATTTCAGAGGGCGAATTTGCGGCGGAGGAGAAGATCCTACTCGACCGATTGGACAGAGTGCAGGAGCGCGAGGGCAGCCTCGAACCGCCGGAAAGCCCCAAAGCGGCGCCAGTTCGCCGGAAGAGGGCGCCGGCCGCGTGAGGGCGCATCGAATGCGCGGAGAATATGTCCGCTCCAACTTTTTTGGAAAGGCAAGGCCTCCAACTGCTGATCTTCGGCGGCAAAGGTGGAGTGGGCAAGACCACCTGTGCTACCGCCGCGGCACTGAAATTTGCCAACACTTCACCCCAATCTTCATTTCTCCTGGTTTCCACTGACCCGGCTCACTCTCTCATGGATAGCCTGGCTGGGCATCATCCCCCTGACAACTTAAGAGTTCTCGAACTTGATGCGGGCAAATACCTCGCCGATTTCAAGAAGCAGCACAACGGTAAACTTCGGGAAATCGCTGCACGCGGAACGTTTCTGGATGACGACGAGATCAGCCGCTTTTTGGACCTATCGTTGCCGGGCTTGGATGAACTGATGGCCTTTCTGGAAATCGCGGCGTGGGTCGAAACAGGCGCCTACGATTGCATTATGGTCGACACTGCCCCGAGTGGCCACACACTCCGCCTGCTCTCCATGCCGGAATTCCTCCGCAAATGGCTCGGCATGCTGGAAGCCCTCCTGGCGAAGCACCGTTACATGAAATGGGTTTTCTCGCACTCGGCTCGCCGCGACGAACTCGACGCCTTCCTCGAGGAATTGGGCGCATCCGTGAAGCGCGTGGAAGCGTTGCTCCAGGATCCTGCCCGAAGCCGATTCGTTCCGGTGATGGTCGCGGAGGCAATGAGCCTTGGCGAGACGGTCTCGATTGTGAACGAGGTGGACCGTCTCCGCATCACCGTCACCGACGTCCTGGTCAATAAAGTCTTTCCCGAAAATTCGTGTGTGGTCTGCCGGAACGAGCGCTTCCGGCAGGTTCAGGAATTGAGAAATCTCTTTCGACAAACGAGTTGGTCGAGGTTTGAGGTCTGGATCGCCCCTGTTTTCACCGAAGAGGTTTGCGGGCAGAAGGCCCTGGAGTCTTTCTGGGAGAAGATCACCCGGATAACCGGGGCTCCTTCGCTGCCGCCGAAAGCACCCGCGCCCCCGCAGGTTGCGGTGGAATCGCGCGTGGAGCACCCGCGCCCGGGGGCGAGCCTCTTGATCTTCGCCGGCAAGGGCGGCGTGGGAAAGACGACTTTGGCCTGCGCCACGGCCCTGCAAGTGGCGCAAGACAGTCCCGGGAAGAATGTCCTTCTGTTCTCGACCGGGCCTGCTCATTCGTTGTCAGGTTGTCTCGAGATGCGAATCGACTCACGGCCGAGGGTTGTCGTGCGCGGCCTTTCGGCGATGGAGATTGACTCCCAGGCGGAGTTTGAGGCTTTGAAAAAACAATACGCGGGCGACATTGAGAAATTCCTGGCGTCGGTGTCGCGCAGCTTTGACTTGACCTTTGACCGCGAAGTCCTGGAGCGGACTTTGGATCTCTCTCCCCCCGGCCTGGACGAAGTCATGGGGCTGACCCGCGTCATGGCCCTGCTCGCCTCAGGCCAATACGACACCCTGGTCCTCGATTCCGCCGCCACCGGTCACCTGATTCGTTTGCTGGAGCTTCCGGAAACGGTGGACCAGTGGCTTAAGGCATTCTTCGACTTGTTCCTCAAATATCCGCAAGTCTTCCGATTTACCAAGTTCACCCAGAGGCTGGTGGAAATTTCAAAAAACCTCAAGAGATTGAAAGGACTGCTGAGCGATCCCTATGGGTCAGCGGTCTACGCGGTCAGCATTCCAACCGATATGGCTTTTGAGGAAACACGCGACCTCCTGGCCGCCTGCGACCGGCTGGGTATCGGCGTGGCGGGCTTGTTTCTTAACCTTGTTACTCCCCCCAGCGATTGCGAACTGTGCTCCGCGCTGTGCCGCAGAGAGGCTCGGGTGGGAGACAAGTTCCACCAAACTTTTTCAGGCAAGGAGATCACGATGGTACATCGTCAAGGTGAAATCAGGGGGATCAGCCGGTTGGCTGAATTGGGGGAGGCCATTTATGCAGGCACGCGGGAGCAATCGCCGGTCTATGTCAATTGAAAACGGTCCCTGGGATGCCCCGCCCGCGATCGCCGGGCCCTCGCTGGATGATCACGCGCGGGTGTGCCTGTGCGAGGTGCTCGACCGGGTCCTGAACAAGGGTGTTGTCCTGGCCGGCGATCTGACCATTTCGGTCGCAGACATCGACCTGATCTATCTGGGGCTGGAGGTGGTTCTCACCTCGGTTGAGACCGCGCGAGATGGGCTTCGCCGGGCACCCGCGGGACACGTCGTCAACTGGACAGCCGGAACGGAGGAGCCCCATGGAATCATCTGAGCACGCGCGCGTTGAGTCGGAGGCGCTGGGCGACTTCGCTCGCGTGATGGCCGCGGGCCCCCTCGCTCGGGCATTGGACGAGAAACAGCGCCCGCCCGCTCGCTTGAAGCTCGATGCGACGAATGCCAAAAACGGGCTCGGGCAACTGGTGCTGACTGTGGTGAAGCTCTTGCACGAATTGATGGAGCGCCAGGCCATCCGCCGCATCGACGCCGGTTCTCTAACTGACCAGCAGATCGAACGACTCGGAATCACCTTGATGAGGCAGGCTCAGGAAATTGATCGTCTGCGAAATGAATTTGGCCTCGAAGAAGAGGATCTCAACCTGGATCTTGGCCCGCTCGGAAAGCTTTTGTAAAAGGAGAAGCTATGGCGCAGCAACGCAGCCTGTCTCACTCAGTTGAAACTTCTACACTCTCAGACGTGCTGGAGCGGGTGTTGGACAAAGGGATCGTCATTGCCGGGGATATCCGGGTGAAACTGGTCGACATCGAACTTCTGTCGGTTCAGATTCGCCTGGTCATTTGCTCGGTCGACAAGGCCAAGGAGATGGGGATGGATTGGTGGGTCAACAACCCGATTTTCCAAAGGCAAGCTGGCCAAGAATCCCTGGCGGGCTCGCTCGCCAGCATCGAGGAAAGAATGGCAAGGCTGGAGGCCTCTTTCAGCAAGAAGGATCGGATGAACGAGCCCTCCCTGGCGAGCGCCGTTCGTCAAGGCTAGCGCGAGCGAGCACTGAAGAAAACGCAAGCCGACGAGCCGCTTCCCTCCGCCCGGCCGCTGCGGGCGCTGATTCTTGAGCAAACCCCTCCCGGTGTGAGCGAGCGCCGGCGGCCGTTCAATCCGCGGCGTTTTTGTGTGTTAATGCCTGTCGCGACGATGCGGCTTCACGTCGGTCTTGCGCTCACGCATTGCCTGCCCGCCCGGGTGGGCTCGGCGTCACGCCGGCTTACTGTCCGTCTTGAATCGAGCGAAGATCATCGAGCTTGGTGTTAAAGGAGATAGCGCCACAGTGGTAGAATCTAGATTCTAAACCCTCGCGGTTGAACAAGCCATTTCTTGTGTTATGATTAGCTGGATTTGAGCGGCGGGGGTAATTCAGCGGTAGAATGCCAGCTTCCCAAGCTGGACGTCGCGGGTTCGATCCCCGTCCCCCGCTCCATCCTTTCAACACCTTAGAGAAACTGGCCGAAGGGCGTACTCCAGTTTACTCCATTACATGACGCGCAAGGCCGATTCGAAAGCGTTTAAGGCTTCCTTGCGAGGGCCGAGCGCGGTCGTGGTGTAAACATTCAAATCTACGTCAACTGAGTGGCCGAGTTGGTCGGCCACTGTCTTGGGATCGACCTTAAGTTCTCGCATTAGTGAAGCGTGCGTGCGCCGCATCACCTGGAAATTCACCCATTCGAGGCCGACGGGCTTCAGCCGGGGCGCTATCCATCGCCTCCAGCAAGTGTCCGTCGCAAGTGGGGTCTTTCGTGTCTCAGAAGGGAAAACCCATTCCTCAAATCTCCGAATTTCCAGTCTTCTGTTTGGGCCTTGCTGCTGCGTGTAAATTGGGGCCAGAATTTCCGCCAGCTTGTCTTGTGCTTGGGACTTGGTGATCTTGCCCGCTTTCCCAAGCGCCTTATTTCGGCGGTGCCCCCCCTTCCACCATGGGGCTATCCAACGTCCACGAACTACTTTCAAATTCCCTTGCTGATGCCGTTTACGACTCATGAGATTCTCCTCCCATGGGTCCGTCGGCGTCGACTTCCGGCACGGGCATCATACCATCAACAGACCCTTTCTCATTGAGGCGTTTCCAACGCTCCAGGGCGCTACGGCGTACCAACTTCCTTCGGCCCATATGGATTGCCGGTGATGGAGAGACAGGCTTCCCAGTGCACCCGAGACATTAAACCTCGCGATACCCGGAACCGTCGCCCCGAACCGGAACATGCCGCCGCCGATTCCCAAAATGTAAAACAGTGCGTCAAGTTCGCGCCCCCATGCATAAACCGCAGACTCTCTGGAAAACGAGGTCAGCTACCCGCTCCGTGGGTCCAGCCGGTCAGTCCGCGTATAGATAAGAACGTACGCGCCACCAGAGGGTCTCGGCAGGATAGCCGCACTTTTTGGAAGGCAGGTGCACTCGCTCCATTCGGGCGCATCCCCAACGCAACGCAGCTTTGATCGAGTCGGCGATAAGGCCGTTATACATCCAAGTGGAAAGTAGCGCAGACCCAGACATCCCAGAACCCCGTATCTAGGGAGTTTGCATGCGAGTGGCAGTTCAACGGTTTCGACAAACCGTCAAATCTGAACTGTGGTAGGTCTACACTAGGCCGTCACCCAGGACCTACGTTGGACGGTGGGGGCTACCTGGGAGTTTGATTTGCACTTCGACTTCGCCGGAGGCTTCACTGACCCCGAAGGAATTGGCGTGGTTCCGCCACCTGTCTCAAGCACATTTCCACTGGAGGACTCCGGAAGCGGTCGAAATCGACACCAGCGCCGGGTGGCCAAAGAGGGTTCGGGACTTCTTTAGGCGGCCACGAGATCCGCCCGGATTCATCATCGGCCCAGTTCCACTCCCTTGGACTGAGCCTCGCAAGTCTGCGCTTGTTGGGCGAGGCGGGTTTTCATCCGGCGCGACTGCTCCGCCGTGAAATTCAATTCAGCGCGGCCTCCCATGGTGAAGTCATGGTCAGACCAGTGGGCGCGCATGATGCCGCTTGGGGAATGCGCTTTCGCGCCCAAGAGCAGGTGGCCAATCTCGTGGGCCATGACTCGGCCTAGGAGGACTGGCGTCGCGGCACGTGGGCCGCTCGACAATTTACTGATGCGGTCATAGAAGACGCTCGCCATAACGCTTTCGCCAGTGTTGTACAAGAGCGTAAACCCGAGTGAGTCTGGCGATTCCTCGAGCGCGGCAACCATCGCCTTGGGCATTATCTGCAGGATATAGCTGTTCGCTTGGCATGCTGATTGGCGATTGGGGGAGTAGTCCCCGTCGGCGGGCGGCCCCGACCAAAGCACCCAACGAGTGTCCACGTCGGCTTGCGCGAGGATTCTGGTGGCTTCACCTTCAGCATCCGACAGTGTCGAAGGATTCAAATGGGCGTAATCATAGACCCTTAGGGTAATCGCCCATGTGCCCTTTTCGGTGTTTGGGGGATTCTTTGCCAAAGCCAGCGTGCCGGATTCTGTGGCCGTGAGTGCCACCAAGCCTGCTGCCCAGGCCAAATAAGTTGCTAGACTTCCTGCCTTGTTTGTTTTGATCATGTCGCCCTCCTCCACGAACTCGCGTGCTGAGGGCGACTTTGGGCTTGGCGGGCGGGTACCTCAATGCAACAGCTCTTACGCCTGGATTACTTCTTAGCGACGGGCTAACTAACTGGCAGGAATGGTGGTTGCTGGTGTCTTCGAAGTGGTTTACGCCCGTGGCGAGAACGCTTAAGGGGCTGCGCACTGCCGGAACCTGGAGGGTATGGAGGGTTCGCTCTCACCCGCGAACGGCTGGATCCCCCTTGAATTGCCAACAACGCGGTGGTAGAGTCGGGGGCAGTAGCCCGCAGGACCTCCTATGCAAATCACGCCGCGCGCCCATGTTGTGCGTCTGGGGCCCTTCCGATTGGACCTCAAAGCCGGGGAACTGCACAAGGAGGGGCGCAGAGTGCGCCTGCAGGAACAACCCTTCCGGGTTCTCCAAATGCTGGTGGAGTGTCCGGGTGAGGTGGTGACGCGGGAAGAGCTCCAGAAGAGGCTTTGGCCCAACGACACCATCGTGGAATTCGACCACAGCATCAACGCCGCCATCAAGAGGTTACGGGACGCGCTGGGTGACACGGCGGAGGAGCCGAAGTACGTGGAGACGGTAGCCCGCCGGGGCTACCGGTTGGTGGTCTCGGTGGAATGGGAGGAGGCAAGCCCCGCTGCCCCCGCTCACCCGATGGCCGGTGCGCGTACAGCGGAGAACGCCGCGGAGGTTATCGCACCACCCCAGGCGGCTGCCCCCATAGTCGAACCGGTCAGCCTGGAAGTGCCCGCCGCTCCTGACGCCGCCGACTTCACCCATTCCGACCTGATCGGCCGCACCTTGTCGCACTACCGCATTCTGGAGCGGCTGGGTGGGGGCGGCATGGGGATTGTGTATAAGGCAGAAGACATCCGCCTGGGCCGCAAGGTAGCGCTGAAATTCTTGCCCACGGGCCTTGCAAAAAACCCCACGGCGCTGGCGCGGTTCCTGCGGGAGGCGCGTGCCGCCTCCGCGCTCAATCACCCCCACATCTGCACGGTCTATGAGGTCGACGAGGTGGAGGGACAGCCCTTCCTGGCGATGGAGCTGATGGAGGGGAAGACGCTGAAGCACCTCATCAATGGCAAGCCTCTGCCAGTGGGCCAGATCCTCGACCTGGGGATAGAGATTGCCGACGCACTCGAGGCCGCGCACGCCCAGGGCATCGTGCATCGCGACATCAAGCCTGCGAATATCTTTGTGACGAAGCGCGGAGAAGCCAAGATCCTGGACTTCGGGCTTGCGAAGCTACAAGGGTCAGGGAGCGGGGTTCAGCGGCCGGGAAGCCCTCCAACCGCCGAGGGCAACCCTCGCCCCCCCGGTTGGGAGGGCGCCGAGAGCAGCGAAGCGCGCGAGCGGATACCACCGCACGGCACTCCCTCTCTCCCCATCGAAGCGGATGAAATCAGCGTCGCGGGCGCTGCGATGGGGACGGCGGCCTACATGTCGCCAGAGCAAGCGCGGGGCGAAAAGCTGGACGCGCGCACCGACCTGTTCAGCTTCGGCGCGGTGCTCTACGAAATGGCGACGGGCCGGCAGGCTTTCAGCGGAGAGACTTCGGGCGAGATTCGGGAAGCGATTCTGACGCGCCAACCAACACCCCCACAGCGCCTGAATCCCGCCATCAATCGCAGGCTCCAAGCGATCATCGAAAAGGCGTTGCAGAAAGACCGCGACGTTCGTTACCAGCGCGCCTCGGAGGTTCGTGCCGACCTGGAGCGCCTTGTGTCCCCGCAGCGAGGGCGCCTCCGAGGGACTCCTATACAACAGCGCTGGCTTGTGGCCGGAACGGCCGGCGTGCTCGTCGCGCTGCTCGCGACGCTCATCGGTCTTAATGTGGCGGGCCTGCGCGACCGCCTGGCCCCTTACCTAGGGTGGCGCGGCACTACACCCGCACAGGGGCTGCGCATCCAATCCATCGCCGTGCTGCCGCTCGAAAACCTTTCCCGCGACCCCGATCAAGAATACTTTGCCGACGGCCTGACCGATGACCTGATCGCTGACCTGGGCAAGATTGCAAATCTGCGAGTGATTTCGCGAACCTCGGTGATGCGATACAAGGGCGGTGCCAGGAAGCTGCTGCCGCAAATCGCGCGGGAGCTAAACGTGGACGCCGTGGTGGAAGGCACGGTGCAGCGCTCCGGCGACCGGGTACGAATCAGCGCACAATTGCTGGAGGCCCGGACCGACAGGCACTTGTGGGCCGAAACCTACGTACGGGACTTCGGAGAAATCATCGGGCTGGAGGAAGAGGCGGCGCTGGCCATCGCCCACGAAGTCAGCGGACGGCTGACCACCGCCGAAGAGGCGCGCCTGGGCAGCAAACGAGTGGTCAATCCGCGCGCCTACGATGCCTACCTCCATGGTCGTTATCTTTGGAACGAGAGAACCGCGGAAACTGCTGTGGGGGCTCGCGTCTACTTCGAGCAGGCCCTGCGGGAGGACCCCGGCTTTGCGCTCGCCTACTCCGGACTGGCTGATTACCATTCGGTGAGCTGGTACGCCAAGTTCGACCAACCCCTGGCGGAAACTTACGCCCGCAAGGCGGTGGCGCTCGAACCCGACCTCGCAGAAGCCCACGCCTCGCTCGGAATCACTTGTGTGTACCAGAGGAGATTCGCGGAGGCGGAGAAGGAGCTGAAAAAGGCAATTGAGTTGAATCCGAACTATGCCATGGCCTACCACTGGTATTCCCAATACCTGCTGATCCTTGGCCGCCTGACCGAAGCGCTGGCGGAAAACGACCGGGCTCGGCAATTGGACCCCTACTCATTGCCAATCAACTTTCTCCGCGGCGTCATGCTCCTCGGCCAGCATGATTATGATCGGGCGATAGAGCAGTTGGGGAGGGCGGCGGCAATAAATCCGCAATCGCCGTTACCCCACCAAGAACTGGGGCGCATCTATTGGATCGAGGGCAGGGTTCCGGACGCTCTGGCCGAAGAGAGGAAGGTAGCAGCCCTAGCACACGATTCGGCGCTGTTCCACAACCAGGAGGAGATCGCCGCCGCTTACGCAAAATCCGGCCTGCCCGGTGCGCAACTCAAGGCCGCGCAACTCGAGGAGCAAGCCTACGAAGCCAATCGGCAGGGGCGAGAGAGCGGCGCGTCCTCCCAAAACTTGGACTATTATCACGCTTTATATCTCGCCTTCCGGTACGGGCTCCTCAAGGATAGGGAGAAAGCGCTGCATTGGTTGAGTCAAGCTTCCCACGAGCGACCGGACCTCATCACCTATGAGAAAAGCGCACCTGAGCTCGACTTCCTGCGCTCCGACCCGCGTTTCCAGGACCTCCTGCGCCGCATGAACTTCCCGCCGTAGTTCGCTGCGTGCCTGAGCCCTCTGACCCTGAAGAAAAAGTCGGGTGATTTACCCTCCTGTTCAAATGAAAAGAAGGCATGCCGGCGGACCATTAATTGGGTTACAGCCTACCTTTCTACCGGTCTTTGGAGACGCCCGAGGGCTGTTGAACAGGCCAACGCACCAGCTAAACCCAATGGGGAGTGAAAAACGCTCTACCCAGAGAATGCGACGACCGCCCTTCGAAAGCGGGCTAGCCCAAGTTCGTCACGGTGAGGAGGTTTTTGATTTAATTTGGCCCTCCGTGACTGGGTAACATTTTTGTTTTCAGTCCGACCTTTCTGAAAAGCGAATGTAGTGTAGACCAACCCTCTTGCACTCGCGGGTGGGTGCGTGCCAGTATCGCCCCGATGTTCTTGCGGCTCAATCATCGGGACAAAGACGGCAAGGATCACACTTACTGGTCCCTGGTCGAAACCGTACGCACGCCCGACGGTCCACGTCAGCGCACCTTGTGCTATCTGGGTGAGCTGAACGACTCGGCGCAGGCGCGCTGGCTGAAGGTGATCGAAGTCTTCAACGAGCAGGGCGAGCGCCGGCAGTTGAAACTGTTTCCTTCTGACGTGGAGTTGCCGGAGAACGATCCGGATGTGGTTCAGGTGCGGGTAAGCCGGGTGCGTTTCGAGCGGGTGCGGCAGTTGGGAAGTTGTTGCCTGGGTCTGGAACTGTGGAAGCGTTTGGAGCTGGACCGGTTCTGGGAAAAGTTGCTGGATGCGGAAGCCGCCGATGTGCCCTGGTCGCGGGTGGCCGCTCTGCTGGCGATCAACCGCTTGTGTGCTCCCTCCAGCGAGTTGGGCATCGAGGAGCGCTGGTATCCCACCACGGCCCTGGATGATCTGCTGGGGATAGCGGAGGGCAAGATCAACGACACCCGTTTGTATCGCTGCCTGGATCGTCTGCTGCCTCGCAAGACCCCACCGGAGCGACATCTGAAGGAACGTTACGGTGAGTTGTTCGGGGCTGAATTCGACGTGTTGCTCTACGATCTGACCAGCACCTATGTGGAAGGACAAGCGGAGAAGGACCCGCTGCTGCAACGCGGCTACTCGCGCGATCATCGGCCGGACTGCAAGCAGGTGGTGATCGCGCTGATCGTCAACGCCGAGGGTTTTCCCTTGAGCTACGAAACTTTCGATGGCGACCGCGCGGATGTGACCACGCTGGAAACCGTTATGCGCATGGTGGAACGCAAGTACGGACGAGCGCGGCGGATCTGGGTGTTCGATCGGGGCATCGTGAGCGAAACCAACCTGGCGGCGCTGCGCCGGCGAGGCGGGCAATACTTGGTGGGTACGCCGCGCGCCAAGCTGAAGGGGATGGAATGCCAACTTCTCGAAGGCGCCTGGACGCAAGTGCGGGAAGAAGTAGAAGCTCAGTTGGTGCCCCTGCCAGGCGGCAGCGAAACGTACGTGCTGTGCCGCTCCACGGCGCGGCGGGAAAAAGAACGTGCCATCCGCCGACGCTTCTCGGGTCGCATGGAGCGAGCCCTGGCGCGTCTGGCCGAGCGTGTGGAGAAAGGGCAACTGAAAGACCGAGCAAAAATCGAGCGACGGCTGGGCAAGATTCAAGAACGTTATGTTCAGGTGGCGGACCTGTACGAAGCAGACCTTCATCCAGTTGAAGGATGCTGGCTCTTGCGTTGGAACCTGATCGAGGAGCGTCGGGCCTGGCGTGAGGCGCGGGAAGGCGCCTACTTGCTGCGCACCAACTTGCAGGGAGCGTCGGTGGAAGAACTCTGGACCAAGTATATCCAACTCACCGAGGCGGAGGCCGCCTTTCGCGCTCTGAAAAGCGAGTTGTCGATTCGACCCTTGTTTCACCAACTGGAGCCTCGCGTGAAGGCGCACATCCTAGTCGCCTTTCTGGGCTACTCGTTGTGGGTCACCTTGAAACATCTGCTGCGCAGGAACCATTCGGATTGCTCACCCGCCCAAGCCTTGGCGAAACTGGCCGCCATCCACAGCGCCGACATCGTTCTCCCCACCACCGACGGCCGGGAGATTCGCCTGCGCCGTGTTCCGGCTCTTACGGCTGAACAACAAAAACTCCTCACCGAACTTAACCTCTCACTGCCTGACCACTTGAATTTGAACTTCGAATGTAGTGTAGACTCGGCCATAGCCTGAACTGATTCTAAAACACTTAACTGGCTATCGGCTCGCTTTGTGACGAACTTGGGCTAGGCTGCCATCGATCTTGGCATTGGTAACGATTAGTCGCCTACTGTTTACCAATCGCCAGTGGCTCTGCGCTTTGACGAGAAACGGGCCTACTCGCGGAAGTGCAGCCCCTGACTCCCCAAAAGTCGGCATCGAGAAAGTTACGTCCCTGCTTGCGATGACTTGGACGTATAGTCGGCAAACCGCAGATGTGACCTCGGGGGGGAATACCTGGCGTTCCGGAGGAGAGGCGGGTTCTCATTTTCCGGCCACGGGCACACCGCAGAACGACATCTTGTCGCACCCCCTAGAGCCCGGAATCCAATTTGCATGCTCTCTACGTGACGGACCCAAGTCGCACCAAGAGGCCGCCGAATTCAAGGGCTACCCTACCGTAGATGGACCGGCTGGGTAAAGGCCCCATTACCGGCCGAATCCCAGATGGCAAAGCGAATCCACCGTTTGTCCGTGGAATCGAAGGGGATCGTAAAGCGATGGCTGCCGAAGGGCGCGAGTTCTGTTTCCCCTACAATCTTCCGGTCCACGGTCGTGCCGTCGCTCCAGACCAGCTCCACAAATTCCAGGGGGAAGGTCCATTCCGCGTCTGCCGTGAAGGTCCTCTTCACGCCCGTGCCCTCGATGGCGTAATTCCGCAAGAGGACTTCGCCGGTGCTCACATAGAAATCGCCCGCGCGCATGGTGCGAAGAATCGGAGTCCAGTCCTCGTCGAAGCCCGGAAGGCGGGCAAGCTTGACGTAGTTCACGATCAGTTGGGGATAGGTCTCATCGTCAGGATATTTCAAATACGTGTCACCCTCGGCGATCATGTATTTCGGACCGGCCCAGTTGTTCATATCGTCCAGCACGCCGAAGCAGCGCGTCTCGCAAATTCGCGGCTCGGATTGATCAACAGGCAACGATTGGTAGGAGGCGCCCAGGAACCGGTCGCTTTTGAAGTGATCCCGATCACGCACCGCATCGGGGTAACCCGCGGAGCCTTTCGTCCGGGGATGCGTTTGCCACATCAAACCCTGTTCGTCTTGAAGCAATTGCAACTCGTCCGCCGCCGAACCCGTGTGGTACACCTTGCCGTACTTGGGATCCTGCTCCGTGAAAGGCTGGCCGGATTCCCGCACGCGGCTCCAGTAGACGGGCTTGGGGAACACGAACGTGTAATGCCCGCCCAGTGCGCCGTCAGGCTCTTCGCCCGGCATGATCAGGAAAGTACGATCGGAAAAGCGGCGGCAACCGTCAAAGTAGTCCTTCTGTTCACGGAATCGAATGGGCCCAGGGTCCTTGACGTGCCCGTCGCCGTGGAAGTCGGACATCATCGCGATGTTGATCCCCAGCCCGCGGAACACCGGTACAAAACCCGGTTGGAGATCGAGGGTGCCTGCGTCCTCCAGCATTTCGGTGAAGCGCGTGTGAAAATGGCTAACCGCAACCTGGTAGCCCGGCATCGGTTTAAAGGTGTCGTTGTGGGTGAAGGCCAGGACTTTGGCCTGCGT
>Ga0187848_10001525_pt1 | contig 19563 bp, 14 predicted proteins | sample June2016WEW_4_40_FD_132424 | JGI IMG/M metagenome (GOLD analysis project Ga0187848, IMG submission 132424) | Peatland microbial communities from SPRUCE experiment site at the Marcell Experimental Forest, Minnesota, USA - June2016WEW_4_40 | ecosystem: Environmental > Terrestrial > Soil >... | reverse complement strand
TGTCGCCATCGCACGCATGGTCGCCGTGATGGCCGTCCTGCTTGCCGCCGCATGCGCCATCGCGGCAGAGGTCCCGGCGGCCATTGCCCCTCAACCCATTAATAGCCGTGGTGTTCCGGCTTACGCATCTGCCGGCACCGCATCGTACGGCAACAATGCGACGTACGCCCAGGAGGGGAAGTGGATCGCCGACTGCGAATGGACCGTGTTCAGCTCACCTGCCTGGCTGGCGTACGACCTGTCCGGCGTTCCCGCGGCCGATCGGGCGAAGATCCTTGTGGTCTGGTACGGCGGCGGCCAGGGGTATGATTGCAGCATCATCAAGGGCGCAAGCTATCGCATGCCCGGCCCGTACGTCATTGAAGGGAATCGAGCGCCTGGGGGCGCAAAGAGTCCACCCACGACAGGTTGGGCGACCCTTGTCAGCGGCGATGATCCGCAGCTCTACCATTCCCGCCAGCATGTGATCGAGCTGGCGGGCAATAACTGGCTGCGATTCCGCGTCCTGTCCGAGAACCCCAACAATAAAGGCGGCAACCCCGGGACCTCGATCAAGCTGGATGTCTACAACGCGGCCAACGGAATCACCGATGACTGGATCATCTACGGCGACTCCATCACGATGATGACGTTCGTCACCAACTGCATTGGCCCGCTCGTGCATGCGAAGTCGCCGGCATACAACCCCATCTGGGAAGGCGGCGGCCTTGGATTCATGACAGCGCGAGATGGGGCCGGCAAACTGCTGCCCAAGTGGCTGCCCCTTTTCCCGGGCAAGTACGTTTGTCTGGCTTACGGTACCAACGACGCCAATCTTGGGCGGCCGGCCAACCAGCGCGATATCTCCGGCTTCTATAACAACTATGAGTCGATGGTCAAGCAGATCCTGGCCGCGAACAAGGTCCCTGTCGTCGGCACGGTTATCTGGGCGAAGGATGACGGCTTTCGACAGAAGAACCTCGAGTTGTACAACGCCCAACTGCAGCGCCTCAAGGCGAAGTACCCGCAGATCCTCGACGGCCCGGACCTTTACGGCAAGTTCAAGGACCACCCCGAGTGGTATCAGGATGCCTTGCACCCGAACCCCGCGGGCAGAGACATCCTCCGCCGCACGTGGGCACAGTGGGCGTTGGACGCCGCATACGGGGCCGGCGGGAAATAGTGGCACGGCGAGCGAGATCAAAGCACATTTGCCGAGCGTCTATTGACACGACGACAACGGATGCCCGGCTCTGCCCACCTACTCCCCCGTCACCGCGGCGCGGATCACCACCGCGGCCTGCTGCTCCTGCTCGGCCGTCAGCCGCGAGGGGATGGGAATGACGATCGAGCGGGCGAACAGGGCGTCGCTCTGCGGGCAACTGCCCTGGGCATAGGAATGCACCGAGTCCTGGTTCTGCGGCAGGCTCCAGGGGTTCCCGGCCGGCGAGAGGGGCATCTTGCCGACCAACTGCGGCACGTTCGAGTAGATGTGCAGGCCGTATTCGGCCACCCGCGAGGCCCCGTCCAACCCGGCCTCGGCCATCCGCCGCACCGCCCGCAGGGCCCTGTCCGCGTCCGCCAGCAGCAGGACGAGGAACGGGCCGGTATCGCCCGCCTCGTCGTTCAGGCGGCGGAAGGCCAGGCCGGGGGTGCCGGCCAGGAGGGTCTTGATCCGCTGTTTCGAGGCCCGCATGTGGGCCACGATCTGCGGCAACTTCCGGAGCTGGACCGAGGCCACCGCGCCGCACAGCTCGCTCATGCGGCGGCCGAGGCCCCAGGTGTGCGACTGCACCCCGGTGTCGCGGGGCGCGGCGCCGACCCACGGGATGCCCAGGTCGTGGGCCGAGACGCACCGCTCAAACAGGGCCGCATCGTCGGTCACCAGCAGTCCCCCTTCGCCGGCGGTGGCGTTCTTGTTCATCTGCAGACTGTACACGCCGACGCGGCCGAAGGTGCCCAGCTTCCGGCCGCGGAACTCGCCACCGTTGGCCTGGGCACAGTCCTCCAGCACCGGGATGCCGTGCCGCTGGGCCACCGCCATGATCGCCGTCATGTCGCACGGCACGCCGGCCATGTGCACCGGCACGATCAGCCGGGTCCGCGGGGTAATCTTCCGCTGGAGGTCGCGGGGGTCCATGGTCAGCGAGTCGTCCACCTCGCAGAGCACGGGGATCGCGTTGGCCGTCACGACCGCCCCGACGGTCGAGACCCAGAAGAAGGCCGGCAGGATCACCTCCGCGCCCGGCCCGATGCCCAGGGCCGTCATGGCCGTCATCAGGGCCCCGGTACCGCTGTTGAGGGCCAGGGCGTGCCGGCTGCCGTAGAACTGGCAGGCCGATTGTTCCAGGGCCGCGACGAATCGCGGCGCGACCTTTCCGTAGTAGCGGAACAGCGCCCCGCTGCGGAGCACCTCCAGCGCCGCCTCTTCTTCCTCGGGGCCCAGCCAGTAGATGCCGGGAAACGGTTGCGGCCAGGTCATCTTCATGGAATGAGTCCTCCTCGGTCCTCGCATGAGTATACCGGGAGAACGCGGATCTTCCAAGACGGCGGTGGCCATGACAGGGGGGTTAGACACCCCCCGGTATCCGCGAACAAGGCTTATCGGGCGCAGGAACTCACGGGACGCACAGGTCCTAGTGGCCCGGCGGTGTTGAATGGATCGCTGTTGGCGGCGGCCAAAGGCTGATCCGACCGGCCGTGGACAGGTCCACTTGGTCCCGAAGCGCCTCGAAGCCAATCTGGCGTCGCTGGAGGTCCGCGATGAGCCGCTGCCCGGCGAAGCTCCAAAGTGTCACGGGTAAATGGCAACTTCGTGCGTATGGGGTCGAGCGGAGCGAGCCCCACCTGCACTCTCTGCGGCGCAAGAAAGCCCTGCCGCCTTTGCACTCATCGTGCGAGGCCCGATAATGGAAGATATGGAAGAACGGCTGCAAACCGACCTGGAGTACTCGCTGGAGACCGTGGCCTGCATCGGCGCCTGCGGCCTGGCTCCCTGCGCGATGATCAACAACAAGGTCGAGGCGCAACTCACGCCCGAGAAGGTGGCAGAGTCGCTGCGAAAGGCGGCCGACGATGCGGAAGGACTGGAAAAAAGGGGACAGTCCCCATTTGTGCGACGACCATGCAAACATGGTGCCCGCCTCCGGGTCGTTCCGGCAAATGGCACCCAGAGGGTACCCGGTCCCCTTTTTTCCTCCCTGCAACGGCGGGCCCAAGCGGCATGGCAGGCCTCGCAGGACGGCCGGAAACCACGGATCCTGGTGGGCACCGCCACCTGCGGCCGCTCGGCGGGGGCGCTGGAGGTCCTGGATGCCCTGGGGCGGGAGCTGCACGACCGCGGACCGGATTGCCGCATCATGGAGGTGGGCTGCCTCGGCCTATGTTACGCCGAGCCGGTCGTCACGGTGTTCAGGCCATCTCGGCCGGGCATCGCGTATGGGAACGTCGCCCCCGCAATGGTCCCGCGATTGGTGGCAGGCTGCCTGCTGGACGGCGATCCAAAGCGGATTGGCAGATCATCTGCCGGCTTGCCCGGCGGATGGGGGCCGAGGGCTTCGCCTTCTCGCACCCCGGCGAGATCATGGGCGAGATTGCCGCCCTGACGCCCAGCTATCGCGGCATCTCCTACCCGCGATTGGACGGCGGCGGATTGCAGTGGCCCTGCCCCGCGGCGGACCATCCCGGCACGCCGGTCCTGAACGGCGAGCGCTTCCTCACCGCCGCCGACGCCGCGCTGCGGCCCGGCGATCGGCTCCTGCTCCTCTCGGCCGATGCAGGCGGATAGACTGCTCAAAAACCCCGGCCGCCGAGCCGTGCCACCAGGCGCTCGGAAAGGACAACGATGTCCTCGATGCAGAAAAAAGCGTCGATGTTGGCCGGCAGGAGGAGCGTCGCGGACGGCGGGAATTCCTCGTCGGCGGCGTGCCAGATCAGCCGCACGCACACCCGGGGAAACATGTCGAAGTCGAAGGCCGCGTCGCCGCCGGCCGCCGGGCGCCCGCCGAGGGCGACTGCCGCCGCGCGGAGCGGTCGGGCGTCCCGGCCGGCCGTGGCGCAGAGCCGCGCGATCGCCCGTTGCTGATAGACCCCGGCATACGTTCGCGCAGCCGCCAGATCGGCGAACGTGACCTCCGGGGCAAGCTTCTCGGGGCGCCCGGCAAGGGCCAGGTAGTGCAGCACGAGAATCCGCCAAGCCGGACCCACTTCCCGCCCGGCGGACGTGGTGACCCGCCGGGCCGAGAGGTCCACGGCCAGCGTGTCGTCCAAGACCGGCAGCCGCCACGCGACCGCCGCCCCCTGCGCCCCCAGCCACAGCAGTTGCTCGGCCGTCTGACCGCCGAGGGCCACGTAGGCCAGGGCTTCCGCCCGCTTCAGATTGTCTTGTGGTCCGGGCATAGGGCATTCAGGATCGCTCGCGGCGGGTCGAGGGATGAATCCAACACATTCCTTGGCCAGCGAACACCACTGGGCGCAGCCGAAATTGGCGCCCGGGTTCAAGAACCTGTGGCCGCAGCGACGGCAACGGCCGGCCGACTCGTCCCTGAAGATCTCCACCGTGGCGCCGCATTCGGGGCAGGGCGTCTCGACCACCGGGTCTCCCGTCCAGTACCGGCTGTCTTGGCCCGGGCATTTCATCGCTCATCCCGTCCAGGGACGGGTTGTCTTGTCCCCATCAGCCGTCAATACTATCCGAGCAGGGCGGCAGGCTCAAGGAGGAGAACCGGTGGGAAAATGTGATCTTTTTCAGTGACCATTGACACGGCACCGATGGGGACTCCCACGGGGACCCGGGTTTGCATTTTGTAGAAGAACGGGTATGATGATTTTTGCCGGCCAATACCGGCAATAATAGCACCGAGGCATCTGCTGCCACTCTTGTGGTTGAAGTTGCCCCAGTCGACGTGGGTAGACGGAATGAAGTTGGCAATCGTCGGCAAAGGTGGGGTAGGAAAAACCACGGTGGCCGCAGCCCTGGCCAGGCGGCTGGCCGCGGCAGGGCAGCCGGTCATCGCCGTGGACGCGGATCCCGACGGAAACCTGGCAGCCGCCTTGGGGGTCCCCGAGAGCCGCATCCCCACGCCGATCGCAAACATGCGCGAGCTGATCCTCCAGCGGACCGGGGCCCAGGACTCCGGCGCCGGTTTGATGTTCAGACTCAACCCCGACGTCGACGACCTGCCCGAGCGATTCGCGGTGAATGCCGGCGGGGTGATGCTCCTCGTGCTGGGCACTGTCGAGCTGGGGGGCAAGGGGTGCATGTGCCCGGAAGGCGCCGTGCTGAAGGCCCTCATGCAACACCTCCTGTTGCGGGTCTCGCAGCACGTGGTCTTGGACATGGAGGCCGGACTGGAGCACATGGGCCGCGCCTCGGCCCGCGGCGTCGAGGCCATGCTCACGGTCGTCGAGCCGGGCATGCGCAGCGTGCAGACCGCCCTGCGCATCCAGCGGCTTGCCAAAGACATCGGCATCGCCCGGACGTTGGTGGTGGTCAACAAGCTTCGCGGGCCGCACGAGCTGGAAGTGCTCCGCGCGGCGCTGGCCGGTCAGACGATCCTCGGCACGCTCCCCTACAACGCCGCCCTGGCCCGCGCCGACCTGGAGGGCCGGGCCCAGGACGGGGAAGACCCCGCCTGGGCCGAGGCGATCGCGCGGATCGTCGAGGCCCTGGAACAACAAGTCCAGCCACCCGCCGAGGCGGGCTGTCCCTGAGTAAATGAACCGTCAGCCAACGAACCCTCAGTAACCCCGGAAGTCTTTATGGAGAAAATCAATCACCGTTCCGCTGACCCGGCCAGCCGGGAGATGTTGGTTGTGGCGGGCCGCGCGGGGCTGGAGACGGCGTGGGACCGGCTCGAGTCGCAGCAGCCGCAGTGCGGCTTCGGCAGCTTGGGGATCTGTTGCCGGCACTGCTTCATGGGGCCGTGCCGCATCGACCCATTCGGCGGCGGGGCGCAGGAAGGCATTTGCGGGGCCACGGCCGAGACCATCGTCGCCCGGAACTTGCTGCGGAACATCTGTTCGGGCGCAGCCGCGCACAGCGACCACGCCCGCGACGTCGTCCACGCCCTGTCGCTGGCGGCGGCGGGGACTTCCGAGGCGTACCGCATTCGCGGTCCCAGGAAGCTCCGCAAGCTGGCCGAGGAGTACGGCGTGGCGCACGAAGGCCGCGGGGACGGCGACGTGGCCCGGGACGTGGCCCGGCTTCTGCTGGCGGAATTCGGCCGCCAGGAAGGGGTGCTGGTGAACACGCGGCGGGCCCCCGAGCAGCAGCAGAAGAATTGGGCGGCCCAAAGCGCGGTCCCGCGCGGCGTGGACCGCGAGGTCGTCACCGGCATGCACGCCACGAACATGGGCGGCGACAACGACGCGGAGCACATCCTCATGGTCGCGGTGCGGACCGCCCTGGCCGACGGCTGGGGCGGCTCGATGATCGCCACCGACGTGTCGGACGTGCTGTTCGGCGAGCCGCACCCCCTGCGTTCGCGGGTGAACCTGGGCGTGCTCAAGGCCGACGAGGTGAACATTGTCGTACACGGGCACGAGCCGACCCTGAGCGACGTGATCGTGGCGGCGGCCCGCGACCCGCAACTGCTCTCCGAGGCCCGGGCCCAGGGCGCCAAGGGCATCAACCTGGCCGGGATCTGCTGCACGGCCAACGAGATTCTCATGCGGCACGGCGTGCCGATTGCCGGCAACTTCCTGCAGCAGGAGCTGGCGGTGATGACCGGCGTGGTGGACGTGATGCTCGTGGACATCCAGTGCGTCTTTCCGGCGCTCGCGCGCCTGCAGGGCTGCTTCCACACCAAGGTGATTTCCACCAGCGCCAAGGCCCGGTTTCCGGGCGCGGTGCACATCGAGTTCCACGAGGAACAGGCGCTGGAGATCGCCAAGAAGATCGTCCGCGCCGCGATCGAGAACTTTCCCCGCCGCGACCCGGCCAAGATCAACATCCCCAAGCAGGAAGAGCCGCTGGTGGCCGGGTTCACCACGGAGGTGATCTTCGAGATGCTGGGCGGGCGGTATCGCCCCAGTTTCCGGCCGCTGAACGACGCCATCCAGACGGGCCGGCTCCGCGGGGTGGCGGGAGTGGTCGGCTGCAACAATCCGAAAATGACCCAGGACGCCTCGCACCTGGCCATGGTGCAGGAACTGATCCGCAACGACGTGCTCGTAGTCCAGACGGGCTGCAGCGCGATCGCCTGCGCCAAACGCAGCCTGTTGAGTCCCGAGGCCGCGGCCAAGTCCGCCGGCCGGGGGTTGGACGAGATCTGCCGCGCGGTCGGCATCCCCCCCGTGCTCCACGTGGGAAGCTGCGTGGACAACTCGCGAATCCTCACGGCCTGCGCGGAGATGGTCAAAGAAGGGGGCATCGGCGACTCCTTCGACAAGCTGCCCGTGGCCGGCGCCGCCCCCGAGTGGATGAGCGAGAAAGCGATTGCCATCGGCATGTACTTCGTGGCCAGCGGCATCTTCGTGGTCATCGGCCAGTCGCTGCCCGTCCAGGGGAGCCGCCGCGTGGTGGAGTTGTTGACCAACGACTTCGAGAAGTCGTTCGGCGCCACCTGGGCCTTCGAGCCCGACCCGATCCGGGCCGCGCACCTGATGATCGACCACATCGACCGCAAGCGGGCCGAGGTCGGCCTGCCGCCGCCGATGTACCCCGTTCCCTACCCGGCAAAGACCGCCGAGGCGCTGGCCGCGGCAAGTTGAGCCCCGCACGCGAGGAGATGGCCGTGAAACGCATCGTGGCTGATCCGCTGAAATGCCTGGCCTGCCGGACTTGTGAGCTGGCCTGCGCGGTGGCGCATGCCGAGAGCGAGGACCTGGTGCAAGCCCTGGCCGCGGGGGCGCGGCCGCGGGTCTCGGTCGAGGCCGCCGGGCAGATGGCCGTGCCCCTCCAGTGCCGGCATTGCGACGACGCGCCGTGCGTCCAGGTCTGCCCGACCGCGGCCCTCTCGCGGGCTTGCGGCCAGTCGCCGGTGCTGGTGGACCAGGGCCGGTGCATCGGTTGCGAGTTCTGCGTCCAGGTCTGCCCCTTCGGCGTGATCCACCTGGCGGCCGACCGGAAGGTGATCGTCAAGTGCGACCTGTGCGTGGCGCGGCTGGCCCAAGGGCTGGCGCCGGCCTGTGTCGCCTCCTGCCCGGTGGGGGCCTTGGCCTTTGCAGAAATCCAAGAAGACGCCACTCGGCGGCGGCGGCAGACCGCGATCCGCCTGGCAGGTGGAGAATAGGCATGGGTCCCTCCGAGGTCCACGAGCAATGCAGCCGGCGGCCCCAGCAGGCCTGCGGCGCGAACCCGGTTCGCCGGATCATCGACCGCTACGGCGGCGAGCCGGAGATGCTCATTCCCATGATGCAGGACATCCAGGCGGCGGAAGGCTACTTGCCCCGCGAGCATCTGCGAACGCTCGGGCAGGAGCTGCACGTCCCGCTTTCGCGGATCTACGGCGTGGCGACCTTCTACGCCTCGTTCCGCCTGCAACCCAAGGGGGAACACACGATCACGTTGTGCCTGGGGACGGTGTGCTACCTGAAAGGCGCAGACCGGATCCGCGACGCCATCCGCGACGAGTTCCAGGTGCCGCCGGGAGGCACTTCGCCGGACGGCAAGTTCACCTTCGCCCCGGTGAACTGCCTGGGGGCCTGCGCCTTGGCGCCGGTGATGGTGGTCGACGGCGAGTACTTCGGCGGGGTCAGCCCCGCCTCGGTCGTCGACATCCTGCGGAAGGTCGCGGCCGGCCGGCAGCCGGCCGAGTGCGCCGCCGACGCCGGCAATCGTCAAGAGGAGGGCCGCGAGGCCCGAGAGACGTGAGTACCGTCGTGAGCAAACTGGAAAGCAGCCGGGACCTGGAGGAGTACCGCAGCGAGGTCTGCGGCCGCGCCGCCCGCGTCGATTGCACCGTCCGCGTGTGCTGCGGTCCGGGCTGCCTGCCCAAGGGGGCGGCAAAAGTCTACGATGGCTTCGTGGCCGCGGCCGGCGGGCCGGGCGAAAAGAGCGTCGCGGTCTCCTCCAAGCTGACGGGCTGCCAAGGCCTGTGCGAGTGCGGCCCGATCGTCACGGTAAGTAGACTTTGGGAGGAAAGAGGGGACAGTCCCCATTTGCCGGAACGGCCCGCGACCAACCTCGGGTCGGTGCCCGGCTGCGCACAAATGGGGACCGGGTACCCCCTGGGTGCCTTTTTCCCCGGCGGCATCTTCTACCAGCGCGTCCGCCCGGAAGACGTCGCCGAAATCTGGCGCGAGTCGGTCGAGGGCGGCCGGGTGGTGGAAAGACTCCTGTATCACGACGACAAGACGGGCACAGCGGCGCGGACCGCGGCGGAAATCCCGTTCTACCGGGGCCACTGCCGCGTCGCGCTGGCGCTGTGCGGGGTGGCCGACGCCCGCTCGATCGACGATTACATCGCGGCCCGGGGCTACGCCGCTTTGGCAAAGGTCCTGGCCTCGATGACCCCCGAAGACGTGATGGCCGAGGTGACGCGCTCCGGCCTGCGGGGACGCGGCGGCGGCGGCTTCCCCACCGGCAAGAAATGGCGCTCGGCCCGCGATGCCCACGGGGAGCCGAAGTACCTGATCGCCAACGGCGACGAGGGGGATCCGGGCGCATTCATGGACCGGGCGCTCATGGAGGGCGTGCCGCACGCCGTCATCGAGGGCATGATTATCGGCGGCTACGCGATCGGCTCGTCCCGGGGCTACATTTACGTCCGCAACGAATATCCCATCGCCGTGGATCGCTTGCACGACGCCGTCCTCCAGGCGCGGCGGATGGGCTTCCTGGGCGAGAACATCCTGGGCAGCGGCTTCTCGTTCGATATCCGCATCAACCGCGGCGGCGGGGCATTCGTGTGCGGGGAATCCACCGCCCTGATGGCCTCGCTGGAAGGCCGCGTCGGCGAGCCCCGCGCCAAGTACATCCACACGGTGGAAGCCGGGTTCCACGGCAAGCCGTCGCTCTTGAACAACGTCGAGACCTGGGCCAACGTCCCGCCCATCATCCTCCACGGCGCCGACTGGTTCGCCGCGCTCGGCACGCCCAAGAGCAAGGGCACCAAGGTCTTCTCGCTGGTGGGCCGGGTGAAGAACACGGGGCTGGTCGAGGTGCCGATGGGCATGACCCTCCGCCAGATCATCTTCGACATCGGCGGGGGGATCCGCGACGAGAAGTCCTTCAAGGCCGTGCAGACGGGCGGCCCCTCGGGCGGCTGCATCCCGGCCGCGTGCCTGGACGAGCCGGTCGATTTCGACCGCCTCAGCGAGCTGGGCTCGATGATGGGCTCCGGCGGCATGATCGTCATGGACGAGGACACCTGCATGGTCAACCTCGCCCGCTACTTCCTGCGGTTCCTCAAGGAAGAATCGTGCGGCAAGTGTACGCCCTGCCGCGAGGGCATCGCCCAGATGCTGCACCTGCTGGAGGAGATCACGGCCGGCCGCGGGCGGCCGGGCGACCTGGAGCGGCTGGAGCAGTTGGCCGCGCTCCTGGAAGACACGGCCCTGTGCGCCCTGGGCAAGACGGCCGCCAACCCGGTGCTCTCCACGCTCCGCTATTTCCGCGGCGAGTACGAGGCGCATATCGCCCAACGGCACTGCCCGGCCAAGGAGTGCCGCGGCCTGTTCCGCTACCGGATCGACGCCGAGGCGTGTACGGGCTGCGGCGTGTGCCGCAAGAAATGCCCGGTGGACGCCATCGCCGGCCAGCGGAAGGAGCCGCACGTGATCGACGACGAAAAGTGTACTTTTTGCGGCACCTGCCGGGACGTGTGCCGCTTCGCGGCGGTAACAAGGGTGTAGGACGAGCAATGCCGACGGTGATCCTCGACGAAAAGTCCTGTGCGGCGGAGGTGGGCGAGACGATCCTCGATGTCGCCCGCCGCAACGGCGTGTGGATTCCCACGCTCTGCTACCACCCCGCTCTGGAAGCCTACGCCTCGTGCCGGCTGTGCATGGTGGAGATCGACCGCGGGGGCTGGTGGCAGATGGTCACGGCCTGCAACTACCCGGTGCGGCGCGATCTGGCGGTCCGCGTCGAATCGGAGCGGGCGGTGCGGGCCCGCCAGGGGGTGATGCGCCTGCTGCTGGCCCGCGCGCCGGAATCGCCCGAACTCCAGCGGCTGGCGGCCCGCCTGGGGATCCAGTCGCCCGGCTTGCCCACGGTGACCGTGGCGGAACGGAACTGCATCCTTTGCGGCCTGTGCGTGCGGGCGTGCGAGGAGCGGATCGGCACGGCGGCGATCTCGTTGGCCGGCCGCGGCGTCGAGCGCAAGGTGTCGACCCCCTTCGACGAGCCTTCGGCGGACTGCATCCTGTGCGGTGCCTGCGCCGCGGTCTGCCCCGTGGGGACCATCCAATGGGAAGTCCACGGCGACGAGGTGGAGCTGGTGCCATTCGGCACGAGGGGCCCCGTGCGGCGCTGCGCCGCCTGCGGCGCCGTGCTGGCCGCGGAATTGGCGGCGCTGGCGGTGGCGGGCCGCGGGGCGGCGGCGGTCCAAGGACTGATGGACGGCGAAGGGTTCTGCTGGCGGTGCAAGCGAAAGAAGCTGGCTCGGGAGTTGTCCGCCGGCCTTCCCGGCGGAGGGCCGCCCAGCCCGCGCGAACGGCCACCTTGAGGAGAGAAGCATGTCACGGGAAGTGTTCAGCAAGGTCATTCGAGGCGCCCATGCGTGGGTCGAGCAGGCAGAAGGGGCGTTGCAGGCGGCGATCGCCGAGCAGGGCGCCGACCGGCCCGTGGGCTGGGGCACCCAGACCTCCTATTTCCTCCCCATGTCCTACGCGCTGATGGGTCTGGAAGCGAAGACGCTGGGCGACATGACGGCGCAATTGGCCCACGCCCGCGAGCTGCTCCGCCCCGTGCCGGCCCAGGCACAATGGCTGCCCTACCTGGGCGACGGGCTGGACGCGGGGGTGGCCGCCATGCTGGCCACCGAGGTCCTCGTCGCCCTCCGCACGAGCAACGGCTACCAGACGCCGCCCGGCTGGCAGGGGTTCATCTCCGACACGATCATGCGCGAGCTGGGCATCCAGCTTGTCGACGGCCGCATGCCCGGCTTCGCCCTGATCCTCGGGCCGGCCCCGAGCACGGAGATCGCGGTCCAGACGGTCCGCGAGCTGCAGAAGCGGAGCATCCTCACCTTCCTCTGCGCCAACCGCGGCGGCCGCACGGCCCGCGAGCAGATGATCGAAGGCGGCGTGCTCAAGGAAGACGCGCCGCTAAAGGAGTGCTGGGACCAGTACGTGGTGCCGGTGGGCCCCGACTCGCTGGACGGCATCTACGTCCTGAACTGGTCGATCCGCAGCGCGCTGACGTTCGGCGGTCACAAACGGGGCGAGTGGCAGAAGTGCCTGGACTACACCAAGCGGCGGATCAACGCCTTCGGTATCACCTTCGGCGAGATCCCCGACGACTGGTACGCCCTGGGGGCCGGCGCGATTCTCATGGGCTACCCGGTGATCTCCGACACGGACACGACGCCCCAGGTCCGCCCCACCGGGGTCACGGTCCGCGAAGCGCTCGTGGTCGAGACCGACTACCGGAAGCTGGTGCCCACGTGCATCGACACCCGGGCCGTGAAGGTGAAGATCGAGACGATCGACATCCCGGTGGGCTACGCGGCGGCCTTCGAGGGGGAGCGCGTCCGCAAGGAGGAGATGCACGTGCAGTTCGGCTACAAGTATTCCGACGCCGTGGAATACGTACACATGGTCGACGGCGGCGAGATCCAGGACGGCGACATCCGCCTGGCCGGGCCGGACATCGACGCGATCCGGGAGGGGGGCGCCATGCCCCTGTCGATCGAGGTCCTCGTGGCGGGGCGGAAGATGCAACGCGATTTCGAGGGCATCCTCGAGCGGCAGATCCACCGCTGGCTGAGCCACGCCATGGGCTTCATGCACACCGGCCAGCGCGACCAGCTCTGGTGCCGCATCAGCAAGAAAGCCTTCCAGGCCGGCCTGCGCCTGAAACACCTGGGGACCATCCTCTGCGCCAAGCTGCACAGCGAGTACGGCGGGATCGTCGACAAAGTGGCCGTGTGCATCGACACCGAGGCGGAGGCGGTCCGCGGCAAGGCGGCGGCCGCCCGCAACGCCTTCCGCATCCGCGACGACCGCATCGCCGGCATGACCGACGAGTCCGTCGAGACCTTCTACAGTTGCACCATCTGCCAGAGCTACGCCCCGGACCACGTGTGCGTGATCACCCCGCAGCGGTTGGGCCTGTGCGGCGCCTACAACTGGCTCGACGGCCGCGCCAACTACGAGATCAGCCCCACCGGGCCCAACCAGCCGATCGCCAAAGGCCGCACGATCGACGCCCTGAAGGGCGAATGGGAAGGCGTCAACCGGTTCGTCTACGGGCACTCCAACCACAAGGTCGAGCGCTTCTGCGGCTACAGCCTGCTGGAAGCCCCCATGACCAGTTGCGGTTGCTTCGAGTGCATCGTCGCCATCCTCCCGCTGGCCAACGGGGTGATGGTCGTCAACCGCGAGTACCCGGGGGTCACGCCGTGCGGGATGAGTTTCGGCGATCTCGCCTCGGTCGCCGGCGGCGGGGCACAGACGCCCGGCTTCCTCGGGGTCGGGCGCCTGTACCTCTCCAGCCCCAAGTTCCTCGCCGCCGACGGCGGCGTCCGGCGGCTGGTGTGGATGCCCAAGTCGCTCAAGGAAGGCATCCGCGAGCGGTTGCAGAAGGAAGCCGAGCGGATCGGCGAGCCGGACCTGTTGGACAAGATCGCCACCGAGGAAGACGCCATGACCGAGGAAGAGGTGGCCGCATTCCTGGAGAAGACCGGACACCCGGCCGTGAGCCTGGCCGCCCTGATTTAAGGCGAGAGAATTGGGACTGCGTATTCCATTTCTGTGTCAAACAAGGCAAAATGGTAGGGTGGGTCGACGGGCACCGTGCGCAGCATGGTCGGCGAGCCCCACCAGGAACTTAGACCTTCAGACTTCATATTCTGCACGCGGCCTTGGCCGCCGAATGATCCCCAAGAGGACCCGCCATGGCGCTTAGCGGCCTGGAAATCTACAAACACCTGCCCAGAACCAACTGCAAGGACTGCGGGTTCCCCACCTGCCTGGCCTTCGCCATGAAAATGGCCACCAAGCAGGTGTCGCTGGACAAGTGCCCGCATGTGACGGCCGCGGGCAAGGCGGCGCTGGAGGCCTCCTCGCGGCCGCCCATCCAACTCGTCACCATCGGCAGCGGCGACGCGCAGGTCCGCATCGGCAACGAAACGCAGCTCTACCGCCACGAAGAGAAGTTTCACCGCCCCACGGCCATCGCCGTGAGGATCTGCGACACGCTGGACGACGCCGCGCTCGCCCGCCGGGCCGCAGCCGTCCGCTCGCTGGCGTTCGACCGCGTGGGCCAGCGGATCAAGACCGACCTGGTGGCGGTGGACAACGCCAGCGGCGACGCCGCGTGCTTTGCGCGCGCCGCCGAGCGCTCGGCGGAGACCTCGGGCCTGCCCTGCGTGCTGATGTCTGCCAAGGCCGACAACCTCTCCCGGGCGGCCGCCGCTCTGAAGGGCCAGCGGCCGCTGCTGTACGTCTCCGACCCCGCCCAGGCCGAAGCGGCGGCACAAGTGGCCAAGCAGGCCGGCTGCCCGCTGGCGGTGCGGGCCGACTCTCTGGAGGCCCTGGCCGACCTGACGGCCAAGATCACGGCCGCCGGCATCGAGGAGATCGTGCTGGACCCGGGCACCCGCGGACTCAGGGCCACCCTGGAAGCCCTCACGAGGATCCGCCGTCTCGGGCTGAAGAACTTCCGCACCCTGGGCTACCCGACAATCGCCTTCACGGCCTGCGACGATCCCACCATGCAGGCGGCCGAGGCGGCAGCCTACGTCGCCAAGTACGCCGGCGTGGTGGTGACCGACGCCGTGGAAAAGTGGCAGATGCTCCCGCTCCTGACCACGCGGCAGAACATCTACACCGACCCGCAAAAACCGGTGGCCGTCGAGCCCAAGCTGTACGCGGTGGGCGAGCCGGGCAGCCAGGCGCCGCTCTTGGTGACCACCAATTTCTCGCTGAGCTACTACTCGGTCGAAGGCGAGGTCGAAGCCAGCCGCGTGCCCGCCTACATCCTCGCCGTCGATACCGAGGGCACCTCGGTCTTGACCGCCTGGGCCTCCGACAAGTTCAACGCCGACACCATCAGCAAGGCCCTGAAGAAGTCGGGCATCGACGGAAAGCTCGCCCACAAGAAGCTGGTGATCCCCGGCTTCGTCGCCGTCCTCTCCGCAAGCGTCGAGGACGAATCGGGCTGGTCCGTGGAGATTGGTCCCAAGGAGGCTTCGGGCATTCCCAGCTACCTCAAAAAACAGTGGAAGACGTAGCGGTCATGGCAACCTTTCGCATCCAGTTCCTGCCGGACGGCCGCGAGACGACGATCGACGCGGGCAAGACGCTGCTGGAGGCGGCCCGCGAGGCGAACGTCTACGTGGGGGCGGTCTGCGGCGGCGAAGGGACGTGCGGCAAGTGCCGGCTCGTGGTCCGCGAGGGGGAAGTGGAGGCCAACGCCGTCGAGTTCTTCACCCGCGAGGAGATCCGCCGAGGGTACGTGCTGGCCTGCCAGGCCCGGCCCGTGGGCAACGTGGTGGTCGAGGTTCCGCCGGAGTCGCGGCTGACCGGCTACATCGACATCGTCAAGGACAGCCAGCGCTTCCGCGATTTCGTGCGCGGCGAGGCGGCCCACCCGCCCGCCCGGCTCGATCCGCTGGTGAAGAAGTTCTTCCTCGACCTGCCGGAGCCCACCCTGGACGATCCCACGGCCGACCAGGAGCGGCTGCTGCGGGCGGTGGTCGGCCAGTGGCCGCGGCCCGTGCAGATCGGGCTGAAAGTCACGCGGGAACTGCCGCGCCTGTTGCGGAACTTCTCCGCCCGCCGCTCCGCGTGGTCCTGGACCTGGCACGGCCGCGTGACGGCCACGGTGGCCTTCCGCAAGGACGTGAACGAAGTGCTGTGCGTGGAGCGCGGCGATACCCGCGGGCGGAGCTTCGGACTGGCGCTGGACGTGGGAACCACCACCGTGGTCGGGCACCTCGTGGACCTCACCAGCGGCGCCACGCTCGAGGCCGCCGCCAAGTACAACTCGCAAATCTATTGCGGCGCCGACGTCATCGCCCGCATCAATTTCGCCCGCCAGGCGGGCGGCGCCGAAACCCTGCAGCGGGCGATCCTCCTGGACATCGACACCCTGATCAACGATCTGGTGAGCCGCACCCGCATCGGCCGCGGCGACATCCACTGCGTGATGGCGGCGGGCAATACCGCCATGCTGCACCTGCTGCTGGGCGTCGAGGCGGACCTGATCCGCGTCGCGCCGTTCGTGCCCACCGTCACCAGCCCCCCGCCGCTCCGCGCCGCGGAGCTGGGCATCCACATCCATCCCCGCGGCATGCTGTACACCATGCCCATGGTCGGCAGCTACGTCGGCGGCGACATTACCGCGGGCATCCTGGCCTCGGGCATGCACCGTGCGGAGGAGTTGTCGCTGCTGTTGGACATCGGCACCAACGGCGAAGTGGTCGTGGGGAACCGCGATTTCATGGTCGCCTGCTCGGCGTCGGCGGGGCCGGCCTTCGAGGGCGGGTCGGTCGCCTGCGGCATGCGCGCCACCTTCGGGGCCATCGACAGCGTCCGCATCCTCCCCCAGGGCCTGGTCCTCTCGGCAACCACCATCGACGACGGCCCGCCCGTGGGACTGTGCGGCACCGGCCTGATCGATACCCTCTCCGAGATGTTCCTCGCCGGGCTGCTGGACCGCGGCGGGCGCCTGCAAACCGACCGGGCCCCGGAGCGTTTCCGCGCCCGCGAAGACAACGGCACCGCGGAGTTCCTGCTGGTCCCCGCCAGCGAGTCCGCAAGCCGGCGCGACCTCGTGATCGGCCAGAGCGACGTCGAGAACCTCATCCGCACCAAGGGCGCCATCTACGCCGCCGCCGACTGCCTGGTGCGCTCGCTGGGCTTGTCCTTCGCCGACGTGCAAAAGGTCTACATCGCCGGGGCCTTCGGCAACAAGCTGGACGTGGCCAGTTGCATCACCGTCGGTCTCCTGCCCGACCTGCCGCCGGACCGCATCCGCTTCATCGGCAATAGCGCCGTGGCCGGGGCGAAGCTGGCCATGCTCGACCGCCGCCTGCTCGACGAAGTCCACGCCATCCGCGACCGCGTCACGTACCGCGAGCTCATGGTGGATCCCGGCTACATGGAGAGCTTCACCGCCGCCTGTTTCCTGCCGCACACCGACGTCTCCCGCTTCCCGTCGGTGCTCCGCAAGGCCGACGGCCGCGGGAGCGGGTCCGCACAGTTGGAAGCGGCCCGAACGACTTGAAAACCAGCCCAGACTGCAAGTGAACCACAAAGGCGCGAAGACACAAAGATAATGAGAGGAAGGTGTTACGAACTCAGCCAACCTCCCGAAGAAGTCGGTTTCGCTCAGCCTCAACAAGCTTCGTGCGATTTGTGTCTTTGTGGTTGATTCTTGCGGTTTGAGAAAATAGGGGGTACCCGTGACCATCACCATCGCGATTGCCGGCAAAGGGGGAATCGGCAAGACGACCCTTGCGGCCCTGTTCGTCCGCGCGGCGCGGGAAGCCGGCATCCGGCCGATCCTGGCCGTCGATGCCGATCCCAACTCGAACCTGGCGGAGGCCCTGGGCGTCGACGCCGGCCGCCCGCTGGCGGAGATCCGCGAGCAGGTCTCCAGCCCCGAGGGGTCGCCGGCCGGCGGCACGGGCCGCGCCCGGGCGGTGGAAGACGAAATCCAGCGCGCCGTCACCGAGGCCGACGGCTTCGACCTGATTACCATGGGGCGCCCGGAAGGGCCGCGCTGTTATTGCGCCGCCAACAACCTGCTCCGCACCTCTCTGGATCGCCTCACCCGGAACTACGCGGCGGTGATCGTCGACAATGAAGCCGGCATGGAACACCTCTCCCGCCGCACCACCAACAACGTGGATTGCCTGATCGTCGTCCTGAACCCGACCGAGCCCTCGCTCCGCGCGGCCCGGCGGATCGTGGCCCTCTCCCGCGAGCTGCCGGTGAAGATCGCCCGGCGGGCCGTGCTGCTGAACCGCGTCGGGCCGGAAGGACCGCCCCCCGAGATCCAGCGCGAGCTTGCCGCCCTGGGCGCGGAGCGCCTGCCCGACGTCCCGCAAGACGACGAAGTCGAGCGTGCCGGCGCCGCCGGGCAGGGCGTTTTTTGCCTCCGGGCCCAGGGGCCGGCAATCGCTGCGGCGCGGCAAGTGATGGATGCCGTGTGTGCCGCCGCCGGCGCGGCGTGCCCCGGCTAAATGAGTTTCTGTCGTGGAAGATGCGAAATGGTAGGGTGGGTCTTAGGCCTTGGCACCAAGACCCAAGGCCCAAGACCTAGGACCCAAGGGGAGTCGATGATGATAGTGCCTGACGCCAAAGAGAAATGGTCGGGGCGCGTGAACACCGTCTCGATCGGCGCGACCCGCGCCGAGGGGGGTACCCGAGGTCGCACCGTCACCATCGGCGGCGGCAGCGGAATCCCGCTGCTGGGCTTCGACGGCGAGATGCCCCACCCGCCGGCCATCGCCCTGGACGTGGTCGACACCCCACCGGTCGATTGGCCCCAACCCTTGGCCGAGATCTACGGCGACGTCTGGTCGGACCCCGCGGCCTGGGCGCGGCGGGTCAAGGAGCTGGGGGCGGACCTGGTCAATCTCCGCTTGGCCGGCACGCACCCGGACGGCGGCGACCGCACGCCCCAGCAGGCCGTCGAGACCGTCCGGGCCGTACTGGCCGCGGTCGACCTGCCTTTGATCATCTGGGGCTGCGACGTGCCGGCCAAGGACCGCGAGGTGATGCCCAAGGTGGCCGAGGCCGCCCGGGGGGAGAACTGCCTGCTGGGCGCGGCCACCGAAGGCGAGTACCGCACGCTGGCCGCCGCCGCCCAGGCCTATGGGCACAAGCTGATCACCCTGGCCCCCTGCGACATCAACAAGTCGAAGCAGGTGAACATCCTGGTGAGCGACACCGGCTTCCCGCTGGCCGACGTGGTGATCTATCCCACCACGGCCGCGCTGGGCTACGGCATGGAGTACGTGTACTCGATCCTGGAGCGCGGGCGGCTGGCCGCGCTGGGCGGCGACCGGCTGATGGCCCAGCCGGTGATCCTCGACGTGGGCTACGAGGCCTGGCGGTCGAAGGAGGCCCGCTCCGGCGACGAAGCGGCCGACGCCTGGGGACCGGCCGCCGCCCGCGGACCCGCTTGGGAAGCCGTCACCGCAACCGACTACCTCCAGGCCGGGGCCGACCTCCTGGTCCTCCGCCATACCAAGGCCGTCGAGGTCGTCCGCCGCGTCATCCAGGAGCTCTTCACCGCCGCAGCCGCCGCACGATAGTCCACTCTAGCCGCCTGCCGGGCGGCACAACCCGCGCCGCCGGCGCCGACCCTTTGCACGGAGACGCAAGGAAATGATGATTTTCAGCGAGCGGATCAACGGCATGTACCGCGATGTCCGCACGGCCATCGCCGAGCGCGACCCGACCGTCATTCACGACCTGCTCAAGGTCCAGTTGGCGGGCGGGGCGGATGTGATCGACATCAAC
>Ga0187848_10001524_pt1 | contig 19576 bp, 23 predicted proteins | sample June2016WEW_4_40_FD_132424 | JGI IMG/M metagenome (GOLD analysis project Ga0187848, IMG submission 132424) | Peatland microbial communities from SPRUCE experiment site at the Marcell Experimental Forest, Minnesota, USA - June2016WEW_4_40 | ecosystem: Environmental > Terrestrial > Soil >... | reverse complement strand
CGCCGACCAGATCCTCAACGCCTTGGCCCGCTACTGCCAGAAAGTCTCCGCCGCGGCGGCACCCAACACTGAGGGGCTGCATGACTAGATATATTCACCGATCTATCAACTCAGAACACTAGCTAAATCAAACATTCAAGAGCTGCCCGCCGCGGTTTCGTCCGAGCCACGTCTACAGACCGAGGATGCCAGCGACGACACCTTGGCTCAACGCCCGAGCCAGTGCCGACACCGACAACGTTCCCCCGCGCGGCACGTCACCTCGGCTTCGAAGCGGACCAGATCCTCGACCGGAGCTGGCGAGTGGTGGAAGGTGCACCTCATCTGGTGCACAGTTCTGTGCGAACACGTTGGTCCATCCGTGCCACGACATCCATCTCACCAATCGGAAGGGCCGAACTCCTGTGCCGCCAACGCACTTCAGGATTGCCGGGTCGAGATGAGACGACGAGCCTCGATAGTCGGCTCACCTTCGTAGGCCTGCGCCATGAGCTCAATCTCGGAGCTACTCGCCCGGAGTGATGCGGCGACGGTCCGCCATTGCGCAGTGCTCGACTCGATCTCTGCGACGATTTCCTTGGCCCGATCGAGTGTCAGACGGTAGTAGCCCGCCACCGAGCACGCGAGTTCCACGCTTGCGGTCGCGTCGTCGATACCGGGGGAGGTCGACTGCACGCCGGTCGAGTACGGGTTTGGGTTGAGGTCGTAGGCGGGCGAGAGGATCCACGCCCTCCCTTCACGGAGGAACCCGTGGTTACGCAGATGATCGTCGGTATTGGCGGTGAGCACCGAGAAGACTACGCGTCGGAACAACTGCTCTAGCTCGTGGCCTGGCGCGTCCGAGATGGTCTCTAGCACCTCAGCGATCTCGAGGTAGCTCCGGTGATCGCCGTCTGACGCCTCGAGCATCGTGAGCGCGCTGGCGAAGCCGGCCCGTCTGGGGCCAACTCGATCGAAACGGTCGACGAGGAGGACGTTGCGATTGGCAACCCGGACCAGCTCGGCGCGCGCGACATCGATCCCTGCGCGCTGTGCGAGCTCGTTCTCGACCATCTCCCACATTGCGACGTCCCACTCGTCCGCTTCAGCGCGCGGAAACTTGGCGATGGCGAGAGTCCCGTCGGGCTTGCGGATAGCGGCCTTAGGTCTCGCGCCGCCGAGGGAACTGCCGGCCGCGATGAGGTCTCGAATGGCCCGGTCAGTATGCTGCGCAGAACCGACTCGATCGCTCGCGGTGAGGAGCCGCCCGAGCTGCACAAGCTCGGGAACGCCGACGGCGTCCTCGGCGAGGTACGAATTCTTGGTCGGATCGCGGAGCCTCGTCGAGCCTTGTCGCAGCTCGTCCCTCGTGCCGAGGAGGAAGTCGACTGGCCCGAGCGAGCGCGGCGTGGTGTCGACGGCCCTCGCGCGCTCCTGCTCGCTTCGGCGCATGAGGTTCTGCCCCCATCGATCGGGCGCGCAGTCAGTGAACGCATTGAAGAGCGCCTTTCCCGCCGGCGGTTGGAACACGCCGGCGCCCAACGGAAGCGCCGGGTCGAGGGCATATGAGCGCGCATCTGCGAGGTAGGCGCGGTCGTACTCGAAGGTAGTGCTCTGGCCCCTTCGCTCATAGATGCGAAGAGTCCCGGCCAGCACATCGTCGCCGTCGATCCCAACGAGCACCTCGACACGTTCGGGTGCCATCGCTATCTCCTCACACGGTTGGGAAGCACCTCGTCGGCCCTCAGCTTTCCGACGTCAGTGGTGTATGGATCGGCCGCCTCAACCACTCGGTCCATCACACCAAGCACGCGCAGCACGCGACAGAGGCTCTCGCTGCTTGCCGTCCCCACACCCTGCTCGATCGAGCGAAGCGTGCCGCGCGCGATGCCAGCCCGCTCGGCGAGAATCGTCGTGGTGAGCCCCTGCAGTTTGCGCCAGGTCGCGACGTGTTCACCCAGCTGGCGCAGGGCTCTCGAGACGGCAGTGGGCGTGGTCGAGGCGGACACAATTCTCTCTCCTAGTGGTCAATATACTGATCACTATACCAGTTAGTGATTAGGATGATGTTCACTAGTCGGCGTGGTCTTCAGCCCTAGGCCGCGGATCTGTCCCAGGCTGAGCGCCGCGCCCCGTCCGAGACCAAACAGGACCATCCAGATGAGCGCGCCGGCCACGGGTGCTACGAGCAGGCCGACGTCGCGAGCAGCGCCGCGGCAGAGATGACGAGGCGACCTTGGGTAGGACGCCGCATCGCCAGCACGGGAACAGTGGAGGTCGTGATCAACGCGGTGAGATTTGAGGCTTTGGAAAGCGATCACACACCGGTCAAGCGGAGGTGTCAAGTCGACGTCATCGCGGACGTTCCGCGGGATGAAGCCATTTAAGACGGTCAACCACTCGCCGTTCTAGGGCTACTACCAGGGAGTTCGTCGAGCGGGCGACGAGAATCGAACTCGCGTTCTCAGCTTGGGAAGCTGGCCAGCCCGTATTTCAGCGAACTACAGCGGTGTGTTATGGCAGGTAGATAAGTTATACGTATGCTGGCAAACGCTCCCGCACGTCAGCGTCCGCGCGATGGACGCGCGATGGACGAGGCCTTCGAATCACCGTCGGCGTTGCTCGACGGCGACGTCGCCGATCAACTTGCTGACAAACGACGACAGCGAGCTCACCGGCACGCGCCGACAGCGGCCGATGTTGACCGACTGGAGCGCACCGCTCGACATGAGCTCGTAGATAGTGGTTCGCCCGAGCGACAGCCGGCGGGCGGCCTCTTCGGGTGTCACGAGCAGCTGGTCGTCGATGATGAAGGACTCATTCACGAGGGTCTCCTCCCGGACGGTCACAGTGCTGGCCGGTCAGTGGTCACCAGAAGCGCTGAGCTAGGGACAGTCTCAAGAGCCGCTAGGCGAGTTGCAGGGTAGGTGCCGGCAGGAACCGGTCTAGGCAACGGGTGGCCTCGCTCAGGCGCACCGGCCACCGCCCACGCGCTCAGCCCATTCGAGCCCCTCTCCGCCAGCCATGAGGCCGGGTCGTGATCGCCCGGCAGGGTGGTGACCGACACGGCATGGCCCAACCGGACCGCTGCCATCGCGTGGCGACGCGCCGACTCTCGGCCTGCAGCGTCGCCATCGAATGCAAGCACCAGAGGTCCGCGGTTCAGAGAGACCGCCTGCTCCAGCTGTTTGGCAGATAACTCACGACCGGACTGGGTAACCGGGCAAAACTGCGTGGCTCGGCCGCACCGGATCGCAGCCACGGCGATCGCCATCGCGTCGAGGGTGCCTTCGACGACGACTACCTGGCCCCACCTTCCGGCGGTCGGAGCCGGGAGCGGCCGATAGAGGTTGATGGACTTGTCATAAGTGTGGGTGCGGGGCGGGTTCTTGTACTTCGGCCAGCGCTCGGCGCCGACGTTACGCCCGACCAAGCCGCATACGCGGCTCTCCTGGTCCCGGATCGGAACCAGGACTCGCTGGCGGTAGAAGTCGGTGACGCGGCCGTCCCCCCCGCGGTGCGCAAGCCCTGCATCCACCAGCTCGTCGTCGGCGAAGCCCTTGACTCGCATCGCGGTCACAAGACCGCGGGAGCTTGCCGGAGTGTGGCCCACTTCGTCCCTACCGATGTGAGCCTCGAGGACGGCAACGTCGATCCCCCGTCGTTCTAGGTAGGCCGCGCCGCGCTCATGGAGTGGACCGTGGCTGTAGTACGCCCAGGCGGTGGCCAGACAATCGAAGACGCGAGTCACCGTCGTTCGGGACAGATCCGGATAGTCGGACTGGCCCGGTGTCTCGACAGGGCGCATCGAAGTTGTCGGGGTCCACCGGCCGGAAGAAAGGTCCCTACGGAGGGGCGGCGATTCGGATGTGGCCCAGGCGCAGGTGAGCGCGCGGCCCGAGTCGAGGATGCGGATCGCTTGGTTCCATCCCACGCCTTCGCTCTGACACACCCATTCGACGACGTCGCCCGTCTCGCCGCAGCCGAAGCAGTGCCACATGCCGTCGTCGAGGTACAGCCGCAGAGAGGGCGAGCGGTCAAAGTGACCGTGGGAGGGCAGCGGACAGCGAACCATGACCGATCCGGAGGTGCGATAGAGGTTGATGCCCGCTCGCCTAGCCACGTCGTCCAGGCTGTGGCGGCCGCGCGCGGCCTCGATGGGGGACGGCCTCACAGCGCTACCTCCATTACCTTGACTGGCTCCTCCGCAACGGGGGTCTCGACGTGTCGTCTGCCATCCCGATACCACTGCCCCCTGCCGTCTGCGTAGCCAACGATGATGGGAAGGCGGTTCTTGGTTGGTGGAACCGTGTGGATCACAACTCCGCCACCGAGCCGCGAGACGCCGAGCTCTCTGTCCCGTTCCTTCGTCGTCGCGACGACGCGTCGCGCGTAGGGAGGTGGTAGCTCCACGCCAGCGTCGCGAGCGGCTCGGCACAGGGCGATTGCCATCTCGTCAGTCCGATGCCGATCGGGTGATGCGGTCGTGGTGGACATTCGGGCTCCTCTCACTGGAGGCGGCCCATACGCGCGCCTCTACAAAGGAGGCACTGGCGCGTCCAGGCTATCGAGAGCGAGGTCTCCGGACAGGATCGTCAGGTCGACCATCGGATCATGGATGCCCAGCGAGAAGATCAGAGACGCGCCTCCCGATCATCTTCAAGGAGGCCTGCTCGTGGGTCAAATTTGTTGGCTCGAATGTGATGCTTCCTGTGCAGGCTTCTGCCGATGGCGTATCCGAGCTACCACGCATTGTTATCCTTCGGTGTTGGACAGCTGACGCGGACTCAAGAGAAAGCCGTTGCACCCACTTCTTCACCGGACCGTCCGTGCCTTCAACCCCCCACCTTCACAGGGGGATCGGTGATGGAGACGGCAGAAATGTCCGCCGGACCCAACGGCTGGGCCGCTCAGGGCCACCGTCCATCGCGTTAGGCCTCATTTAGCCATCAAGTTGGCGAATTCTTGGCACCTTGCCTGGCAGAATCTTGCCGAAGTCTCGCCATCGCCGCCGTCGACGGCTACGGTTACATCGTGCCTGCGAGGTAGGTCAACGACAGGGGAGGTCCGAGCATGAAGCTCAGGAGGACGTTCGCAGCCCTGGTGGTCGCGTTGGCGGTCGGGTTCATGCTCTCAAACGTCGGTAACCGGCCGGGACGGTCGTTAGCGGCAGGTCTTACGGCTAAGCAGAACGCGCACTACGTCGCCGCCAGCTTCGGCACCAAGTACAAGTCGTCGCCCAGTTCGACGTGGCCGCGTATCTTGTATGCGTCCGGCCGGGTCAACCGCAAGACGCAGGCCTTTGTCGTCTCGACGGCAAAGGCCGGATCCTCATGCGCACTGTCGCTCGCTTTCCAGGGAGAAGTGGCAGCAAGAACGTCCTGGCACGCCACGAAGGCGTCGGGCGAGACCGAGTATCTATGGGTCTTTCCCAACGCCGTGCCGAACGGCTCGTGGGTCGCCGCTGTGACATGTCGGGGCCGAGCCAAGCCAGCCTCTGCTTTGATCAACCTGATAGGGGCAGCAACGGCGGGGGCAGCCAAGTCCCCTCGCATCACCTTCCAGGTCGTCGCCGTCCAAAAGAACAAGGCGCCAGTCGTGAAAGAGCCGCCTGGCCCCAGAGGTGGCGGTGGTACGGCGTATCCACCGTACGGGTCAACGATCATTCCGGGCGCGGCCTGGTTCGGCGGCCACGGGGTCGACGTGAAATCAAATGGCTCTGAAGGTAACCCCAACGGCAACTGGCAGTGCGTCGAACTCTTCGAGCGATTCATCAACGCCCAGGGCTGGTACAGCGGCACCGCCGGGGCCGGTATCTGGGGTGCCTGGCAGCTCTACGACGCAGTCCCTGAGTCCTCCTTCGACAAGCACCCGAACGGGTCGGGCTACATCCCAGTGCCTGGCGACGCTGTGGTCTTCTCTGGTCTGTACTACGGCCACGTTGCGATCGTTAACTCAGTGACTCCGACCAGTGTCACACTGGTCGAGCAGAATGCATCACCTACAGGGGAGACGACGATCTCGCTCTCCGGAAGCACACTGGGCAATGACGGCCCCGACCTGTCGGTTATAGGGGTCCTGCATGCCACGTTGAACTACATCGGCGACATCGTGCACTGGTCGGGGGACACCAAAGCGCAAAAGACGGCCTGGCTGGTCGGTGACGACTTCAACCGCCGCTGGATACCGACGACCACGGTCTATAGCTGCCTCGTGTCTGCCGGCGCTCCAGGGCCGTTCGATCTATCGTCGTCAGCTCTCAGCGAGTACCCAGATCTGACCGGCGTCTGGGCAGGCTCATCCCAGCCATGGTGGAACCGCACCGGATGTGAGGGCGAGGGCGGCGGCTCGCCGCCAACCACCACCCAGCCTCCTACCCAGACGACCCAACCTCCTACCCAGACGACCCAAACGACCCAGCCTCCCACCCAAACGACCCAAACGACCCAAACGACCCAAACGACCCAAACGACCCAAACGACCCAGCCAACCCAGCCAACCCAGCCAACATGGAACGAAACCACTGGACCCGGCGGATCCACCCCCTTCGAAGATCCCGAGAATGAATCAGGAAAGGGGTCGCAAATATCCGCATACACGACCATCCCCGTTGAATGCTGGGTGCAAGGACTCAAGGTGAGCGATGGCAACCCCTACTACTACCTGGTCGCCTCGGGTACCTGGGGAGGCTGGTACGACTCCGCCGACAACTTCTACAACAACGGGAGTACGTCAGGTTCCTTATTGGGCACTCCCTGGGTGGATCCCGCCGTGTCTGCCTGCACCGCGGCTCAATCGCCGTACGCATCGTGATTGCGGGCGGGCGATCCCCGGCAACGAGTCGGTTCAGGTTGGCTGCCGGTCGTCCGACTTCTCATGGCCCATGGGAAACAGCGGGGATTGGTGCGCAGACAAACCCATCAGTGCGGTACCTCGGGAAATGGCTGAACGGGAGCGCCGCAACGAATGGCTGGTATTGGTAGCCGTGATGGTTCCTCGCCTCGCCCCCTTATCGCAGCCCTTTCTGCAAGGTGGCGAGCTCCTTGTCCGGAGCTGTCCCTACGGGCGCTCCTACCTAAAGGACACTGGCGCGTCCAGGCGATCGATGGCTGAGAGGATGGCCGCCACGACCCGCTCCTTCAGGACCAAGGAATCTCCACCGACCACCGGCACTGCGGCCGTTGAGGATTCCGTCCGTAACACGAGCGTGACACGCCCGGCCCCCCCCCAGTGGCCCCGGTCATGATCTACACCAAGACGTCAAGCACCTAACCTCGCGCTTCACCTGACCCGCCCCCACGCAGTCAGTATGGCGAAAGCGATCGTCAATAGACGGGCTAGCTCTCCACACAACTCCCGCCGCAAGTCACCGTCGACGACCGCCCAGCCCTAGCGACACCCCTCGAAGAGAGACGTAACTCCAAGATAAGTTGTCTCAATGACGCCGACCCCAGGTCCAAAGACAATGTTGGTGTTGAACAAGCTAACCATGGCGTTCGTCAGCTCAGTCTTAAGCGCCTGGCTGAGACCCGGCGTGCTTGTCACAAAAGCAGCTGATGACCCGCCAGCGGAAATATTCACACCCTTGGCAAAGTATCCTCCCGGAGTCCTTATGCCGCCCACTGCCACTGATACTGTCGCTGTATAACCGATCGAAACGACTGCTCCGTTGACTGGCCCCAGTTCCTTCCTCGCCTGACTCGTCGTCCCTTCCATCTTCACAAAGATATTGGATTGTGCCATGTTGTACTGGCTTGGAGGCCCGCTCGGAGACGTACTCAGAGGCTGTGGATACACCGCAAATCCAGAAACAAAGTAGCTGATCCCGTTCTGCATAATCGTTTGGGGTATGGCGTCCAGTTCGCCGCTAGGCGCCACTAGATACTTCAAGGTCATTGAACTCTGCGTTGGCGGCACATTCGGTGCTTTCGAAACAACGACCGACCGATACACCAGCTCGGTTCCGGAAGGTGTAGCCGCTTTGGAAAGAAGCGTCAAGGTCTGTGTCGTGCTAGAGCTGCCCTGTCTGTTAGGGTTACCTATTCCGTTGCTGCAGGACCGACCTACAGTCGTGTTGAGGTAGGTCAGCCAGGTGGTCGACGTGTGCGGTGGTACACTCAATTCGAAGTAGATATACGCGGTCGGACGACCACCTGACGGATTGGCAAGAGAAGTGGAGGTGTCATATCCTGGTGGATCCCAGGTGTAACGTGGTGGATCATACGTGTACTTGGCGTTGTACTCACCAAAGGTTGCTACGCCGTTGGTCACCGAGTCTACGAAGGCAACGTGGTTCTTCTGCACCCAGACTGCAACCGAGCCAGGCTTTGGCACAGTCCCGGTTTGCCATCCAAATGTCCGAGCCGCCGCGAGCCAATGATCTGCATTTCCCCAATAAGCCCAGGCGGAGTAAGAAAACGGCAGTCCCTCCTGCTCCAGACGGTACGCAACGTAGCTCGTACACTCGTACACGTCGAAACCCCAAGGACCGACATCGTTGCCTGCGTCAAACGGGTATCCCTGAATAGCGGCTAGATATCCCGGATCCTGTGGGGCGATGGAAGTAGCTGCGCCGGCCGCGGAAGGCAAGCTGCAAATCAGCATGCACACGAGAAGAGCAAGGCACCGAAAGATCTTCGTCAACTGCGTGCTCCTTTTCGGGATCGTTGCACGGGCGGTAATGGGCCGAGGGCGGCGGTGTTATGGGAAAGGCAACTGTTCGGAGCAAACCGCTGACGCCCGGGGCGAGAGACTTGTTCTTCCAACGTGGCGGGCGCGTTGGCTGCTGGATCGGAATTCTTTGCTCAGTCCTGTTTGAGGGCACAATGTCGCCTCCTCACGTGCTCCCTGGCTACCACTTGCGAAGTCCGAGGGCAAATGTCACCATTGGCGCCCTCGGCTTAGCACCTTCTACCGAGCCGTACGGCTCAACAACGACGCTCGCGCCACGCTCGTTCACATGACAATCGGCGATTTCGTTGGAGTGGTGAAGGCTCGGCGAATCGTCTTACCCCAGGACGCGAGGTCGGCTCATGGTCGCTCGTGACGTACCCGACCTTGCGCCTTGCCCGCGAAATGTTTCCGAGATAGTCCGAAGACATGTGCACGTTGCGAAGCAACGAGGGATGAAGGCTGAGGTTCCCGAGCGGTTCTTTTGCGGACGGGCAAGACATCACGAGACCGTCGACGACAGACCCCCCCTTCTGCGTGATGCGATGCGACTCCGATGGTGCCTGTTCGCGCGACACCTGTGCCTTTATCCACCGGGTCATACGTCGTCGAACAAGTACGGCAGTTTCTCAGTTGCTTTGGCAGTCAGTTTCATCCCAGTGTGACCAAGGCTCACGACTCGAGGGTCCGCCGTGCGAGCAACCAAGTCCTATGCCTCGTCGCCACTAAATGCACTCGAGCGATCGACTTCCTGCGCGTTTCGACGCTCGACATCCGCCTGTACAAACCGCTCCCATTCGGTTACGGCTAGCGGGCTCGTGCAGGTCGGTGAGTCCTGGTGGGTGGCTCCACAGGAGAGGTCTCCGGTCCAGGACCGAAGCAGAGCAGTGACGTCACGGAGCGCACGGAACCACTCGACGGGAGCTGTCGCCGGCGCGGTCGCGGCGAAGCTGGAGCGCTCGTGGTCGCGCAACGCGGACAAGGCCTCGACATGCTCGTTGTGCCGCCACCAACAGCGCGGGACGACGTGATGATCGAGTTGAGAGAACCGCTCCTGTAGCTGTTCGACCCAAGCTCGAAGCTCTTCCCATTGCGCGGCGGACTCAACTGGAAGGACCTCGGGCCAGTGTGTCGCTCCGGGCATCTCGTCGAGATCATGGTCGTCGTACACGCCGAACATGCGCTCTTCGAGCGGGTTGTGGGGTCTTGGGTTGCTGCAGTTGTTCCCGGGCTCGCTCATCTACCTTCCTGTTTGTTTGCCGTCGCGCGGATACGGGCGACGATCACGTCGCTCGCCTGGGCGCGGCCCATGCGTCTCCAGGCCGGGGTGCATTCCAAGATGCGGTGTAGTTGTTCGTGGCAGGCACGACACAACGGAATCAGGTCGTCGAAGCGCTCATGACCGAGCCGGTCGTAGTTGCGATGGTGGAGATCGCCGTTGCGAAGCGTCCAGCGTCCTCCGCAGGCGGCACAGGTCGGTTCGACCCCGAAGACGGCGACAAACGTGTCACGCCAGTGAGCTCGAAGGTCCAACCATGCCCGGCCCGCCATCCAGGTCCCGTACCGTTGCCGCCGAACCACACGGGCCCGGGACCACGGAAGGCCCGGGCGGGGTTCACGCACGTCTCACCGCCAGGTCCTCGAAACGCCTCCTCGCCGCCACCAGATCGCCAGCGTCGTGCCGAGCGGTCCAGGGTTGAAGTTTCATCATGATTGGCCTCGCTGAGCGCAGGAGCAGCAACCCGTGACCGATCGGCAGCCGGCGGATCTCCGACGGCTCGAGGATCGGACGCCGGCGTGTCGAAGACGACACCGAGCGCCCGCCTGTACCGGCGAGCACGGTCTCGGACCACTCTTTGACCTCCTTCTCGCCGATCAGACAGGATATGTCGGCCAGGTCGTCTGCGTTGGCTGAGCCGCCGAGCACGATCTTGACGATCGCCGAGTCCCAGATCGCCCCGGCTGCCTCGCGTCCCCAGCGGTCGCGCGCCTGGGAGAGCGACTGGAGCACGGCGAGGGTCGTGATGCCCGACCCACCGCCATCGCTCACGAGCGAGGGCAGAGACGGGAGGGGATAGTTGGCCGCCTCATCGAGCACGAGCGCGACCGGTGGATCGAGCCGTTGGCCGGGAGAGCCCGCTGCGAGTCGTCGAGCGGCGTCGATCACGTCTTCGATCAGCGCCGCAACCAAGGTGGCTGTGGCTGAAGCGCCGCTCGCGGTACCGAGCAGGAACAAGGTTCCTCGCATCGCCAAGAACGCGAACGGGTCGAACTCCCGGCCGGGTTCCGGGCTCACCGCAGCAAGCACGGCGGGATCGGCGAGCGGCGCGAAGGTGTTCGCGACCATCGCCCAGGTCGAGTCCCGCGTGCGCTGGTCCGAGGCGATGATCGCATCGAGGGCTCGCTCCCAGCCCGGTGTCGCGCCAGGGTGCGAGGTGAGGATCGACACCGCCTCTTTGGCTCCGGGAGCTGAGTGCGACCAGCGGTAGAGGTCGAAGGGTGACCGGGCATCGAGTGCAGCGGCGTGCAGCATGCACCGTGTCGCCGCGAGTGCCTGTTGGCGCCAGAAGGTACCGCTCTCGACACCGCTTCGACTGGTTTCGCTCACGAGCGCCTCGGCCCGGATGATCGCCGTCTGCGGGCTCTCGCATCCCCGCAGGAGTGACCACCGCAGAGCCGGGAGCGGCGTTGCGCGCCGGGCAAGACATTGCGGATCGAACACTGCGACCGGGGCGCGGAACGCCCGTGCCGCGAGGGTGACCGCCAGGTTGTCAGGGCGGGTCGAGGTTGTGATGACGGCTCCGGGCGCGTCGAGGATCATCGGGATCACGACGCTCTGGCCCTTGCCGGACCGTGGCGGGCCCAACAGAAGCATCGAGTCCTCCACCGATGCCCAGCACCCGACACCGCGACTCGTCCCGAGGCGGTACCCGACGTCAGCGGGACGCGGGCGTTGCAGGGACGGCCGGAGCGTCTTGGACCGGGCGACCAAGGCTCGAGCCCCCGTAGCGCGGCGCACCTCACTGCGCGGCGCGAGCCCTTCTGCCCGCACCGGAGAGGTCGTGTTGTTGGCGCCGACGTCGAAGCGCCAAAGTCTCCACCCCGCAAAGGCGACGAAGCCCGCTACGGCGAGGGCCGCCGCCGTGCACGCCCAGTAGATTGCCGGCGGACCGACGGGCGAGTGCCACGCTTTAGACGGGTCGCTCAAGTGCGCCAGTGCGGCGAGCCCTGCAAGCGGCTCTCCATGGGGTAGCCGGTGGCCGGATGCCCACGCCGAGGCCGCTCCCCCGGCCCAGAACACGCCGGCGACGGCGGCGACTCCAACCAACAGGCCGAAGGCCATGTCCTCGTAACCGTGGGGTTGGCGATCCATCACGCCATCTCCGGTGAAGGCCCCGGCGTCATCGGACCAAACGCTCAGCGGGGACAGGCCAAACCATCACGATGCCCGGCCGGATCGTCGAAGAGTACGCAGCCGCACCCCGCCCCCCGTCTGCAGAGCCGCGTGGCCGCAGCCGCAGAGCTCGCCACTTAGCGAGCCGTCTCTCGTAGGTCACAGTCCGACCACCATCGTCGGCTCGAGCGGCGCGCCGGCCAGCGTGGCGCTGCGCGTGCCGTGGGCGAAGCGTTCGTGTGCCAGGCGCGCCGAATAGGACAAACGGGTCAGGCGGCGCTCCGGTAAGTCGGGCAACGCGAGGCGAACCGCCAGGGTGTCACCTTGGCGGCGCGCGGCATCGAATGCAACGAGCCGGGCAAGCGTGCGCGACACCACAGCGTTCCGGGCGAGGCTTTCGCCCAAACCGAGGCTCACCGACAGGTCGGTTATGTCGATCTTGCTGGAGGGCATGGCCGCTGCCTGGCGGGCGAGACGCTGCCAGGCGAACGTGGTCGAGGGCCCGAGGATCCCGAGCCAGACGAATTCTAAGTACGGGCTCCCCGGACGGTGCCCGAAGCGCTCCACGACCGGATCGGGGAACGCTACGACCGTGAGGGTTGCCGGGGTTTCTGTCTGAGCCTGCGGGTAGCCCGGCATCACGTCACCACGACGACCGGCTCGACGTCGGGTGTGGCAACCAACCGGGCTTCGAGCTCGGCCCGCCTCACCTGGGCGGCGGTGATAGCCGCCTCCACTCCTGGTACCCTGCCGCCGCCAGTGTGAGAAGCGGAGCTCGACTCGATGATCCCGCGGGAGGTTTTCGCGACGCGGAGCTGGGTCGCCTGTACGGCCGTGGCGCCGGCCTCGCCGGCCCAGGAGGCCACGTAGGGGAAGCTGTAGTCACCAGTCGGCATGCCGTGCGCCGAGGCGACGACGTAGGCGACCGACTCGGCCTCCACTTCCTTCAACGGCCGGGGGAGGTACATGCCCGGAGGGTCGGTGTGCAAAAGGACGTGGGCCGCCTCGTGGATCAGCGTCTTTACCATCGCGGCCTCGTCCATGTCAGAGCGGACGATCACGATCTTCTGCCCCCAGTCCGTCTGGCCGTTCGCCCCTCCGATCGCCGCGGCACTCGCCACGGTGTCGACCCGGTAACCGGCCTCCTCGATTATCGCCATCACGGAGGACCCGAGGCCTTGAGGGGCCTGACCTTCTAGGACCTTGGGGCGCACGGGCTCTGGGACCTCGGCGCCGGAGGTCTGCGACACATCGAATACGTGCTCGATGCGAAAGCCGCCGAGCACGTTGCGGCGCTCGATCGTTTCGCCCTCCGCAACGGCTTCACCGACAGAGAGCCGACGGGCATTGCCTGCGGAATCAACGGCGATCTGGCGCTCGTATCTGCAAGGAGCGAGCACCGCGTATCCGTGCTGGCCCTTGTCGACGGACCGACCGAGCGCCCGCCAGGTGTTGAACCCGGCTACGTAGGTCGGCTCTGGAGTACCCACTCGTCCCTCGCCGTACGCGAAGGCGTGCTGGGCGGTGATCAACATGACGTTGTTTGGGCTGTAGGTGTGCAGCCGGGCCTGGAAAGCCAAGTAGCGCTGCCAGTCCTCTCCGGACCGGAGAGCTGTTACCTCGGCTGCCAAGGTCTCTTGGGCTAGCGCCACCTTCGCAGCTGTCCGTTCGGTCCACTCCTGCTTGGACAACCGTTCCCCGTGTGCCATTGTGCCTCCTTTCGGAGCGGTCGGGATGACCGCTCCTACTAAGAACGCACTGGGGCGTCCAGGCTATTGAGAGCTTGAGAAGATAGCTGGCACGACCTACGTCAACACGTCCCCGCTGTCATCGGGCACGCTGACTGCTGACGATCACGGAATTCCCCACTCGAAGGGGCGTGGCGATCAAGTAATTCCCCACCCCCTCGATCAGTTTCCCCACCCGGTCCTCTGAATGAAAGCTCTCCTTCGTCCAATCCCGGACGAAGGAGACGAGATGAGGAGGACGTTCACCATGGTGGACATCGTCGAAGTTCTGGTCCATTGGTACTCGGGGCGCTCGCGTTCAGAGGTCGCCCACAGCCTCGGACTGGACCGCAAGACAGTGAGGAAATACCTCAAGCCGGCAGAACAATCCGGCTTGGTTCCCGGGGGGCCGCCGATCACAGAAGAGGCGTGGCGCGCCAAGGTGCGTGAGTGGTTCCCGCAGCTTTACGACACGAGGATCGTCCAGCCCACCTGGACCCACATCGCTTCTCACCACGAAGCGATCAAGCAGCTCGTCGGGGTGGTGCCCGTGTCGGTGATCCACCAGCGTCTTTCCGACGAGGCCGGCCTCGAGACAAGTGTCGCCAGCTTGCGTCGCTATGTGCGGGCGCACTTTTCCGAAGAAGTACGCCGGGGTGAGGTGGTGATCTGGCGACCGCCGGTCGACCCGGGCTCAGAGGCCCAGGTCGACTACGGCTATCTCGGCACGTGGGTCGACCCGCTGACCGCCAGGCGGCGGCGGGTGTGGGCATTTTCCATGGTGCTCTCGTACTCGAGGCACCTGTTCGTCCGCCCGGTGCTCAAGATGGACCAGGCAGCCTGGGTCGAGGCGCACGTCGCGGCCTTCGAGTTCTTCTCGGGCACGCCGGCGCGAATTGTGCTCGACAATTTGAAGACCGGGGTCATAAAGGCCGACATCTACGACCCGAAGCTCAACCGCTCCTATGGAGAGCTCGGGAACTACTACGACGTGCTGTTGGACCCGGCAAGGGCAGCGCACCCCAGGGACAAGCCGCGCATCGAGGCGGTGCAGCGCTACATAAAGACGAGCCTTTTCGCGGGACGCGACTTCGCGAGCTTTCCGGCCATGCTCGAGGCCGCCGACAGTTGGTGCGCGCAGGTGGCAGGGCGGAGGACTCCCCGAGTTCTCGAGGGGCGCACTCCCCTCGAGGTCTTCTCCTCCGAAGAGGCTGGAGCCCTCCGGTCCCTGCCGGATATGCCCTTCGAGCTTGCCAGCTGGAGCCGGCCGAAGGTAGGCCCCGACGCTCATGTCAAGGTGGGAAAGACGCTGTACTCGGTGCCTTACAAACTGATCGGACGGCGCCTTGACGCCCGGACGAGCGCCCAAGCGGTGCAATTGTTCTCGAACGGCGAGCTCGTGAAGACCCACGTGTTCCAGGCCAAAGGGCGGAGGACCGACTGGGCGGACCTGCCCGAGGAGCGGGTGGGCTTCTACATGCGCACCCCGGTGTGGTGCCGGGCCCAGGCGGTCCTCGTCGGGCCGGCCACCGACGTTCTTGTCGGCGAGCTCTTGTCGCTCAACGCCCTCTACCGCCTGCGCCAGGCTCAAGGGGTATTACGCCTCGGGCAGCGTGTCGGCGACGAGCGTCTGGAGGCCGCCTGCAAGAGGGCCCTCGAGGTCGGCGACCCGTCCTACAAGACCGTGAAGGGCATCTTGGCCGCTGGCACCGAGAACGAGATCGTGCAGCCGCCCCTTCCCGGCATCGCCGTGGCGGCGTGGCTGCACGGGCCCGAGGCCTTTGACGAGAGGGAGGGACGATGAGCGGCCCGTCACCGAACACAGCCCTCTCGCCGGTGTTAAAGGCGCTTTCCCTCTCGGGCATGCTCGACACCTTGGACGCACGCCTCGCCGAGGCCAGAGCCGGCCGGCTCGGACATGTCGAGTTCCTCCAGGTGCTCTGTGAAGACGAGCTTGCCAGGCGCGAGGCCCAGAAGGTGGCCCGGCGCATCCGCGCCGCACACTTTCCCACCGAAGCGACCCTCGAAAGCTTCGACTTCGCGTTCAACGCGAAGCTGCCGGCCGCCCAGATCCGCGACCTCGCCCGCCTCGAGTTCATCGAGGTCGGAGAGGGGCTCATCATCTATGGACCGGTCGGGGTGGGAAAGACTCATCTCGCCACCGCTTTCGGGCATCTCGCTTGCAGACGCGGCTACGAGGTCGCCTTCACGACCTGCTCGCGTCTCTTAGCCGAGCTTGCCGGTGGCCATGCCGATCGCAGCTTCGAGGCCCGGCTCAAGAAGCTCGCCAAGCCTTGCTTGCTCGTGGTCGACGACTGGGCAATGAGAGAGTTCACCGCCTCCCAGTCCGACGACGTCTACGAGCTGTTGTGCTGTCGAGTGGGCCGGCCCGGCCGGGCGCTCGTCTTGACCTCGAACCGCTTGCCGGCGGACTGGTATCCGTTGTTCCCGAACGCGGTCGTCGGCGAGTCGATCCTCGACCGGGTCGTCAACTCGAGCCATCACCTGTTGCTCGAGGGCAAGAGCTATCGACCGACACGACGCCCCGGGCGCAGCACGAAGAACTGAAGCTGCCACATCCTCGCCTGGTGTCAAGAGCGCTCCGCTTTGCTCCGCGTCCTTCGGACGGGCTCACGCCCGCTCTTGACGCCAGGCTGCGGGTGCGGCCAGAGGCACCTAAGGGACGGCTTCGCCGTCCAAGCAGTTGACGGAAAGGAGTTGATGGCGTAAATGATGAGACCCAGGACCGGGTGGGGAATTCTTTGATCGACCCCCTGGGGAAGTACGTGATCGTCGACACGCTGACCGCAGGATGGCCATAGTGAGATCCTTGGAGACTTCCTGCCGAGCACGCCTGCCTGCCACCAAGTCCGAACGTTGTGACAAGTCTTGCGGCATCGGTGAAACGCACGCTTCCGGCTCGCTTGCGCCGTGAGAGAGCCCGAACCTTCCCGACAGTTCCAGCGGATCAGGTTCTCGGAGCGCGATCAAGGCTGCGCATGCCGCTCCTCCCCGTGAGCCCGTTCCCGATCGTGGGAGTGGTCCAGACGCTGGGAATTCGCTGATGGACCGTCCACCGTGGTTCGCCACCCACACGTGGCTGCCGATCCGGCGTGACGGCGTCGGGTTCGCTGAACCCCTAGTTCGAGCCGCGGACCACCTTCACCAGAGGGCCGGTCGACTGGGCTTGATCCGCTTCGACGGACAGGTTTCTTCAGTCGATTATGCCGCCTGACGGTCGGCGTTCTGGCGGATAGTTACCTCGTACTGCGCGGGACTGCGATAGTCGAGGGAGCTGTGCAGGCGGCGGGTGTTGAACCAGCCCTCGATGTAGCTGAAGATCGCACGGTAGAGACAGGCTCGCGTCGGCCAGCTGCGGCGGTCGACGAGCTCTCGTTTTAGGGTGGCAAAAAAGCTTTCCGCGACGGCGTTATCCCAGCATTCCCCCTTGCGGCCGACCGACAGGACGACTCCGTTCTCACGGGCGAGGTCAGCAAAGTCCTTTGCTCGTGTATTGACAACCGCGGTCGGAATTGAGCCCATTTCGGCTTAACTAATTCCGACTGTGGATCGCCTAACTCCCGCGGTCGGAATGATGCACAAGCCCGGTGAGCTCTCGGCCGCGTCGCCAGATTGCCTGCTCGAGGGCATCCAAGCAAAGCTCGGCCCGAAGCGTCTTCGAGCGCTGCCAGCCGACGATCATGCGCGAGTAGACGTCGATGATGAAGACGACAAAGCAAAAGCCCGACCAAGTCGAGACACAGGTCAGGTCCGCCACCCAGAGCCTGTTCGGCTCCGAAGCCCTGAAGGTTGTGGTCGACGAGATCGGCCGGACGTTCGGCCTGGGGAACAAGGATCGTCGTACGCTTCTTCGTTCCCCCGATGACACCTGTGAGCCCGAGGTTTCTCATGAGGCGCGACATGGTCACGGCCGACGTCGATGTCCTCGCGCACAAGGGCTTGCAAGAGCTTTCTCACCCCGTAGACACAGCGGTTTCGCTTTTGGGTCTCGACGAGCTTCTCCGACAGCTCTGAGAGTCGCGAAGCGCCCCGCCCACAGAGACAGCGGCCGGGACTTGTGGTCGTAATAGGTGGAAGGGGCGAACTGCAACGTCTTGCAGATCGGCTCGACCTCGAATCGCTCCCGGTGAGCGCCGATGAACGCAGTTACTTCGGCTGTCAGCGGTCGAGCTCCGCCCCGAAGAAATACGCTGGCCGACTTCCGTACCTCGTTCGCGCGCCGCAGCTCGCGGTTCTCCTTTTCGAGCTCTCGCATGTGCCGGCGCTCGTCGGTACTGAGCCCGAGTCGGTGCCCTTCGTCGATCTCGGCCTGGTTGACCCATTTGCGGAGCATCTCGAGATTGAGGCCAAGCTGGTTCGTGACCTTGCTGATAGCACCTCGTTGCTCTCCGGAGTCAGCCCAGATCTCGAACACGAGGCGAACCGGTGATTCGGATGGACTCGACGACCTCAATCCCGAGTTCTTCATCGCTCCGGTCGGCAAGCTCATGTCCGGCCACGTTCGGTGTCCCGCCGGGCTACTTGTGCAATTGGCTACCCGACTAGTTACCCCTCGGTGGCTGCTACGCTTCCGGCGGCAGGTCAGAGCTTCTTGTATCTTGGTTCAGGAGGACTCCGTGTTGGCTCGCTTTAGAGACACTTACTGGATACGGAAGCAGGTGGTCGTAGCTATCGCAGCGATGCTCCTGGCTTCCGTCTGCCTATCTGCGTGTGATACCAACGATGCCGGACCCGTTGGTCAGGCTGGAACGACGGCTGGCTCGTCAGCTACGAGCCAGCCGACATCGCCAGCGTCAGAACCGACCACTACCGAAGCTCCAAGCTACCAATACATAGGCGAGATCACTCTTCCCGTTCCTCAGGGCAGCGGGGGCGGTGTCGAAACTATCGCATACTCTATTGGATCACCGATAGTCTCGGAGAACCCCCCTGCCGAAGCTACGGATATTCCGGCTGCCTGTGACCAAACGTACCAAGGCAGCGGAACGAATGTCTGGGTTCCCGGTCAGATTACGGTCAGGGCACAGGCAGGCCCGTATGCGGCAGAAATAGGGATTGCCGGGGGAGACATCGTGGGCTCCGACGTGTACGACGGAGCGGTGGCTCAGGGTGGCGCTGATCTTACAAATGGACTGTTAGCAGAGGCCGTGGAATCCGGGGGGCAATGGAGCTGCGGAGAAGACAGCGGTGGCACCGACTCCGTGGACAGTGGCTCCCCAACGTTCGATGTGTCGCTCAAGAGCGGTCAGGCGGCTACCTTTCCTATCTGGGTGGTTGGTTTCGATGTGGTGGACAACTCAGCCCCGACCTTCAGCGCCGCTATGAATATAGATTGGATCTTTAACGGATTTACGTCTCTCTCGGGCGAAAACCTTCAGATATCTTCCGTTTCTGGCCCGCACGCAGTCCAGTGCTCAACTCCTGAATACACGGGCTCGGTCTCCGGAGTGTCTCTGTTCGGGACGCCACCGTTCACCTATCGGACGACCATCATCGAAGGGGACGAAACCACCAGCCCAGGACCGATAGTAACTTGTAGGGCAGCGTAGAGGTAACTGTTGAACTTGGTTGTGACTTCTGACTGACGAGTGTTCGAGAACAACCTCGTGATCTGAGCGTTCTACACCCAGTCAGGTCCGATAGTTAGCAGCACCTACATTCAGACCGGACTTCGGCGCGACTTTCGTCCGGAGGGCCCTCCGCAAGCCTCTGACCTGGGCAAGCTGTGGATAAGTCTGGACTTTCGGGCTAGAATGTAGGGGCGACATATCCACCACATCTGACT